>Ga0066404_1000175_pt1 | contig 12759 bp, 14 predicted proteins | sample LakWasMeta4_LOW4_2_FD_59491 | JGI IMG/M metagenome (GOLD analysis project Ga0066404, IMG submission 59491) | Freshwater sediment methanotrophic microbial communities from Lake Washington under simulated oxygen tension - Sediment Metagenome 4_LOW4 | ecosystem: Environmental > Aquatic > Freshwater...
CGACTTCAGGAAACTGATGGCTTTGCTTCTTGCATCTTCGTTGGCAACGACGATCTTGATACTGTTGGCAGTATTGGAGATGTCCGAAAACGGAATTTTATTGGTCGAAAGAATACCGCCGATTTCATCGGCATAGATTCCGATGCGTTTTTCCTTGGCTGCGGCCTGATCCACTTGCAGCAAAAAGTGAACGCCGCCACGCAGATCGAGACCCAATGTCATCGGTTTGGCACCGATTTTATTGAGCCAAAGAGGTGCCGTCGAAGTCAGATTCATGGCGGCATTGAACTCGGAACCCAGCTCCGGGCGCAGTATATCTGCGGCCTTCAACTGGGTTTCATTATCGGCCAGGCGAACCATAATACTGTCGCCTTCCACGGCAACACTCTTGTATTCGATGCTCTGCGATTTCAACAGGCTCTGTACGCGCGTCACAAGCGTAGCATCGACCGGTGTTTTTCCGGCTGCGGCAATCTGCACCGATGGATCCTGCGGAAAGATATTTGGCAGTGAATACAAGGTACTAAGCAACAGCACGATAACAATCAGTGTGTATTTCCAACGGGAAAATTCAAGCATGGAACACCATAAAGGCCATCAGGCCGACAGTAGGACAAATGGGAATTAAGCGGACTTCAGCGTGCCTTTCGGCAGCACGGCGGTGATCGCATTTCGTTGCAGTTTGATTTTGGTGTTCTCGGCAATTTCAACCGTAATGAAGTTGTCGCCAAGATCGTCAACGCGTCCGGCAATGCCGCCGCTGGTAATGACTTCGTCACCTTTGCTCAATTTGCTGATCAGTTCGCGATGCTCTTTCTGGCGCTTCATTTGCGGGCGGATCATCAAAAACCACATGACGACAAACATGACGGCAATCATGATCAGCGGACCAAAACCACCGCCGGCAGGAGCTGCCGCGGATTGTGCTGCAGCAGGAGAAATGAAGAAATCAAGCAAGGACATAGTTTTTCTCGTAGATGTAAGTGAGTCAAAGCGTGCAATTATGCCAGAGCGACTGGCCTAGCGCATGGAATTCAAGGATTTGGGCACGGATTCAGTGGTTTTCAAGCCGCCGCAGGGCATAGAACTCGTTCCGGAACTCGTCAAAACGGTCCAATTCGATTGCAGCACGAATTTCTCGCATCAACTCCTGGTAGTAATGCAGGTTGTGGATCGTGGCCAACATCGAGGCCAGAATTTCATTGCAACGGTCCAAATGCCGCAAATAGGCACGGGTATAGCCGGTGCGACAGGTGTAACAGGCACAACCGGGCTCGATGGGCTTCAAGTCCTTCTCGTACTGGGCATTGCGGATGCGGACCTGGCCGAAATGGGTGAAATAGTGGCCATTACGGGCATTTCGGGTGGGCATCACGCAATCGAACATATCGATGCCGCGGGCTACCGCCTCGACAATGTCTTCGGGCTTCCCTACCCCCATCAAATAGCGGGGTTTGTCTTCCGGCAGTTGCGGGCAAATCGCCTCGAGCGTCCGTTCGCGCTCTTCCGGCGGCTCGCCTACGGCAAGGCCACCCACCGCATAACCGTCAAAATCAAGTTGCTTCAATCCATCGGCCGATTGTGTGCGCAGATGCGGATAGACGCCGCCCTGGACGATTCCGAACAAGGCCGCATCGTTGCCTTCATGCGCTTTTTTGGAACGCTCTGCCCAGCGCAGGCTCAACTCCATCGATTTTTTCGCTACTATTTCGGTCGCCGGATAAGGCGTGCATTCGTCGAATATCATGACGATGTCCGAATTGAGTACTTTCTGGATATGCATGCTTTCCTCGGGGCCGAGAAACACTTTCGCACCATCGGTGGGCGATGCAAACGTTACGCCCTGCTCGGTAATCTTCCGGCGTTTGGCCAGCGAAAAAACCTGAAACCCGCCCGAATCGGTCAGGATGGGCTTGTCCCATTTGCAAAACCCATGAAGACCTTCGTGCGCGGCAATCACTTCCAGCCCGGGCCTCAAATAAAGATGAAAGGTGTTCCCCAGAATTATTTCGGCACCGATCTCCTTCAATGATTCAGGCAGCATGGCTTTCACGGTGCCGTAGGTCCCCACCGGCATGAATGCAGGGGTTTCCACGGTGCCGCGCGGAAAATGCAAACGTCCACGGCGGGCTTTTCCGCTACTGGCAAATTTCTCGAAACGCATGCGGCTCATCGGAATCTCTTTCTATTGGCTGTTTATTTTTGTGGGTACAACAACATCGCATCGCCGTAGGAAAAAAACCGGTAGCGTTTTTCGATGGCATGCTGATATGCGGACATAATCCGGTCGCGGCCCGCGAAAGCCGAGACGAGCATCATCAGGGTGCTTTCGGGCAAATGGAAATTGGTGAACATGGCGTCCACCGATTTCACTTTGACGCCTGGGAAAATGAATATCTGCGTATCGTCCGCATAAGGCTTTACTTCGCCGTCCCGATAAGCCGTTTCCAGTGCGCGCACGACCGTGGTGCCAACGGCAATCACGCGGCCTCCGCGAGCCTTTGTTTTTGCTATCTGTCCACATAACTCCGCACCAACATTCAGCCATTCGCGGTGCATGGTGTGCTCCTGGATGGTTTCGGTGCGCATTGGCTGAAACGTGCCGGCACCGACATGCAGGGTGATGTGCCCAAGCTCCACCCCTTTTGCCTTTATTGCCGTGAGCAAATCTTCATCGAAATGCAGGCCTGCCGTTGGCGCCGCGACGGCACCAGGTTGCTTGGCAAACACTGTTTGATAACGCACATCGTCGGTAATGTCGGCATCACGCTGGATATAGGGCGGCAGTGGCATGCGTCCGGCCCGCAGCAATACTTTCTCCAGCGGCTCGACGGTTTCGAAACGCAATCGGTAAAACTCGCCATCGCGCCCCAACACGGTGATTTCGGTACCGTCGTCCAGTTTTATTTTTGAATCGGTTTTCGGCGATTTGCTGGCACCGATCTGCGCCCGCACTTCATGTGCGCCGGTAATACGTTCCAGCAGAATTTCAACCCGTCCGCCGGATTCTTTTTGTCCATACAGACGGGCAGGAATTACGCGGGTATCGTTAAAGATCAGCAAGTCGCCGGGCAGCAGAAATTCCGGCAAATCACGCACGTTTTTATCGATAAATTGCCCCTCATCGCCGGGAACTACCAGCAAACGGCTCGCAGTTCGCTCGGGCAAGGGCGATTGGGCAATCAGCTCGGGTGGCAGATCAAAATGGAAATCGGATTTCTTCATCTGGGATCTCGGTAGGGCCGCGTATTGTAGCGGCTTCTGTATAAGGTGCTGTAACGGGACTTTAGTCCCGAAACTCGTCTCCGCGCGTTAGTCTGTCGGGGTTGAAACCCCTCCTGCGAGGCATTCCAGGGGGTTATATCGGCCATTTCGCCATGCTAAAATGCCGACATAATTCATTGATTTGTTTGGAAACGCGTGCGCGGGGAACCCCCTGCGCATTTTTCGTTTTCCGACAAATCCATTCGTCGCAGCAGGAGTAGCTTATGAACGTTCTCGATATTCTCAAACCATTGCGTGCCCGTGGCGGTGCAGTTCGCACCAACGGCCTTGATGATGCCACCCTGCTTCGTTTGAGCGAACAGTTCCCGGAAGTCACTGAAGCGGCACAAGCGGCTGCGGATCTTTTTGCGAACCTGCAAACGGAATTTGCCGATTTGCTCGACGCCGACGAACAGGCACAGATCGACGCCACCCAGTCGGGCTTTGTGAATTTTTACGCCGATGATGCCGTGAACCCTTATGTCGCCCTGGCGGCACGCGGCCCTTGGGTTATCACCTTGAAAGGTCGCGTCCTGCATGATTCCGGCGGCTACGGCATGCTCGGTTTTGGCCACACGCCTGCCAATGTCATCGACACCATGAGCAAGCCGCAAGTCATGGCCAACGTGATGTCGCCTAGCCTGTCGCACCTGCGCATTGCACGTACACTGCGCAAAGAAATCGGCCACAGTCGCGGCGGTGTCTGCCCTTACGTAAAGTTCCTTGCACTCAATTCCGGTTCTGAATCGGTGTCACTGGCTTGCCGCATTGCCGACGTCAATGCAAAAACTATGACCGATGTCGGCGGCGCTCACGCTGGCCGCACTATTAAACGCATTGCAGTGAAGGGCGCTTTCCATGGCCGCACCGAACGTCCTGCGATTTATTCCGATTCCAGCCGTAAAGCATACGAACAGCATTTGGCCAGTTTCCGCAATGAAGATTCCCTGATCACGATCGAACCATATTCGATTGAAGCCCTGAAACAGGCTTTTGCCGACGCCGAAACCAAAGGTTGGCATATCGAAGCCATGTTCGTCGAACCCGTCATGGGCGAAGGTGACCCTGGCCGCGCATTGCCGCCTGCGTTCTATGCAGCGGCTCGCGAACTGACCAAAGCCCATGGCACCGTGTTGATGGTGGATTCGATTCAAGCCGGCCTGCGGGCGCATGGCGTACTTTCCATCGTTGATTACCCGGGCTTTGAAGGCTTGGAAGCGCCGGATATGGAAACCTATTCCAAAGCACTCAACGGCGGCCAATATCCACTCTCGATCTTGGCTGTGAACGAACGTGCTGCCGGTTTGTATCGCAAAGGTATTTACGGCAACACCATGACCGGCAACCCGCGTGCGATGGATATCGCATCCACCGTGTTGCGATCTTTGACTCCAGAAATTCGGGCCAACATCCGCAACAAGGGCGTGGAAGTCCAGGAAAAACTGAACAAACTGAAAGAAGAGTTGGGCGGCCTGATCACCAAAGTGCAAGGTACCGGCCTGCTGTTTAGCTGCGAACTGGAACCAAGCTTCAAATGCTATGGCGTGAACTCGACCGAAGAATTCATGCGCGAACGTGGCATCGGCGTCATCCACGGCGGGGTGAACTCGCTGCGTTTCACCCCGCATTTCAACATTACATCGACTGAAATCGACCTGATGGTGGAGCATGTCCGCTTTGCCTTGCTGAATGGCCCGCGCAAGTCATTGGATAAAGCCGAAGCTGCCTGAATCCATTTGCATTCCAGGCAATAAAAAAAAGCCGGAGCAATCCGGCTTTTTTATTTTGGGAACGCGTTACCGCATTCAAGTAACAACAAAGGCAGCCTGCAGATAACCGTAGATCGAGATCAGGGCCATTCCCAGCATCAATAAATACGTTACCAACATGCCGCTCATGCGTCCGGCCGAAACGCCCTTTTGGCGGCTCAAGCCCCAGGCATGAGCACAGCGCGACAGAAAAATCGCAGCGCCCAACACATGGATAAGCCATTGCGGATAACCATTCAACTCCATGCCACCCAGCAACAAGAAAAGCATCGGCATGTATTCCACCGCATTGGCATGCACGCGAATTCGTTGCAGCAAATCGGCATTGCCACCATCGCCGATTCCGATTTTATGCAGGCGTCGCCATTGGACCACGCGCCACGAAAGAAACATCAACAGCAATACACACAAGCCCGCGTAAAATAAAGTCGTCATGATTATCCGTTCTATTTGATGACTATCGAAGTTGCAATGATTTGAAGCTCGCTTTTGGCAATTTCCGCCGGTTCTCCGGCGTCTTCCGCTAGATGTTTTGCCACTTCAGGAGCGAGATCGACTCGCTTCAATTCGCCGAACACGACCACTTCGCCTTTCGAATCTTTTGGAATCACGAAGGCATGATCCTTCGTCTTGATCCGTGCTGCCTGCGCTTTGGACTCAATCATCAACCAGCAACCTTCCTTCTGGCAGACCTGGGTAATGCGGCCTTTGAATTTCGCGGGTTTGCCTGCGTAATCATCAACATTTTGCGATGCTGCCGCAATATCCACCGCTTTGCCTGCCGGCATGTTCGCGCCATAACTTGCCGCCTGGGCAAGACCGGCAAATAAAAACAAAAAAAACATTTTCGCCAAGTGAGTAGACATCGTTGTTTCCTTATTTACTTTCAGTTTAATCAAGTTCAAACGCAATCAGGGAATCGCGCTCGCCACGGGTCGAGAAACGGCCTTTATCATCGCAGACAACGTCGGCCATGGCATATTCGACATCATGGGTGAAATACAGTTTTACCCGACGCGCCAATTTGTCCTGCAGAAACTCTTTTTTCTCGTCGATCAGAATTTCCGGAAAACGGTCGTAACCCATCGTGACCGGCAAATGCACCCAGGGCCGTCCGGGAATCAAATCGGCACAAAAGACCACGCCGCCGTTGCCGTCGTGGCCGACAATTTCGGCCAGCATCAATCCCGGGGTGTGGCCCTGACTGTAATGAAATCGCACTGTCTTTCCCAATGCCTTTGAATACTCGCCTTCGACGATTTCCAGACGCCCGCTTTGTTCCAGCAAGGGAACCAATTCGGGAATGAAACTGGCCCGATCACGTGCATGTGGCGTCTTTGCGCGCAACCAGCATTCCTTGCTAACGACGAAAGTGGCATTCGGAAACAAAAGGCATGGCGGTTTATCCGATTGCCAGGAGTCCAACAAGCCACCGGCATGGTCAAAATGCAGGTGCGAAAGCACAACGACATCGATATCGGCATCGGAAAATCCGGCAAGATGCAGCGAATGCAAAAGCACATGCTCGGCTTCCTGCACGCCGAAACGTTCTCGCATTTTCGGATCGAAAAACGCACCGATGCCGGTTTCGAAAAGTACGCGCTTGCCGTTCAACCCATCGGCCAGAAGTGCACGACAAGCCAGCGGTATGCGGTTTTCCGCATCAGGGGCCACCCATTTTTCCCACATCGCCTTGGGTACATTGCCGAACATCGCGCCGCCATCGAGCTTTTGCGAATTACCCAGTATTGACCAGAGTTTCATGATGAATGATCCAGACTATTTTTGAACGATGCGCGCATTGAAATAAAGGACAAAAGCAGCGCCGCCGGTTTTCTCGGATTTCACTTCGATTACCAAACTGTCGTCGTCGGCATTCAACTTTGCCTTTCCGACAACATCCGGTGCCTTGGCTTTCCCTGACCAGGCTTGTTTCCAGCCACGCACGATGATCTCAGGCGTACTTGCTGTTGCAATACTCACTTTCGCACGCGCGAGTGCGGCGTCTTTTGGGGTAACAATGTTCTCGCCGGCATTATCGACCAGTGATTTAAATGGCACCGAGAATAATGAGCGTTCGCCATTTTGGATGTCGAATGTCCAGTCAGTGGTCCCCAGGCTGCCATCATTATCGACACGCATGCGTTCGAGCTGCAAATCAATTATTTTTACCTGTGCAGGCAACACTTTTTCAGGCGCAATCGCGGCTGTGCTCATCACGGCAGCAGGCGCGGCTTGTGCTACTGCCGTTGGTGCCGGCTTGTCATTGCGCACGTTGATATAAACCGTCGTCAAGGCAGCGATCAGTGCCGCCAACCCGGTGAGAATGCTCGGCGCATGTGCTACCCAGTGCTTTTTGCTTTCTTCGGCTGACATGCTCGTCCTTTATTTGTCTGTACTTTTTTGGCGTCGTTTTTGTGCTTTGACTTCTGCCTTGCCGACAGCATTACGCGGATCGGTACCACCGCGCAGTGTGTTGTCGATCAAATTCCAATCGACTGCCTGCATATTGCCCCAGGTGTCCTTCCCGGCTTGCGTGGCATGACCGGCCGCTTCAAGCGCTTTTATCAATTCGGGCGAGAACGCACCGGGCTCGTAGGAAATCCTATCGGGCAGATATTGATGGTGAAAACGCGGAATTGCCGTCACCTGCTGCGGGTCAAGACCCGCCTCAACACCCAGAATTCCGAGTAAAACCATCGTAATAATCCGGCTTCCGCCGGGCGTACCCAATACGGCAACGCGATCTTTCGACAACATGAAAGTCGGGGACATGGAGCTCAACATGCGCTTGCCGGGTGCAATGGCATTGGCATCGAACCCGATCACACCAAAAGCATTGGGCGTTCCTGGGCGCAGTGCAAAATCATCCATTTCGTTGTTCAATAAAATTCCGGTGCCCTGCGCGATCATTCCCGAGCCATAAGGCAAGTTCACCGTTTGCGTGGTGGCAACAAAATTGCCGTCCTGGTCGATGATCGAAAAATGCGTGGTATGACCACCCTCTTGCGGCGCCTTGCCGCCCGGCAACAAATCCGACGGTGTGGCTTTTTCCGGATGAATGGAAGCACGCAAACCGGCCGCATAATCATCGCTGGTCAGGCGGGCGACCGGCACATCGATAAAATCCGGATCACCCAGATACAAGGTGCGGTCACGATAAGCACGGCGCATGGCTTCGGTCAGCAAATGCACGCGTTGAAGCTCGGTTATTTTTTTCAGATCCCAGGCTTCCATTATCTGCAGGATCTGGGCGATGGCAACACCGCCCGATGATGGCGGTGGCGCGGTCACGATGTCCCAGTCACGGTAGCGAATGCGTACCGGCACGCGCTCTTTGACACGATAGTTCGCAAGATCCTGCAAGGTCCAGACACCGCCTTCCTTAATAACATCCTGCACAATATTTCTGGCGACATCGCCTTGATAAAAACCATCAAACCCATGGTCGGCAATGGCCTGCAAGGTATTGGCCAAATCTTTTTGCACCAATAATTCGCCAAGCTCGGGAACATCGCCATCGGCCAAATAGACCGCTCGCGTACCGGCATAGCGTTCCATAACCTGTTTGCGGCCAGCATAGGACTCAACCAATCGCGGATAAAGCGGAAACCCGTTATTGGCAATGCGTATGGCCGGCGCAAGCGAGACGCTTAATGGCAGGCGACCATATTTTTTCTGAATGTGGACAAACGCGGCAGGCAGTCCGGGAATGGCCGCAGACCAGGGGCCGTTGATGGCACGGTCACGATCCAATTCGCCCTTCGCATCCAGATAATCGGCAGATGTGACTTTTTCCGGTGATGTTTCGCGTGCATCCACCATGACATCGCGACCGGTTTTGGCATCGTGCAAAAGAAAAAAACCGCCGCCGCCCAAGCCCGAGCTGACCGGCTCAACCACGGAAAGTACCGCAGACACGGCGATCGCGGCATCAAAAGCATTACCGCCTTTTGCCAATATTTCGTGACCCGCTTCGGTGGCAAGATGATGCGCCGATGCGATGGCCGCAGCAGAGGGTTTTACCCGGGGCAGCTTGTTTTGCGTTTCCGCTTGAAGGCCAAAACTTGAAACCAGACAGGCGATTACGATGAAACGCTTCATGCCGCATTCTCCTGTTGAAGCACCAAAAGCTTCGCGAGTAATTGTTCTTCGGTTTCGACGTAGAGCGGATCCTTGTCGATACATTCGACCGGACAGACAACGACGCATTGCGGTTCATCGAAATGACCGACGCATTCGGTACAGCGATCCGGATGGATGATGTAAATCGACTCGCCTTGCGTGATGGCCTGATTCGGACAAGCCGGCTCGCATACATCACAGTTAACGCAAAGCTGGTTGATGATCAGTGCCATGGTTTACTCAAAAAAAAGCCGCGCGAAAACGCGCGGCTTTTGTAACGATTACTTTGCTTCGACAAAGACAAAAGTGGCGCTGGCAGCTTCTACGGCGATTTTCACGCGCTCGCTGTCGTCGGTCTTGCCGATGAAGAGGACTTTGGAATCTTTCAGGGCGTCTTTCGGCGGTGCGACAAATGCTTCGACGATCAAGTCGGACATTGTCTTGCTGTCAGGCGAGCAGAAAACGAGCATATTGCCCGGCAGGACGGTTCTTTGTACCGCACCTTGTACCTGCTCCATCTGACGGGAGTATTTACTGGCGGTGAGATTGTCCGTCTGATCGGGCTCCATACTGGCGCGTGGCAGATAGTAGGTAATCATCTGGCCGGTAATTTGTGATTGGTATTGCGCGGTAATCAGGCCGCAATACTTGCGCCATGACTCATCCTTGCCGTCTGCTGGTGCAGTGAGCACATCCCCGGATGCATCGGTCGCGGCCATATCGCCACCTTTCTTGCCACATGCCGCCAAAAGCAAACTCATCACCAATACCGAAAAAATCAAACCTGTGCGTAGCATGGTATTACCCCCGTTTATTGTTTTACCCGATTAAATTTAATTCGCCAAAATTTTACTGTTGCTTCCACCTGGCCGCCAATGCTTTTGCGACGGCCGGATGGACAAAGCCTGAGACGTCGCCGCCCAAACGGGCCACTTCGCGAACCAGACTTGAAGAAATGAAGCTGTGCTGCTCGGCCGGCGTCAAAAACAGGGTTTCCACATCGGGAATCAGGTGTCGATTCATGCTGGCCAACTGGAATTCATATTCGAAGTCCGAGACAGCCCGCAAACCGCGCAACAACACTCCTGCCCCAACGTCGTGAACGAAATGCGCCAGCAGCGTATTGAACCCCCGGACTTCGACGTTCGAACAATGGGCCAAGGCCGTCTTCGCCAGTGAAACCCTTTCATGAAGGGGCAATGCCGGGCCCTTGCCGGGACTTTCCGCAATACCGACGATGATTTTCTTGAACAAGACAGAGGCCCGGTTGACCAAATCAATATGACCATTGGTAATCGGGTCGAAAGTCCCGGGATATACCGCAATACGGCTACTTGCTGGGGTCATTCTGGCTGCTCTGTTGAACGAGGCGACAGTGTATCAGGCAGCCGCCGGTTTTCATGCCGAAATAGCCGATACCAGACCTCTCGAGTACTGCCTTCACGATAAAGTTGATATGAATCGGGCACTTCTATCAGGGTTGAGCGCCCGGTTTCGACATAGACCCAGGCCCGGTCGGCCAACCAGGGCGTCAGCATCGGCAAAATTTTCTGGGCATAGTCACTGCCGAACGGCGGGTCGATGAAAATCAGGTCGAAACGATGGTTCACCGGCCTGCTCAACCAGGCAAAACTATCGCTGGTCTCAATTTTGACATTGCCGGCTTTGAGTCTTGCAGCAGTTTCACGCAATGAATTGGCAAGTGCGGGGACCTTTTCGAGCAAAACAACTTCCGCCGCCTCGCGCGAAGCCGCTTCGAACCCCAAGGCACCGGTGCCCGCGAAGCAATCGAGTACGCGCTTGCCGGCTATTTGCGACTGCAGCCAATTAAACACGGTTTCACGGACGCGATCACTGGTAGGCCTCAAACCCGGATAGGTCTCGACCGGTAGCTTAGAACCCCGCCAATGTCCGGAAATGATACGGACCTGTCCGAAACTGGGTTTGTTCATCGGTCATCCGGGCATGAATGTTAAGATTGGGCCTATTGTCTGCGATTGAATGAAGCAATGTTTGATTTTTTCAAGAAAAAACCCGTAAACCCCGAAACCGGCAAGCCGGCGCCGAACGAAACGACACCCACCGCAGCAGCACCGATGGTGCCTGCCGTCCCGGCAGCACCGGGCAAACTGGGCTGGCGCGAGCGCCTGAAATCCAGTTTGTTCGCGGTAGGTATAGGCGGGCTGTTCGCGAAAAATCCCAAACTCGATGAAAACCTGCTGGATGAAATTGAAACTGCCCTGATTTCTGCCGACGTGGGTGTCAAAGCCACGACCGAAATCGTGCAGAAATTGCGTCACGGCATGAAGGTGCACGAATTCGCAGATGCACAGGCCCTGCTGAAAACACTGCGTCAGGATTTGTTGAACATCTTGCTGCCGATCGCCAAGCCGCTTTCATTCGAAGGCGTGGAAAAACCCTTCGTGATTTTGACCGTGGGCGTGAACGGCGTCGGTAAAACCACGACCATTGGAAAATTGGCGCGTCGCTTTCAAACCGAAGGTCGCAGCATGATGCTGGCCGCTGGTGACACCTTCCGTGCCGCCGCCGTGGAGCAATTGAAAGTCTGGGGTGAACGCAACAACGTCGTCGTGATTGCCCAAGGTCAGGATGCAGACCCGGCGTCGGTTACCTTCGATGCACTTCAGGCGGCAAAGGCCCGCGGGTTCGATGTATTGATCGCCGATACGGCAGGCCGTTTACATACACAGGCAGGCTTGATGGCCGAACTGGGCAAGATCCGACGCGTCCTGGGCAAATTAGATGCAGGGGCCCCGCACGAAGTACTCATGGTCATAGACGGCACCACCGGACAAAACGCGATCAACCAACTGCGCGCGTTCCATGCCGCCGTCAATGTCACCGGACTGGTCGTAACCAAACTCGACGGCAGCGCAAAAGGCGGCGTGCTATTTGCACTTGCGCGTGAATTCAATATCCCGATTCGTTTCGTCGGTCTGGGCGAGCAACTCGAAGACCTTCGGGTATTCGATCCCGAAGCTTTCGTCGACGCCTTATTGCCGGAACGCATTGACGGATGAGCCCAAGCAAACGCGCACGCCGCATCTGGATTTTTTTAATCGGATTCGGTCTGATTCTGGGCATCGGTGCGTTGTGGCTAAACCAGCAACTGGAACCGGTCAAACTTACCAATACCGTGCTCGGCAAAATCGGCAAGGAATTGAACCTGAAGTTTGAGTTTGAAGGCCTGCCCAGCTATGCCATGAAGCCCGAGCCCCGACTGATTCTGCCGAATCTAAAGGTCACCAATCCACTCGATGGCAAGGTTTTTCTCAGCGCGAGACGCGTTGAAATTTCGCTGCCATGGAGCACGATACTCGGCGATACGCCGCATATCACGCGGATCGAAGCCGATGAACCAATACTGGATTTTCCCGGCTTGCGTGCGTGGCAGGCTACACGTCCGGCAACGCCATTCGAAGTACCTACGTTCACCAGCGGTCTTGAAATCAATAACGGCGAGTTAATCGATGAAGCATATTCGATAAAAAAAATCATGCTTTCGCTGCCGCATCTCAAGGACCAGCAACCTTTGGAAGCAGAGGTATCCGGAGTTTTTCAGCAGGAAAAAACGATTGTC
>Ga0066404_1000178_pt1 | contig 12671 bp, 14 predicted proteins | sample LakWasMeta4_LOW4_2_FD_59491 | JGI IMG/M metagenome (GOLD analysis project Ga0066404, IMG submission 59491) | Freshwater sediment methanotrophic microbial communities from Lake Washington under simulated oxygen tension - Sediment Metagenome 4_LOW4 | ecosystem: Environmental > Aquatic > Freshwater...
ACGATGCCGCAAGACCTTGCTTGCGTGCGGTGGATTTGTCTCGACTGCTGGCGATGGGAGAGGCCCATTCGATTGGCGCCATTCTGGCAACGCCGGTTCGCGACACGATCAAGCGCAGCGAAGACGGCCAGCATATTTTTGCAACCGAGCCCCGCGAAAAACTCTGGCGGGCATTGACGCCGCAGATGTTTCGTCGCGGCGGACTCACGCGCGCCATCGAGGCCGCCATGCGGGCCGGGTTGAACATTACCGATGAAGCCATGGCGATGGAACGTCTCGGGTTCAAGCCACTGCTTGTCGAAGGTTCGGAAGACAATATCAAAGTGACCACGCCATCGGATTTGGCATTGGCAGAATTTATTTTGGGTAAGCTCTAAGAGGGGTTTCAACCCCGACTGGATCAGCAAAACAAGATGTTGGTCGCGACCAAAGTCGCATGACAAGGAAAGAAATTTATGCGTATCGGCAGTGGCTTTGACGTACATGCATTTGGCGAGGGAGATCACGTCGTTCTGGGTGGCGTAAGGATTCCGCATTCGCGCGGACTTGTTGCGCATTCCGATGGCGACGTGGTGTTACATGCCTTGTGTGACGCATTGCTTGGCGCATTGGCACTGGGCGATATCGGCAAACATTTTCCGCCGAGCGACGATCGTTGGCGTGGTGCAAACAGCCGGGACCTACTGAAACATTGCGTTTCTCTCGTCATCGGCAAGGGCCTGGTTTTGGGGAATGCGGACATCACGATCATCTGCGAGCAGCCTAAGATTGCGACCCATGGCGAACACATGCAGAAGAACATCGCCGAAGATTGCCAAGTCGAAATCGAACAAATCTCGGTGAAAGCCACCACGACCGAAAAGCTTGGTTTTACCGGAAGAGGCGAGGGCATTGCTGCGCAGGCCGTGGTATTGCTGGTGAAAGCATGAGTTTGCCGCGTGCATACGGTGATGCCGTTTTGACAGGCAGGTTTCGTAGCTGTCCCGAAGATTTCATCGTTGAAGAAATCAATGCTTTCCAAGCGCACGGCGAAGGCGAGCATCTGTTGCTTTCGATCGAAAAACGAGGTTTGAACACCGCTTTTGTCGCGAAAGAACTAGCGAAATGGGCCGGTGTCAGCGAGATGGGAATCGGATATGCCGGCCTGAAAGACCGCCATGCCGTAACCCGCCAGCGCTTCACGGTACATCTGCCGAAAAAAATCGCGCCGGATTTCGATACTCTCGCCATCGAGGGCGTGAAGCTGCTCGAATGGCAATGGCATCATCGAAAATTGCCGCGCGGGGCGCTGGCAGGAAATCGATTCACCTTGCGACTTCGCCAAATCGATGGAGAAAAAACGGCAATCGAGCATCGCCTCGAAAAAATCCGTGATTGTGGACTGCCAAACTATTTTGGCGAGCAGCGATTCGGTCGCGAGCGCGCCAATGTAGGTATGGCACTCAAAATGTTTTCCGGTGACCGCGTGAAACGCGAACAGCGATCCATTTATCTTTCGGCCGCACGTTCGGAAGTTTTCAATGCGGTACTGGCCTCGCGTATCGAAAACCAAAACTGGCTAAGCCTGCTCGATGGCGAGGTCTGGATGATCAATGGCTCGCACAGCATCTTTGGTCCTGAACCCCTGTCCGAAGAGCTGCGGGAAAGGGTCGAAAAACTGGAAGTCCATCCAACCGGACCGATGTGGGGGAAGGGCGATTTGCGAACCAGCGGCGCTGTAGCCGATTGCGAACTGGCCGTTGCCAAATCACATCAGGCCCTTTGCGATGGATTGGAAGCCGCAGACATGAAGCAGGAGCGACGTGCTCTGCGCATTCAGGTCGACAATTTACGCTGGACATGGCCGGAAACTGACCAGCTGGAATGCAGTTTTACACTGCCGCCGGGTGCCTACGCCACGGAATTGCTGGCTGAGCTGGGCGAGTTGACGGACGCGACTTAAAAAAATCGGGCCGGCACTTGCAAGCGGCAACGGCAGGAGTAGTCTGAAAACTCGTCCATGAAAAGGAGCAATCCCATGAAACGAGTGATAGTAATCTGCCTGATGTGTGTTCTTGGATCCTGTGCCAGTACTGACAGCAAAAACTCAGCCAACCTTGTTCAAACGAAGCAAAGTCGCAGCGGTTACGATGAGCAATATATGGCACGAGTCGAGCGGCAGGCCAACCAGCGCGGCGTGGTGGTGAAGTGGGTTAATCCACCCAAGGCTCCCAAAGCGAAGAAAGACGGCCAATAAACCGGTCGGCTTGGCAAAACTCAATGGCGCGCGAGCAACACCAGCACCGCGCCGGTGCCGCCCTGTGTCTGTGGTGCCGAGTTGAATGCCAGTACGTCGCCTCGGTGGCGTAACACGCGGTCAACCAATGCCTTGAGCACGGGCGCCGTTTCCGAACGCAGTCCTTTTCCGTGAATCACGCGGACGCAGTAGTGCGCCTCTTCACGGGCCTGGTTTAAAAATTGTTTCAGGAAAATTTCTGCATCGGCTGCACGACAGTGATGCAAGTCCAGCTCGTCCTGAACGCTGATTTGTCCACGTTTTAATTGCTTGAACCATTTTTCGGGAATTTCCGGCCTGCGATAGCTAAGTTCATCGGCAGAATTCAAATAAGCTTCTGTCGCCGTGACTGAACGAGAATCGCGAAGCGCCTCTAATTCGTCCCGACGGAACATTTTGGAATCCGCTGCAGGCTTTACGCGGGGAATACCATGGTCCTCGATTTCAATGCGTCGCACGTCTCCGATGGCCTCTCGAAATAGTGCCGAATCCTCTTCGTCTGGCGGCTCGTCTGGGCGTCTTGATTTGATCATGATGGCGGTCATTGTAACCACACCCTGTATAGAGCCCGTTAATAGAAGAACAACGACGCGGGAAGTGTTAAGCCGCCCGGCTTCCGTTATCATGAGCACCATAAATTGAGGTAGCAATGCGCATATTGATCAGCAACGATGACGGTGTCGACGCACCGGGTATCAAACAGTTGGCACAAGGCCTGCAGGATGCCGGGCACAATGTTTTCGTTGTAGCTCCGGACCGGGATCGCTCTGGTGCCAGCAATTCGCTTACGCTGGATATGCCGATTCGGGCCAAAGCCCTGAATGAAAACACCTGGAGCGTTGCCGGAACTCCGACCGACTGCGTGCATCTGGCATTGGCGGGATTATTGAAAGCGGACCCCGATATCGTTATTTCCGGCATCAACAACACGTCGAATATGGGCGATGACGTTATTTATTCCGGCACGGTTGCTGCCGCCATGGAAGGACGCTGCCTGGGCTTTCCCGCCATTGCGATGTCATTGGCAACCCAGGACCACAAGGCGAAATTCTACGGGTCGGCGGTCAAGGCGGCGGTATTGATTACCGAACGTTTGCTGTCCGACCCCCTGCCTGCCGATACCATCTTGAACGTCAACGTGCCCGATATGCCATGGGAGGATATCCATGGGTTCGAGGTGACACGCTGCGGTCATCGTCATCGTGCAGAGCCTTGCATCGCCCAAACCGATCCGCGTGGCCGCACCGTCTGGTGGATTGGTCCGCCGGGTCCAGAACAGGATGCGGGGCCGGGCACGGATTTTCACGCGGTAAGACAGGGCTTTATTTCCATCACGCCCATTCATGTCGATTTGACCCGATACCATGCGCTGGAATCGGTGGGGCAATGGATAGCGGGACTGAGTGCAGGAAAAAACCAATCCGCATGATGTCGCCTTATCTCATCAAGCCCGAAGCAAAAGGTTTGGGCATGACCTCCCAACGGGCCCGTGACCGGATGGTTGACCGCCTGCGCAGTGATGGCGGTATTCGCGACGAACGCGCCTTGAATGCCTTGCGCGTCCTGCCTCGGCACCTGTTTATTGAAGAAGCGCTCGCATCGAGGGCCTACGAAGACACGGCATTGCCGATTGGAAAAGGCCAGACAATTTCGCAGCCTTGGGTCGTTGCCCGCATGACCGAGGCACTGATTGAACACGGCATGCCGAAAAAGGTGTTGGAGATCGGCACCGGCTCGGGTTATCAGGGGTCGGTTCTGGCTACCCTGGGAATGGAAGTGTTCACGGTGGAACGAATTGAAGAATTATTGCGGCAAGCGCGCCGGCGATTCCGGAACCTGGGATTGAATGTTCGTAGCAAGCATGTCGATGGGCATATCGGCTGGTCCGAGTACGCGCCATACGATGCCATTATCGTTACTGCCGGCGCTGCGGCGATCGTGCCGGAATTGCTGGAGCAATTATCCGAGGGTGGAACGCTGATAGCCCCGGTCGGCGGCGCCAGTGTCCAGAAATTATTGCGCCTGCGTAAAACACACGAAGGCATCATTCAGGAAGACCTGGGCAATGTGGTGTTTGTGCCTTTGGTGACGGGAATTATTTGATGAAAATTTTTCAGCCGCTTTATGACAAGGCCATTGTATGGGCTCAGCACAAGAATGCAGTGTCGATTTTGGCGATACTCAGTTTTTTCGAGGCGATTATTTTTCCGGTACCGCCCGAGGTAATGCTTGCGCCCATGTGCCTGGCGAAACCCAAATCAGGCTTCTGGTATGCCACGGTAAGTTTATTGGCTTCATTGTTGGGATCTCTGGTTGGCTACGCCCTCGGGCATTACGCCTATGAAATCATCAGGCCGCTTCTCAGTGCCGAACTTCAGCAGGGTATTGGTACCTGGGTAGAAAGTCTGCAGTTGCAAATGCAGGAGCACTGGCTGGCCATGCTTGGCACGCTGACCATCGCTGCAATCCAGCCTGTCATTCCTATGAAGCTGGTGACTTGGGCTGCGGGAATCGTGGGCGTGCCGATCCTGCCATTCCTAGCCTGCATGATTGTCGGCCGTGGCAAAAGGGTCTATCTGATAGCGGGTGCAATTCGCCTGGGCGGAGCAAAAGCAGAGGCTGCATTGAGAAAATATATTGAACCCATTGGCTGGATCGGATTGTTGTTACTGGTGGCTGTTGTTGTCTGGTTCATGATCAAACCACAGGGCGCATGAAAGACCTCATGAATAAAATCTCTCTGTTTACCTGCTCGATGATTGCATCGGTAGTCGTGTTAAGTGCCTGCGCCCAGACCACAGTGAGCGTTCGTCCTGCCTATGGCAACGAAGAACAATCGGCAGCGAAATCTGCAACGCCTGCCCAAAAACACTATGCACCGATTTCACGGGATCAGCCCTACGTCGTTCAGGCCGGCGATACCCTCTACGGTATTTCCTTTCGTGCCGGCTTGAGTTATCGGGAAGTGGCTGCGTGGAATGATATCGCCGAGCCCTATACGGTAAAAATCGGCCAGCGCATCGTGTTGCGGGCTCCAAACGGTGACGCTACTTCCGCCGGCAACGGTATCGATACAGCAGTTGTGATTACCAAACCCACGGAGATAAAAACACCGAACCTGAAACCAGCCGAGTTGAAGCCGAGTGATACCGCGGTAACTCCGGTGGTCATTTCAGCACCTCAAGTATCGACGGGATCGGCAATATCAAAACCAGTCGTGACCGCGCCCGTTGACGGTGCGGCGGAAAAGCCGATGCCGGCAATCGAGAGTAAGCCGGTCGTCAATTCCGGTGCGATGAGCTGGCGTTGGCCAAGTGAGGGGACGGTGATCTCGCGTTATGTACAGGGCGATACTTCGCAGCAAGGTATCAATATCGGCGGCAAGAGCGGACAGCCCGTGAAAGCGTCTGCAGACGGCACCGTTGTCTATTCCGGCGCCGGGTTGGTGGGTTACGGTGAATTAATCATTATCAAACACAACAACGAATGGCTGTCGGCATATGCGCATAATCGCCGCCGCCTCGTGGCAGAGGGCGCCAAAGTGAATGCAGGTGATGTGATCGCGGAAATGGGGCGCACCGGAACCATGCGCGACATGCTGCATTTCGAAATAAGACGAAACGGCAAGCCGGTAGATCCCTTGCTGTTTCTGCCTAAACAGTAAAACTACGCTGTCGGGTCAAAGGCCCTAATGACAAGCTTCAGGTTCTATCCGGCGGCTGTTGCGAAGGCTTGATGCCTTGGCGTCGCATTTCCAGCACCTCCGGGGTGATGGCGGCGATGCGGGCTTCAATGCGGGCACGTTGGACATAATCGAGATTTTCTTTTTTCAGCAGACTATCCAATTGCCTGACTGCGTCTTCGGGGCGTCCGTTGAGATAGGCCGCTTCGGCATAGGCTTCGATAGCGCGATTGGTATCGCCGGCTAATTCGCTTGCGCGCGCAAAGCTTTTTTGAAACCCGGGATCATCGGCGCTTTCTGCCAGGAGGGGGCGCAATACGGCTTGAGCCCTGCGACCGGCTTCCGCACTGCCGATTTCACCCAGAGTGCGGGCATAAGTCAGCGTGACGGCTTGGTGCTGCGGGTATTTTTTTAGCAGCGATTCAAACCGTTGCTGGCTTTGCGACGGATTTTTTGCCATATGGGCATTTTCCGCATAGGCGACTTCAACCCAGATATTGTCCGGATACTTGGCCTTGAGCTGTTCGAGGATGACTTCGGCGGCCCCCGGAGAGCCGCTTTGCATGAGTGCGAGAGCATAACCATAGCTCTGTGGATCGTTGAGCTTGCTGGTGGAGATGCCCTTCGTCATCGCCTTGAACTCGTTCAGGGCATGCTGTGGACTGTCGGCGGTGAGAGCGCGCAGACGCTCGCGTGCCCAGTCGAATTGTCTGGTGGGTCCGTTGGCACCCGTTGGTTCGATCAGATTGAATTGATTCGGAATGAGCGGGTTCGATAAGGCGCCCGAACTTGCCAGTGCGGGTTTTGCTTCCTTGGCAATGCGTTCCGCCCTTTCTCGGGCTTCGCTGATTCGCGTTGTCGTGACAGGATGTGAACGAAGATAATCGGGTGCTTGGTAGCCCCCGGAGTTGCCACGGGTGACAGTCGCCATGCGTTCGAAAAAATCCGCCATGGCGCCAGCCCGGTATTCGGAACGATGCAATGTTTGTATTCCGATACGGTCGGCTTCGGCTTCACTGGATCGGGTGTAGTTGATTTGCCTCTGCGCGAGCAGGGCCTGTCCTCCCACGACGGCTGCCTGTATCGCGTCGTCACTGCTATTGCTGTTGCTCTGTTGCGCAGCAACGACAACGGCCAGCATGGCTAATAAAACCGGGAGTTGGTCTTTCTGGCTACGCTCCACCGAGCGAAGAATGTGACGTTGTGTGACATGTGAAATTTCATGAGCCAGTACACCCGCAACTTCATCTTCTGCCTGTGCCGTCAAAATCAGGCCGGCATTCATGCCGATATATCCGCCGAAGGTGGCAAATGCGTTGATTTGTCGCTGCTTCATCAGGAAAAAGGTGAAGGGTTGCTCTGGACGATCAGACGAGGCTCCCAGCCGGTGTCCCATGCCCTGCAGCCAGGCATCCAGCAAAGGATCGTCAAGCACATAACCGTAATTGCGCAGCTGATAAAGGGTGTAGGCGCCGTATTCGGCTTCCTGTTCCGGACTTAGCAATTCGGCTGCAGACGAGCCCATATCCGGCAGGCTGGAGTTTTGAGCCTGCGAGCTCGTGGTCAAAGCCAGACCAATAACGAGTGCGACGGTAAGCGGCAATAAACGGGGCACTTTGAATTCCAATTTTCAGATGGGTGAAGAATGCACTATGTGGATGTCTGTTGAGTGAATCGCTGGTTAAATTCATTAAAATACACACTGGTAAAGACCCGTCATCGCCCCCATAGTTCCGGTTCAAGGAGAAATAGTGTGTCCAATATCATTATCTACAGTACGGCGATTTGCCCCTATTGCGTGGCGGCCAAGAATTTCCTGAAATCGCGCGGCGCCAGTTATTCCGAGGTGCGTATCGATATGGATCCGGTTGCCCGCGCGGAAATGATGGAAAAAACGAAGCGCACTTCGGTGCCGCAAATATTCATCAACGGTACTCATGTCGGCGGATACGACGACATGGTTGCGCTTGATCGCGCCGGCGGACTGAAACCATTACTCGAGGCTGCACAATGAGCAAGACGGACAATGACGGAGCAGAAAAAGATCGCGTGGCCGAGTTCACCGAATTTCGCCAACGCATGAATGAACGTATCCTGGGTCACGACAACCAGGTTGTCCGCCGCTTTTTTGCACTGGATACCCAAACCTACAAAGACGGTGCACTAAACCTCAAGACCAAGGAATTGCTCGGCCTCGTGGCTTCGATGGTACTTCGATGCGATGACTGCATCAGTTACCACATTGCCCAATGCAAGGAAGCGGGTGTCAATCGCGACGAATTTTTCGAAACCTTCAGCGTTGCCCTGGTCGTAGGCGGTTCCATCGTTATTCCGCATCTGCGTCGCGCGGTGGATTTTCTTGATCAACTCGAAGGCGAGGGCGTGCATGCCAAGGCGAACCCCGGGCACCAGCACGGTATCTGAGTCTAGTTGTGCATGCCGTCACAGCCATAGTGACCGCGCTTTGTGGCATAATATGACCCCTCGCGCGGTCCTAACGCGCTGTTTTTGAAGATTTTATGACCCAGACAATCGCAGTTATCCGCGGCGACGGCATCGGCCCGGAAATCATGGATGCCACGCTTCATGTGCTCGATGCCATGAATCTTGGCTTGACCTACGAATTCGTCGAAGCCGGAATGGCAGCTCTCGAAAAGCACGGCGAGTTATTGCCGGCCAGCACCGTGGATGCCATTCATCGCCATCGCATCGCACTGAAAAGTCCGCTTACCACGCCGGTGGGGGAAGGTTTTTCCTCCATCAACGTTGAATTGCGTAAACGCTTTGACCTGTATGCGAATGTGCGGCCGGCCATTAGCTTTCCAAACACGAAGTCGCGTTACCAGAACATCGACCTGATTACGGTTCGTGAAAATACCGAAGGCGCCTACATCGGTGAAGGCCAGGCAGTGACCGCCGACGGCGAAACCGCAACGCTCACCCAGCGTGTTACCCGAAAAGGTTCCGAGCGCATCGTGCGTTACGCATTCGATCTGGCCCGTAAAGTCGGACGCAAGAAAGTGACTGTCTTGCACAAAGCCAACATCCTGAAATCGACTTCCGGCCTGTTTCTGAAAACGGCGCGTGAAGTCGCCCTGCAATATCCCGACATCCAGTGCAACGAGATGATCATCGACAATGCCTGCATGCAGCTGGTCATGAAGCCTGAACAGTTCGACGTGCTGGTTACCACCAATTTGTTCGGCGATATCATTTCCGATTTGTGTGCCGGGCTGGTCGGCGGACTTGGCTTGGCGCCCGGTGCGAATATCGGTACCGAAGCGGCAATTTTTGAAGCCGTGCATGGTTCCGCGCCGGATATCGCCGGCAAGGGCATCGCCAACCCTTGTGCCTTGCTATTGGGCGCAGCTCAAATGCTCGACCACCTGGGCATGGCAGATCGCGGCAATGCGCTTCGCAAGGCGATCCGCGATGCCATGGATGAAAAAGATTCACTGACGCCTGATTTGGGCGGCGAAGGCACCACCATGAGTTTTGCCAAGGCAATTGCAGCCCGTGTGACTACCGCCTGATCCTTTCGGTGACGGATAAAAAAACGGAGCCGATGGCTCCGTTTTTTTTCGTACTGAATCGGCTGGATCAGTCACGAAGCTTTGACAGCAGGCGTAGCAGCTCGAGATACAGCCAGACCAAGGTCACGATCAAGCCGAAACTGGCATACCACTCCATGTATTTCGGAGCACCTTGTTCGGCGCCTTCTTCGATGAAGTCGAAATCCAGGACCAGATTCAAAGCGGCCACGACGACGACGACGGCACTAAAGCCGATGCCCAGCCATCCGCTGTCGTGGATGAAGCCGATGGAATGGCCGAAAAAGCCCATCACGATATTGATGATGTAGAGAATGGCGATACCACCGGTAGCGGCAACCACGCCGAGTTTGAAGTTCTCGGTAGCCTTGATCAAACCCGAACGATAAGCCATCAGCAGTGCGCCGAGCGTACCGAAGGTAAGCGTCACGGCCTGCAGAACGATGCCCGGATATTGAGCTTCGTAGAATGCCGAGATGCCGCCCAGAGCCAGACCTTCCAGGCCTGCGTAGAGTGGCGCCGTGACGGGTGACCAGGTCTTTTTGAAGATGGTTATCAGGGCAACGATGAAGCCGCCGATCAAGCCGCCCAGAATTAAGGGCATGGCGGAAGCGGCGCCATCGATACTTTGTACTTTGCTCCAGGTATAAAGCGCCGAAAGCACGACGATGGCGAGCAGCATGGCGGTTTTATTCACCGTGCCGTTAATGGTCATGGCTTCGGAATTGTAGGTCCGTAAACCTTCGAACGTGTTTTGATTTAATGCCGGATTGCCCGAACGCATGGTGATCTCCCAAATAAGTCAATGAATATTAAGCGATTATGAAGTTGATGGGTGAGAGAGATTTCAGTTCCGATCTTTCGCAGGTTTGTCGAGGTTGAAACCCCTCCTACACAGGCTGTTGCCAAAAATGATCGAGTACCGCCACTTTCCCCTTGCCGGGTTTGTAGGCGTGAATCAATGCCCCGTGCACATAGTCTGTCGCCGTGGCGCAAGCCTGCGGCATGTTGTTGCCAAGGCAAAGATTGGCGGCGATCGCCGACGCCAGTGTGCAACCGGTACCGTGGCCTTCAAGCTTCAGCTTTTTGTGGATGAATTCGGCAAACAATTGGCCATCGTCATAGCGATCGGTCATCGTTTTGTCGGGCAGGTGGCCGCCCTTCAGAAGCACGGCTCGTGCGCCCATGGCCAATAATTCCACGGTTGCAGCATCGGCGGCGTCGGCGTTTTGTATTTTATGTCCGAGCAGTAATTCGGCTTCCGGAATATTGGGGGTAATGATTCCTGCCATCGGAATCAACAGGTCACGCATGGCTTTTAGTGCCGATGGTTCCAGCAGGGTTGCACCGCTGCTCGCCACCATCACCGGGTCCAGCACAATATTTTTTGCCTTGTGTCGGGTCAAGGCTTCGGAAACCGCCTTGATGACACGGGCATTTGCCAGCATGCCGATTTTCACCGAGCCGATTTTAAAGTCGCTGAAACAAGCATCGATCTGGGCATGCAAAAATTTTATCGAAGGCACTTCCACGGCCGACACCTTTCTCGTGTTCTGTGCGGTTAAGGCGGCTATGGCGGAAAGCCCGTGTATGCGATGTGCCGCGAAAGTCTTCAGGTCGGCCTGGATGCCGGCGCCGCCGCCCGAGTCGGAGCCGGCAATGGTGAGTGCGCAGAGATTTGTTTTCATGCTTGGGTTCCGTCGGGTTCGAAAAATGTGTCAATCATCATTGGGTGAATTCAGTCGCCATCTTGATGGCTTCGTCGAAATTGTCGGCGAATTGCAATTCTCCCGCCATGGGGAGAAACAGCATTTGCCGTAATACTTTTTCAGGTTGTGGCTGAAGGCCGGAAATAACCAGCACACTGCCGATCTGTTTGCATCGGTTCGCGAGTGATTTCAGTGCATGTACACCGCTGGCATCGACCAGCGGCACCAGTCGCATGCGCAGGATAAAAACCCTGTGTGGTTTGGGAAGATTGTCTAGAATGCTATCGAGTTGATCCACCGCGCCGAAGAATAGCGGGCCTCGAATTTGAAAGACCTCCACGCCTTCCGGGAGCTGGCTTCGTTGATCTTCTTCGAGCTCGCCGTTCACGTCGGTCCTGTCGGACGATGATGTTTCCGCACTCACCTGAACGGTTTGCGCCATGCGTCCCATGAAGACAAAGGCCGCCACCACCATGCCGACTTCGATGGCGATGGTCAGATCCACGAAAACCGTCAACAGAAACGTGAGCAGCAGCACGATGCGATCGCCTTTCGGTGCAGATAGGGTATTGATGAAGTGTTTATGCTCGCTCATGTTCCAGGCCACGACGACAAGCAAACCGGCGAGGGCAGGCAAGGGCACGTAGGCAATCCACTTCGAAAGTACCAACACGAAAATCAATAAAAACAAGGCATGCAGGATGCCAGCCACGGGACTACGCCCGCCCGATCGAATATTCGCGGCGGTACGTGCAATGGCACCGGTGGCGGGCAAGCCACCGAACAGTGCCGATGCGGAGTTGGCGACGCCTTGGCCAATCAGTTCGGCATTGGAGCGGTGGCGTCCACCCGTCATGCCGTCAGCTACAACGGCAGACAGCAATGATTCGACACCGGCCAGAAAGGCAATGGTCAGTGCCGACGGAAATAATTCGATGATTCTCTGCATATCCCATTGCGGAAAAACCGGCATCGGCAAATGGTCGGGAATCGCTCCGAAGCGCGAGCCGATCGTGTCCACGGGCAAGCTGAAAATGGCGGTGATAATCGAAGCCAGCAAGACACTGACCAGGAAGCCAGGCACCTTCGATGAAAGCTTCCGCGATATCAGGACAATTGCCAGTGTGGCGATCGACATTGCAAGTGCGTACGCATTGAAGCTGTCCAGATTCGAAGCCAGTGTCTGCATTTTGGGCCAGAATTCCGCGGGCAATTTATCGATCTGCAGGCCGAGTAAATCCTTCAGCTGGCTTGCAAAGATAATGACGGCAATGCCGGAGGTGAAACCGGTAATCAATGGCTGTGGCATATAGCGCATCAGGGTGCCGACTTTCAGAAGGCCGGCAATAATCAACAGCAGTCCGGCCATGAAGGTCGCCAGCACCAGCCCGTCAAATCCGTATTTCAACAAGATGGCGTAGACAATCGGAATGAATGCGCCGGTGGGTCCGCCG
>Ga0066404_1000185_pt1 | contig 12479 bp, 11 predicted proteins | sample LakWasMeta4_LOW4_2_FD_59491 | JGI IMG/M metagenome (GOLD analysis project Ga0066404, IMG submission 59491) | Freshwater sediment methanotrophic microbial communities from Lake Washington under simulated oxygen tension - Sediment Metagenome 4_LOW4 | ecosystem: Environmental > Aquatic > Freshwater...
AATCGCAGCAGCGGCAGCGGATTCTAAAACAAAATCAGATGTACTTGCTAAAATCGCAGATAAGATTGGAACCAGCGCTCAAAATTTAGAGCAGAAATTTCTACCAGAAGTTTTTGGGATTCATCTTTAATAAGAAATAAAAATATGCAAAAAAAAAGGCCAGCAAATGTTTGCTGGCCTTTTTTTTATATTATCTATTGATTTAAAATAATTTGGCTGGCCTCTACTAAAAGATCGACCGATTCTTCTTCGGAAAGGGAAGAGTTTAATTCTTGGGCGATCTGTATCTTACTATTTAGATAAAGACTGGCAATTCCTGACTGATAATAGTTTTGAGCTTCATTTTGAATTCTTAAGGCCTCTGCCTTTTGGTTTTTAGACAGGGCAATGCTGGTGGCCTCACTGGTTGCCACACCCATGGCGGTTGTATAGAGAGTATTGGCGAGAGAATAGGCCAGAGAATTGGTGGCCAGATCAATGGCATACGTGTTTGTAGAAAGAATAGTAGCGAAGGCCAGAATAAATAATTTTTTCATAAAAAATCTCCCTAGGATGATTATTATTTTTTAGCATGACTCGGGATTTGCTCAAAGCCTGGCGTGGCAATCTCTGTAAAAATTACTCTTTTTTGAGACAATTTGTTGGGATTTGGGGTAGATCAGTCCGTTATGGAATTGCCTAACACTATCAAACCCCAGACAAAGACTTTTGCGGATAAATTCAGCAAGTTCAAATCTCGTTTTCTGACTGCCTTTTGGGTTTTGATTTTCACTGTCATTTCTTTCTATACTTTTCCCTTTTTCTCTTCCCTTTATGCCATCACCAAAGCGCAGGATAGTTATTATACTATTACTGTTAAAGACGACCTGGCCTATTATACCCGGGTGAGCGAAAGACCAACGAGTTGGATTCCACTTCCTAAAATTTCCAAAAGAGTTCAGCAGGCGATTGTTTCAAGCGAGGATGGAAAGTTTTATGAACATCCGGGATATGACTTAAAGGAGTTGCAGGATGCTATTCATGAGACTTTTGTTTTAAAAAAGAAAATGCGGGGTGCTTCGACCATTACCCAGCAGCTGGTGAAAAACCTTTATCTTAGTCATGACAGGACATTTGGTAGAAAGGCCAAGGAATTATTAATGTCCTTAATGATTGAGCGTTATACCGATAAACAAAAAATTCTAGAAATGTATTTAAATGTTATTGAGTATGGCAAAGGTCTCTACGGAATCGATGCGGCGGCAAAATATTATTTTAAAAAGACTCCGGCCCAAATTAATGCCAGAGAAGCGGCCTTTTTGGCGATGCTTTTGCCAAGCCCCAAAAAATATTCGAAGTCTTTTAAAAATAGAGTGCTGACTGCTTTTGCCAATCGTACAATCGCTTCTATCTTGCTTAAGATGCGCCAGAGTGGCCATATCGGCGAGGAAGAATATCAAACTCAGTTGAACGGACATTTTTCCTGGGAGAAAATACCGACAGCGCCTGAAACGATAGACACGACAGATTTGGTTGAATCAGGTGATGAATCAGATGACGAATTTGAAGAAGGAAGCACAAACGATGGCAACTAAATATAATCTACGCGTACTTATTTCAGAAACCTTTGATCCCTGGTTTAATATAGCCACAGAAGATTGGATCTTTAGAGACATGCTTAGTCTTGCCGAAATTGAAACAACTAAAATTCTATTTCTTTGGCGCAACAATAATACAGTGGTCATCGGTCGTTTTCAAAATCCCTGGACTGAGTGTAATACCCAAAAAATGGAAGAAGATAAAATTACTCTGGCCAGAAGACAAAGCGGCGGAGGAGCAGTCTTTCACGATTTAGGTAATACCAATTTTACCTTTTTGTCGGGCAAATCAAGTTTTGATAAGACCGCCAATAATACGATCATCACCAATGCTATTAATTCCTTTGGTCTCGATAGCTCTGCCTCCGGGCGAAACGATATCATCGTTCATACCGCCGAGGGGGAAAAGAAAATTTCCGGCAGTGCCTTTAAGGAAACCAAAGACCGCTCCTTTCACCATGGCACCCTTTTGATTAATGCCGATATGACTAAGTTGGGGCAATACTTAAATCCCAATAAAAAAAAATTGGAATCCAAAGGCATAACTTCTGTCCGGGCGCGAGTGGCCAATTTAGTAGAGTTCAATCCTGATATTACCCATGAACTATTGTCTGCAAGGATTATCCAGGAGTTTTTTAAGTATTATGACAATGTTTGCCCGATCGAAGTTTTAGACCATCAATATTTATTAAGCCTTCCGGAACTCAATACCCATTTTCAAAAAATGAGTGACTGGAACTGGCGCTTTGGGGAAGCTCCCAAATTTAACCATCAAATGGCCGAGCGTTTCACTTGGGGAACGATCGATGTTCATCTTGATGTGCATAAGGCCATCGTTCAAAAGGCGCAGATTTTTTCAGACTCTCTTCATCCAGAAATGATAGAACTACTCATGGCCTCTTTAGAGAATATTTCCTATACTAAGGAAGCTTTTCGGGGTGCAATCTCGCGGGTAAGTGCAGAATTGCCGATGATCGAAGATTATCTTCATGAATTTGAAGAATGGATCATTAACGAAATCAGTTAACCGTAGTCTCTAACTTAGTAATGACAACCAAGAGTTTAGAAACATGAAGTTTCAAAATCACGCTAAATTTATTTGGAAAAATTATCTCCGCGATCGCTGGTTTATCTATTCCTTAGGGGCCTTTTCTGTTCTTTTAACCAACCTAATGCAGGTTCTGGCCCCTAAAAATATTGGTTGGATCATCGACTTCATGACCAAAAAGCCGATCCCGGCGATTCTCACTGCAGAGAGTGACCATCAGACCTTTATCCGGCTCTTTTTGGTTCTCGCCGTCTCCCGCATTCTGATTAACATCTTTCGTTTCATGTGGCGGATCACTCTGGGGCGCCAGACTCATTATGCTTGTGGAATGTTAAGAAGAGAAGTTTGGGATAATGTTCGCTATTTTAAAAAGAAAGATTTAGATCGGCGTTTTACTAAAGGCGTTTTAATGAATGCTTCGGCTTCTGATACCAACAGTGCACGTTTTGTATTTGGTTTCACCCTGGTCGCCATCACCGACGTTTTCTTTTTGGGCCTTTTTTGTTTTTTCACCATGGCCGCGATCCATTTACCAATGGCATTGCTATCCTTTGTCGTTTTGCTTTTTGTACCGATTTTCGTACGTAAACTTTCCAAGAAAGAAGTTGAGCAGTACAGGCTGATTCAGGATACCCTTTCCAGTTTTAACGATTTGTCTTCTCAAGCGGTGGCGACCATTAAGCTGCAGCGTCTTACCCAGACCGGCCCATTTTGGGAGCGCCGTCTGATGAAAATTGCTGAGGGCCATCGCGCTCAAAAATTAAAAGGGATCAATCTCTCATTGCTTTATATTCCGGTGATGGGCGTAGCTTCCATTGTTTCTTATATCGTGCTTTTTGTTTTAGGGATTACGTTTACTTTTAATGGAAAAATGTCTGTGGGGGAATTTATTTCAATGCAGGGATTAATTTTTCTTTTGCATGACCCGTTGATGTCGCTGGGATTTATCGTCTCGGAATGGAAAAAAGGCTTCACCGCCCTCGAGCGCCTGGCCGAAATTTATCTTAATGAGAAAGATTCTACTTTGTTGCAGGATGGAGTTGCTATTGACGATTCTGATTCTTCCCGTGATGTGCTGGAAGTAAAAAACTTGAGCTATTCCTTTGATCACTCCGCACCTCTTTTTGCTCATTTGAATTTCAAATTGAAAAAAGGCGAGCGCTTGGGAATCACTGGGCCAATTGGTGCCGGCAAAAGCACCTTGCTCTCGATTCTCACTGGGTTGGAGAGAGAAATTAGTTCCGGCAGTGTCAATTTTTATGGACTGCCTTTTTCAGCTTATGCTCATCAGGATCTTCGCTCTTATATCGGTCACGTTTCACAAAAGCCGTTTCTTTTTGCCGATTCCATTCGCACCAACGTAGCGATTGATTCCGATTTAAGTGACGAGGAAATTTGGAATTTTTTGGATTTGGCCGGATTAAAAGAAGATATTCAAAATTTTCCCAATGGGCTGGACACTCAGCTGGGGGAATGGGGAATTAATCTCTCGGGCGGACAAAAACAAAGATTAACTCTGGCGCGTGCGCTGGCCAAAAAACCAAAACTTTTATTTTTGGATGATTGTTTGAGTGCGGTCGACACTATCACCGAAGAGAAAATTTTAAAAAATTTAGATCTTCATTTGAAGGATGTAACGTTGGTGTGGGTTGCCCACCGAAAATCGACCTTAAAGTATTGTGACCAGACCTTTGAGTTAAAACCATTGATGGATAATTACAATTGAAAAAATTTAAATTTAGTGAAATCCGAAATATTGGAGTCAGAAAAGATTTAACTCCTGTTGGCCTTCACAGTGAACAAACAAAAAACTCATACCTCATGGCCGATGATCAGGATGAGTCTCGTTTGCATGGCAATAAGGGGCTGGGGGATTTGAATTCCCTGAAGGTTCTGCTCCGTTACGCCAAACCTTATCGCTGGCAAATTAGCGGTGCCTTGTCGCTGATTTTTATTAGTTCAATCCTTGCTATTTATTCTTCCAAATTGATGGGGGATTTACTGGAAAAAGGGCTGATCGCCAAAGACATGAAGAAATCGATTCTCTATGCCGCCAGTATTGTTTTGCTGGAAATTGGAAGCATCTATTTTATCTGGATTGGCCGCAGGTTTTTAGCAGACTCTGCTTCAAAAGTTATTTTTATTGTAAGACAGCACCTCTTTCGAAAACTTCAAGAGCTGCCGTTGCAATATTATGATCGTCAGCCTCAGGGGAGAATCGTCACCAGAGTCACCCATGACGTGGAAGGAATCGAAGAATTTTTCACCTCGAGTTTAGGCAATTTGGTCTCGGCCAGTATGATGACTGTTTTGGCGGTGGCGGCGATGATCATCTCCGATTTTAAGCTTGGGCTTTTAATGACAGCGGCCATTCTTCCATCCGTTTTTCTGATGATTAAGACCAAAGATTTTTTAAGAAATTCCAATCGTCGCGTCTCTAAATTTTCATCTGCGATCAACGCCAAACTTTCGGAGTATCTCAACGGTATTGATGTCATCAGAAGTTTTGGACTTGAAAAATGGTCGATGAACAAATTTAATCAAACCGTTGATGATTATTTATATGCTCAATTGCGGGGGAATTTTCTTTTTGCCTGGAGCATGCCTCTCGTTTCATTGTTTGCCACAATTCCTTTGATTGGGCTGGTTTGGTACGGAGGATTGGAGGTCTTGAGTGGAGCTCTTAGTGTCGGACTTTTTGTTTCTTTCATTCGTTATTATGAACGTTTTTTTAGTCCGATGATGCTTCTCTCCCGGGAAATTCATGTCGTTCAACAGGCCTTTACCAGCACTGAACGGGTAATGAGTTTTTTAAATGAAGACGATGAAGAAAAAGTTTTGATGAACAATGGCCATATGTCGCTGGAGCGATTGGATGGCGATATTAAGTTTGAAAATGTTTCCATGAAATATCTTGATGGCGATTGGGTTTTAAAAAATCTTAATTTTCATGTTAAGGCCGGAGAGAAAATCGGACTGGTGGGAAAAACCGGCTGTGGCAAAAGTTCCACTGTCTCACTTCTATCGCGTCTTTATGAATTCCAAAAAGGCGAGATTAAGATAGACGATATTCCTATCAGGAATTTTGAGCGACATGGACTGCGCGATCAAATCGGTTTTGTGGCCCAGGACGCGATTATTTTTAAAGGAAGTTTGCGTGAAAATTTATCCAATAATGATTTGTTGAGCGATCAGCATTTATATGATGCTGCAAAAACAACAGGCCTGGTTAAGGCGCTCTCCAAAGAAGGTTTTAACCTCGATATGGAGCTGTTGGAAGGCGGAAGTAATTTAAGCGTGGGTCAAAGACAATTGGTGAGTTTAACCCGGGTGCTACTTAAAAATCCTTCCATTTTGATCCTGGATGAAGCAACGGCCAATATAGATCCTTTTTATGAGGAAATTATTCATCAAGCTGTTATGAGCATGATGACGAATCGGACATGTTTGATTATTGCTCACAGACTGGAAACACTTAAGCAGTGCGATCGGGTCTTTGTCTTTAATCAGGGTGAATTGGTGGAAGAGGGTCCATTAAATGAATTGCTATCACAGGGAAATTATTTTTATAAACTTCACCATGCTCAATCGGTTCACTAAAAATATTTGTGTTTCTTGTAATTCTTCTTATACTTCTTTTGATATTTCTTTTGAATAAACGAAAGCACGCTTTCTAATCGTGGTCACTAATTCGTCAGATTTTGTAGAGCTTTTTGCCTTGGTTTTAGCACGGGATTTTTGAGCATACATGGCCAGAATCGCTGTGCCTAAGGCAAGTCCTAATTTCGGTGGAACTGCGTTTCCAATCTGTCTCCATTGAGCAGAAAGGGGACCGCTAAATTTGAAATCACTGGGAAAACTCTGAATGGCCGCTGCCTCGCGCTGAGTGAGATAACGATTTTCCGTTGGGTGAAAATAATTATGTCTATGAGTCATTATGGTTGGGCCTGGTTTTTTTCTATCCAGTCTTTGGTATTTTGTTTGTCGAAAACGGTTTTCACGAAGATTTTTCCAGTCGACCCCCAGTTTTAATTTTTTGGGAAGATAGGCCTGTTCATCATGCTCGTAACGAATACCGCGGCCTTCTGGCACACAGGCGATTCTATCACGGTCTGTTTTGGATTTTATGCCCGCCAGATCTACATCGTGGTTATAAATTTTACCATCGGGTGCTTTTAGATTTTTCAGGGCATGGCCCACAGTCATGATATTTTTGGTGTCAGGTATTGGAAAAGCAATACTGTCATTAATTCTTGAACCAATAATGATTGTTCTTCTTCTGCGCTCAGGGACGCCGTAATTTTCGGCCGACATGACTTGAACATCGAGTGTATAGCCCATTTTAGCAAATAATTTAAAAATGGACTTGAGCGTCTTTTCATTTTTCTTGGCGATAAGTCCGGTTACATTTTCAATAATGACGTAGTAGGGATTTGTGATTTTCACCAAGCGGATAAATTCTTTAAATAATGAATTTCTAAGATCGTTAGGATCTCCGATCCCTACGGTCGAAAAGCCCTGACAGGGTGGTCCACCTACAACCGCATGAACCGTTTGCTGATTGATGAGTTCTTTTAACTTTTTTTCTGAAAGCTCACTCACCGAACCACAATAGGTATTGGCATAATGGTGATTGGCCTTGAAGGTTTCAATGGCGTTTTTATCCATGTCGATGCCCAATAGGCAACGCATACCCGCTAGCTCCAGGCCGCAAGAGAGACCGCCAGCACCAGAGAAGACATCAATGAAATTTAGAGGCATTTTTGTTTTTGTCATAGTTGTAAATGACATTATCTAGATGGAGGAGCTATTTTGTCAATTACTAAACTAAGCCGCTGACTTTTTATCAATAGATTTACTGGGAAGTTTAAAGTGCAGATCAACATTTTTGGGTTGGCCATTGGGACGAGCGTAAAAATCATCGCGCTGTTGTTTCCAAAGCCAGTTTCCGGTGATTTTTTCGGTGCTAAAGCTAAAATCCTTTTCTCTTTTAACGTGTTTGTGCACATGGGGCAGCCAAAGATTGAGATTGCCCGAAAAGATGAAAACGTTCTGTTTGTGACGGGCGATATGATCTTTCATCGCACTGATAAATAAAGCGATGCTTTCTTCATCCAGCTCTTTTTCTGGTTCTTCCAGGAAAATGAATTGGCCTTCGAAAATAAGAGACTTTATCAGGGAGGCCAGTCTTCTCATCTGCGCATCTGAGTGGGCAGGCAATTCGTGCGGAAAAGCAACTTTTTGGTAGAGCTTTTCTAGGTCGCGGTTGGGCTGTTCTTTTAAAAATTCCTGAAACTGGAACTCGCGCGCGGCGGTTAAGGAGTCCGGACTAAAATCCATTAAGATATTTTCATTTAAGGTCATATCCGGGATCAGGCCGTCGCCGCGGCCGACATAAGAAAATTTATAAGGAAGATTGATCTTATTGAATTTTAAAAAAGACAAAAATTCATTGAGCTTAGAGTAATTATCCTCAGGCCCGTTGTTGGTAAATAAATAGATTTCGAAGGTTTCTTCGAAGTTCACTTTTGTCATCATTCCTGTATCGACCATGATGAGACTATTCTTAAGAGAAACAATATCCGATCAAAGGAGGTGGGTATCCCTATTTTCCACCCCTTAAAAAAATTCTTCCAAATATTTTTTCGGCGATATAATAGTTTAATGAATGAAAAAGCATCTAATCGGACAGTTTTAATTGCAATGACTGGGGGGATAGAATCCACAGTTGCGGCCTATCTTTTAAAGAAACAAGGCTATCGCTGCATTGGAATTGGGCTGCAGTTATTTGAACCAGAGGAAGATACCGGGCCTTTTGCCGATGTGGTTGTCCGCGATTTAAATAAATTAAAAGCGATATGCACTTACATGGATATCCCATTTTACGCGGTAAACGCTTGTGAAATTTTTGCTGATACTGTGCTCGATCCAATGGTCGGAAGAATTTTGAGCGGGAACACCTTCGAGCCTTTGGTTTTTTTAAATTTAGTTTTGATGGAAGTTCTACTGGAAAAGGCTAAAAAATTTAATACCGATTTAATCGCCACTGGCCATTATGCTAAAGTTTTAAAAAATCAAAAGACCGGATCTTTCGAGTTGTTGGTGGCCAATGATTTAGAACATGATCAGTCTTATATGCTTGCCCGGCTGGACCAGAATCACTTGGGTCATTTAATGCTTCCACTTTCCGAGATCAGAAAAAAAGAAGTGGAAAAGATTGGAGAGTTGATTAAGGTCGAGTATTTAACGCGACCGAAGACCACGATCCACCATATTATGCGCGATCCCCGAATGATCAATTTAGTGGAGTCACGCTCTCCTATCGATCTACGGCGTGCCGGGACGATCTATGATTATAGATCCGAGAGTTCTATTTGCGAACATATCGGTATTCATCGTTTCCATATTGGTCAAAAAAATCTGCCGAGCAAGCAGGAGACGCCGATCGATCCCAACAAAGAAGTCATTTCAATTATTCCTTTCAAGGGAAATATATTTATTGATTATCCTGATCGCTTGAAATATTCACATGCACTTTTGAGCCGCTTTATTCCTGCTGCTAACCTCGATATGACTTTGCCTATGTCGGTTTATGTTAAGATGTCTTCGGGGGCAGAGAAAATCCCATGTCGTATCTATTTTAAAAATAACCAAACAGTACTGGTTGATTTTGAAACGGAAAGACCTGGTCTTTTAGTGGCCGGTCAGTTTTTTGTTTTTTATAGCCGTGCTCTGGAAAAAGGTAAAATTATAGGCAGTGGTATTGTTGAAGTGGGTGGCTTATTTGGCAATGGTGAATTTAATACACTTCCTATTAATAAAAAGGATTCAGATGATGAAGAAGAAACAGACAGTGATCATGAAAAATTTCATTTTTAGTGCAGGATTTTTATTGCTGGCCCAAAGTCCGGCCTATACTTTTGAAATCAAAGATTACGAAAAAAAAGTCAAAAATAATTACAATATAGCCACTGTCACCGAGAAGCTCTCGCGGGATGCGATTGAAAAAAATTTGCGTGATTTTGTGGCCAGCGGAAGACCCTCGCGCTTTGTGGGAACTCCAGGCCATAAAAAAGCGCAGGCCTTTATAGAAGAAAGGCTCAAATCTTTTAAATCAAGCGGTGCCAGTTTTATAAAACAGGAGTTCACTCCCGATATCGCCCGAGCAGGCGCCTTTTATGCTGAAGATTTTAAGAACGAAGTGGTGGCCAAAATTTCGCCTACCGATCCCAATTATAATCATTGGAAGGGATTTACTCTCTCGATGATGAAGACCCTGGATTCGGTTAAAGGCCAAAAAGGTTATAACTTGATCTGGGAGAAAAAAGGCGTTGTTAAGCCTGAGGAAGTGATTGTTCTGGGTGCCAATTACGATACTTTGCTCAACGACCCTAAAAGCATGGTGGTCGATACTAAAGGAGCAATGCCGGGAGCAGATAATAACGGCACAGGGGTTGCGGCACTTCTGTCGATGATTGAAATTCTCGACAAGCTCGATCTTCCTAAAACAGTTCGCATAGTCTTTTTTGATTTTGAAGAATTGGGTTTTATGGGATCGAGGGCCTTTGTCGAAAAAATGGGAGACCAAAAAATTGTCGGTTACATCAATCTGGTGATGTTGGGCCATGACTCCAAACGCGAAGATAAAGAAAAAAAGGTAAATAACATGAAGCTTTATTTACGGGCCCCAGAGGTGAAAGGCAGTGAAGATGACTTAAAGCTGGCCACCCTTATTTCTAACAACGGAAAACGTTTATATAGCATGGTGGAATTTAAACCAGAGGCCAACGGCATGAATTCCAGCTCTCATATCAGCTTTTGGGAAGCGGGCCATCCGGCCATATGTCTCACTCAGAACTGGGAAAGCGATTTTAACCCGAGATTTCATACCCCTAATGATTTCGTCGAGACTTTGAATATGAATACTTACACTTTTGGCTTTAGATATATTACAGGGGCGCTGCTCGCCTGGAACTATGACATAGTCAAATAGACGCTGACTGTGTTATAAGACCTCTATGAATTATGCGGCCACCACAAAAACAAAAGCAGAAACGACCGTAATCGTCGGAATGTCCGGCGGAGTGGATTCGTCCGTCTGTGCTGCTCTCTTAAAAGAAGAGGGCTACAATGTGGTTGGACTCTTCATGAAAAACTGGGAAGAATTCGATGAGCACGGTGTTTGCCAATCCTCCAAAGAATATGCCGATGTGGTCCGGGTTTGCGAAAAATTAGACATTCCTTATTATTCAGTCGATTTTATTGAAGAATATAAAAACCAGGTTTTTAATCATTTTATCGAAGAATACAAATTGGGCTATACACCCAATCCAGATGTTCTTTGTAATCGCGAAATAAAATTCAAAGTTTTTTTTGAAAAGGCCCTGGAGCTTGGAGCTGATTTTTTGGCCACCGGACACTATTGCCAAAAAAAACGACAAGACGATTCTGGAAAATATGCCTTGGTTAAAGGGGCCGATCCGCTTAAAGATCAATCTTATTTTCTCTACACAATTAAGAGTGAAGTACTGGAGAAAGTTCTTTTTCCCATTGGGCATTTACCCAAGACAGAAGTACGGAAAATTGCAGAGAAATTCGATCTCGCCACCAAACATAAAAAAGATTCGACTGGAATTTGCTTTATTGGTGAAAGAAATTTTAAAAACTTTCTTTCCAACTATGTCACTTTCGAAGATGGAAATTTTGAAACTCTCGACGGCAAAATTGTCGGTCGCCACACTGGGGCCACCTATTACACGATTGGGCAGCGTAAAGGTCTGGGGCTAGGCGGACAGGGAGAGGCCTGGTTCGTGGTGGGCAAAGATATAAAAAGAAATGTGGTTCAAGTGGAGCGGGGAGAGACTCATCCGGCGATGTATGCTGACACTCTGGTTGCCACCGATCTTTCGTTTACTGAAGGCGAGTTTAAACACAGTCTTCCTTTTCACTGTAAGGCGAAAATTCGCTACCGACAAATTGATCAAGCCTGCACCATTACTGATATTCGCGATGGTAAAATATATGTGGAATTCGCGCTTCCTCAAAGGGCAATTACCTCACGTCAATCGATTGTTTTTTATAGCGGAGATGTCTGTTTAGGTGGGGCGATGATTGAAAAATCGGGAGCTACTTATTATGAACAAAACAAACCACTGGATCTAGACCCTGAGCAGGAGCTGGAGCTTTAGCCCCAGTATTTAGGATCGTTAAAATCTTTTTTATCAGAGTCATCATCAGCTTTTTTATTCAACTTTTCTTCAAAAGATGTGCACTCATGGCCGGTTGATTGTTTAACTAAAACATAGGGCATGACGGTGGACTTAAAGCCATAAAGCTTACAGCCTCTGGGAGCATTGGGATCAAAAGTAACGTTATAATGTTTACACTTCATACACGCGATTCTTTCAAATTCCATTCTCAGCTCCTCCTGTCTATAAGTATAAAGCAAAGTGAGAATGATTGGCCGCTTGCAGGCAAAGACTGCCTAAAACTGGCTAAAAAGATGACACCCAAAATCTGCTGTGTCTAAAAGATGATCATTTGCCTCCTGCAAGCTACTAAATACAGGTAATTATTTTAGGCATCACTTGTGCAAATTTAAGTCTCGGATGAAGATGAATTCAGATTTTTAATTGAGCTATTTAAGGGAATTATTGATGAAGACTAATCCTAACGACGACGGCAATCACAACCTGGTGATGTTCCCGTCTTCCAAGAACTTTAAAATCGATTTGAGCGCGATTGAAGCGGGCCCGGATCCTTTGCACGAACTTCTTCATGAATACGACCATATTTCGGAGAAGGAACTCCCTAGTCACCTGGACGAGCGCTTTGACATCGAATTGGAAGAAAAT
>Ga0066404_1000186_pt1 | contig 12389 bp, 17 predicted proteins | sample LakWasMeta4_LOW4_2_FD_59491 | JGI IMG/M metagenome (GOLD analysis project Ga0066404, IMG submission 59491) | Freshwater sediment methanotrophic microbial communities from Lake Washington under simulated oxygen tension - Sediment Metagenome 4_LOW4 | ecosystem: Environmental > Aquatic > Freshwater...
TTCGTTCAATCCATTGCCATGGTGTATGCAAAAAAACCTCTGGAAAACGGCGATTACACGATGGACCACTCCGCTTCGATTGTGGTGCTAAACCCGCAGGGCAACGAAGTGGGCATCATTCGTCCGCCTTTCGCGCCGGAAAAAATTGCTGCCGATTTGTTGGCGCTATCGAAATAATCAACACCCCCTTTCGGAAAAACGACATGAGTCTGGCAGTACTTCTTCAATATTTGATGCCGCACCGTTTCTTTTCGCGGCTGGCTTATTTCGTCGCGAGAAACGAATGGAAACCTTTTAAAAACTGGCTCATCGCACTCGTCGTCAGAAAATTCAACGTGAATATGGACGAAGCGGAGGTCAGCGACCCCCTGAGCTATGCCAGCTTCAACAAATTTTTCACGCGCGCTTTGAAGCCCGATGCTCGCGTTGCCGACCCCGACCCCGACAGCCTGCTGATCCCCGCCGATGGGAAAATCAGCCAGATCGGACGCATTCAACACGGCGATATCTTCCAGGCCAAGGGTCACAGTTTCACGGCGGCGGAGCTGCTGGGCGATGATGAAGCCGCCAAGCCTTTTGCCGACGGCTGGTTCGCCAACATCTATCTGTCACCGCGCGACTATCATCGCGTGCACATGCCTTGGACCGGCACGCTCACCGAAACCGTGCATGTTCCCGGCCGCCTGTTTACGGTCGCGCCTTGGGGCGTAAAAGCGATTCCGCGCCTGTTTGCACGCAACGAAAGACTTGTCTGCCATTTTGATACCGACCACGGACCGATGTGCCTTGTCATGGTCGGCGCCCTGCTGGTCTCGGGCGTTGAAACGGTCTGGAGCGGCGTTGAAATTCCCAAATATGCCTCGCGCATCCAACGCAAGGATTATCGTGGCAAGAATATTCAACTCGAACGCTTCGCCGAAATGGCGCGTTTCAACTACGGCTCGACCGTCATTTGTCTGTGGACCAAAGATGCGGTGCAATTGAACGAATTTCCCACGGAAACGCCGACGGTGCTTGGAAAAGTACTGGGTCATGTCATCCATAAAAATTAACGAGGAAATATCCATGCAGTGTCCCAAATGCAATGCGACGATGGAAAAACTGAACACGCCTGCCGGCGATGTTGACCGCTGCACCTCCTGCAAAGGCCTCTGGCTGGACGTGCTTGTGCACGAAGACATCAAAAAAATCGCCGCCGAAGTTGATATCGGCGATGCCGAAACCGGATCGAAACTCAATACCACCGATCAAATCAATTGCCCGGCCTGCCCCAGCAGCAAGCTGATCCGCATGGTGGACCCGATCCAGCCACATATCTGGTTTGAGAGCTGCCCAACCTGCTACGGCCGTTTTTTCGATGCCGGCGAACTCACGGATTTATCCGAACGCACGCTGGGTGATTTCATCAAATCGTTCTCCGTGAAGGAAAGAAACTAGTCTTCTCTCCACGACGCTCAAGCACCCTTGCAGCCTGCATGGGTGCCGCTTTATTGCATTACAATGCGGTCATGGGCAACCAGCAGAATATCCGCATTTTTCAAACCGCCGACCATGAATGCGGTTACTGGCGTGACCGGCTAGCCCGCGATCTGGTACTCGACCCCGAAGATGCACGCTTGCCCTCCATGTATGGACAGGCATTGATGCTCGGATTCCGGCGCTCCGGATCCCACATTTACCGTCCGAACTGCATCGGTTGTTCCGCCTGCGTTCCCGTGCGTGTTCCCAGTTTCAAGTTTGAGGCGAATCGAAACCAGCGCCGCTGCCTGCAGCGAAATGCCGACCTGCGGATTTCCGTAACACCGGCGCATCGCAACGCCGAAGTATTCGACCTTTATCAGCGTTACCTGAATTATCGCCACGCCGGTGCCGGCATGGATGAACCGGAAGCCGAGGATTTCGATAATTTCCTGATCTGCCAATGGAGCCCGACGGTTTTTATTGAAATCCGTGAAGACACACAATTGCTGGCGGTGGCGGTGACCGATGTTTTACCGGATTCGCTTTCCGCGGTTTACACTTTTTTCGACCCGGAACATGCAGCTCGCAGTCTGGGTACTTTTGCCATCCTGCAACAAATTGAACAGGCCAAAGCGCATCGCAAGGATTTTTTATATCTCGGCTTTTGGCTCGATAAACACAAAAAGATGGATTACAAACGGAATTTCAAGCCGCTGGAATTTTTGCAAGGCAAAAACTGGCGGCCGTTTCGGGAGAATGATGCATGAGAAGCTTTCTGTTAACCGCGGGCATCCTGCTTTGTACGGCCTGCCAAACCACCGACCCCGACATTCATCCGCTGACACAGCCGGTTTTCTCCGAAGCCTCTCCTCCGGTACTGACGGGCCAAGACATGCACAATAAAAGCATCCGCTTCGCTACTTTCAACACCTCGCTTTACAGCGAAGATGCAGGCGGCCTGATCGAGCGCTTGCGAATGGACGATTCCGCCGCGAAAAAGATTGCTGCCGTGATACAACACCAGCGTCCGGATATCTTGCTGCTGAATGAATTTGACTACGACGCAGAAGGATCGGCTGTTGATATATTTCTGAAAGACTTTCTCGGAAAGCCGCAGGATGGCCAAAAACCCATCGACTACCCTTACGTTTTCTCGGCGCCGGTGAATACCGGCGTTCAAAGCGGAATGGATCTGGACAATAACGGAACGATCGGCGGTAACGGTCGGGACCGCGGCAATGACGCTTACGGTTATGGTTTGCATCCTGGCCAATACGGCATGCTGGTCTTATCGCAATATCCGATTGACAGAAACAATATTAGAACCTTCCGGAATTTACTCTGGAAAAACCTTCCCGGCGCGAGCATCCCCCTAAACCCTGCCACCAACACCCTCTGGTACAAACCCGAGGTCTGGGCACGTCTGCGACTTTCTTCCAAGTCCCATTGGGATGTGCCGATCGAAACACCTCGCGGCATCGTGCATTTTCTGGTGTCGCATCCGACGCCGCCGGTTTTCGATGGCCCGGAAGACCGTAACGGCGCACGCAATCATGACGAAATAAAATTATGGGCGGATTATTTAAGTCATGAAAAAGCCGAATGGCTTTGCGATGACAATGGAATCTGCGGTGGCCTGCCTTCGGATGCCCGTTTCGTGATAGCCGGCGATTTGAATGCCGACCCCCATGATGGCGATGGAAAACCCGGCACCATGCGGCAATTGCTGGACCATCCGCGCGTGCTGAAGCATGCAGCACCTCGCAGCGAAGGCGCCGTTATTTCTTCGCAAACCGTTGGGCAAGGCAATTTGAATCACAAAGGCGATCCGGCCGAAGACACCGGTTTTTTCGGGCCTAAAGTCGGCAATATGCGACTGGATTACGTGCTGCCTTCGGTCAATCTCACAATAAGTGGTTCGGGGGTATTCTGGCTAAAGCCGGGTGATACCGGTTATGCATGGATGGATGCCAGTGACCATCACATGGTCTGGCTTGATTGGTAAGAGGGTTATCAACCCCGACATTCTTGCAGATTGATCGGGACTGAAGTACCTCTTTCGGTGGAAGGAGTCAGGCAAAACCGAAACTACCGTCTTCGCCATGCAGGGAGACGATGAGTCGTATCATCTGGGTGGGAATCATCAATTCGAGTTCGATGTTTTTCCCTTCGGAATTCTGGCCACTCAAGGTTAGTTCGCAAAAAGCGCCACCGGTATCTATATCAACGCTCACGATGTGCGGTCCCTGCGGACCATCGGTCAAATAAGGTTTGATCGTTTCACCCAGGGCTTCAAGCGCCTGTGGGTATAAAAAAACCGCGTACACCTGTGATTCGCCCATGGCAGCCTCAGTCGAGCAATTGAATATTTAATTGCGCGGCAGCATTGCGCGCCTTTTCACGCGCGTGTTCAATACTTTCGCCGCGCGCCAGGCTCACTGCGACTCGTCGCTGCCCTTCGACTCGGGGCTTGCCGAACAAGCGCAATGCAGTATCGTCCTGCGTCAGCGCCGCCTCGACGTTTTCAAAATAGGGAACGCCATGCCCCTTTGCAAGAATGGCGCAGGAAGCAGAAAAGCCGTGGGTGCGGATATTGGGAATCGGCAATCCAAGAATCGCGCGTGCGTGCAGGGCAAACTCGGAAATGTCCTGAGAAATCAGCGTCACCAATCCGGTGTCATGCGGCCTTGGCGACACCTCGCTAAACCAGACCTCATCGCCCTTCACGAACAATTCCACGCCAAACAAACCCCAGCCGCCAAGATCATCGGTAATTTTTTTCGCGATATCCCGCGCACGTTGCATCGCGAGATCCGACATCGGTTGAGGCGTCCAGCTTTCGCGGTAATCTCCGTCGATTTGCAGGTGCCCGATGGGGTCGCAAAAACTTGTTCCGTCACGGTGGCGCACGGTGAGCAAGGTGATTTCGTATTCGAAATCGATAAAGCCTTCAACGATCACGCGACCTTGACCGGCACGACCACCGGACTGTGCGTAATCCCAGGCTTTATCGATATCACAGGCTTGGCGAACGGTACTTTGTCCTTTGCCGGATGAACTCATCACCGGCTTTACGACGCAAGGAGTGCCGATAACGGCTACCGCTTCACGATAGTCTTCCAGCGTATCGACAAAACGATAGGGCGATGTGGGCAAGCCCAGGGTTTCGGCCGCGAGCCGGCGAATGCCCTCGCGATCCATGGTCAGGCGTGCCGCGCGAGCCGTGGGAATAACTCTCACGATGCCTTCGTGTTCGAGCTCTACCAATGTCTGGGTATGGATTGCTTCGATTTCCGGCACCACCAAATCAGGCTTTTCATGCGCGATAAGATCTCGCAAGGCGGCCGGATCCAGCATGTTCAATGTGACGCACCGATGCGCGACTTGCATCGCGGGTGCGTTATCGTATCGGTCAGCAGCAATCACTTCGATGCCGTAACGCTGCAACTCCATGGCGACTTCCTTTCCCAGCTCGCCCGACCCCAAAAGCAATACTTTGGTGGCGCGTGCGGTTAGCGGGGTTCCAATAGTGACGGCAGATGCTTTCATGGACTTGGGTTTTGTTGGATGTAACTTATTGTAACGCGCAAATATTCATGTGAGGCCAATATTCTGGCATTCTTGGCTACCCCGCGACCGATACGTAAGCCAATGCGATTTTTTATTATTGCCTTCTGTCTTCTTTTGAATTTTGAATGTCTTGCCGCCCGATGGAGCGAACCGGAATATGCCGGTACCAAGACGGACGCAGATCTCGAAGAAATGAGCGGCCTGGCGCCGTCCCAAATTCACAAGGATGTACTCTGGGTCATCAATGACGGCGGCAATGAAGAAAAACTCATCGCGATGCGTACCGATGCCAGCCGTATCAGCAGTTTCAATTTGAAGGGCGTCAAGAATACCGACTGGGAAGATATTTCCAGCTTCAAGCTCAACGGTAAAAACTACATCATGATCGCCGATACCGGTGACAACGGCGGCATTCGCAAAAGCCTGCAAATATACGTATTCGAGGAACCGAAAGATTTGGCCGATGGCCAGTCACTCGAACCGGCCTGGAGCTTTGATTTTAAATGGCCTGATGGCGCCCGCGATTGCGAAGCCGCCGCCGTCGATGCCGCCAGAGGTGAAATTCTTCTCGTCTCGAAAAAACGCGTTCCGCCGGAATTGTTTCGATTGCCATTGCAGCCGACGACAAAAAACGTGGTCGCAGAGAAAATCGGCGAACTGCCGGGAATCGAGCAGCCCGACAAAGCCGAAATGGAAGAAAATCCGGTATACGGTCGATATCGCTCCCAAGTTACCGCTGCCGATTTGAGCCCCACAGGCCGAGTGCTCATTGTCATGAATTATCACGCTGTCTATTTTTACGTGCGCGACGCCGCCGGCACCTGGAAAACGGCCTTGTCGACCAAGCCCTACAGCATTTCGTTTCCCTGGCTGCCTCAGGCCGAAGCCGTTACCTTCAACCGCGAAGGAACCGCCATCTATATCGGTAGTGAACAAAGACCCGTGCCATTATTACGGTACAGAGCAATAAAATAACTCATTGATTATCATAGAAAACCGGATTTATTCCGGTTTTTTTTCGACTGCCACTTTACTTTTGATATCATTTTGATATCTTTGTAAACAAAGTCACCACCACCGAGAAATCTCATGAAAGAGAATAACGTCCACTCCCTCCCCGGTATTCCCGTCCTACTGGTCTTGTTGGCCACGCTATTGGCGATGGCAGTCTTGATGATCCAGTCCCTGGCAAACGAAAACATACTTCTATTGATTGCCTGTCTGGCGATTGGAATCGTTTCTTTCGTCTTGCTGTTCGGTTTGTACATGGTTGAACCAAACCAGACGGCTGTCATGAGTTTGTTCGGAAAATATATCGGCACTGTCAAGGAACAGGGACTACGCTGGAATAACCCCTTCTACGCCAAGAAAAAAATCTCGCTGCGGGTCCGCAACTTCGAATCCAGCAAGCTCAAAGTGAATGATCTGGAAGGCAGCCCAATCGAGATTGCCTCCGTCGTTGTTTGGCAAGTCGTGGATTCGGCCGAGGCGATCTACAACGTGGACGACTACGAAAGCTTTGTCCACATCCAATCCGAATCGGCTTTGCGCGCGATGGCCACCAGTTACCCTTATGACCAGCATGAAGACGGCAAAGTCTCTTTGCGCAGCCATGCGGCGGACATCTCCAAACATTTGACCGAAGAAATCCAGGAACGTCTGGCACAAGCAGGCGTCAGCGTCATCGAAGCGCGAATTTCGCATCTGGCCTATGCGCCAGAAATTGCCCAGGCCATGCTGCAGCGCCAGCAAGCCAGCGCGATTATCGCCGCACGGACTCGCATCGTCGAAGGCGCCGTCAGCATGGTGGAAATGGCTCTCAGCGAATTGTCGAAACGCAATGTGGTCGACCTTGATCCGGAGCGCAGGGCCGCGATGGTCAGTAACCTGCTTGTCGTTCTCTGTGGCGAGCGCGGCACGCAACCCATCGTGAATGCCGGTTCGATCTACTAAGTCATGAACGAGAAAATACTGGCCACCGTCGTCATTGCGATCAGCACGCTACCGTCGCTAGGCATTGGCATTTCGTGTATTACCCGTCGCTGGATGCCCGAGCAATTTTCAAAGTCCGCCAACAGCACGCAACTGCAATGGGGGCTCGGGCTTGGGATGCTGGCAATATCGATTGGACTGCTGGCTTTCAGCCTCATGATCTTGCTATTACCCGGCGACGCAATTGAAATGATGACACCTTACTTTGTGGTGATGATAAATATTGTCGCGCTGGCGATGGTTTTCTATTTGCTTCGAAAACAGAAACAAGAAAAATGAGCGAAAAAAAGGCATACCCACTGCGCATCAATGCCGAGATTCTCGACGCGGTACAACGCTGGTCCGACGATGAACTTCGGTCATTGAATGCGCAGATTGAATATGTGCTGAGGGAAGCCCTGCGTAAAAATGGCCGATTGAAAGACAATACATCCGAAAAGAAACCATCCGAATAGCCTGAAAAGGAGATTGTCGTGATTCACAACATCCATATGATTCAACGCCGACTCGAAGGCAAATCCAATGCAATGCTTCGTCCGATTATTCTGACATTCCTGCTGTTGCTGGCGGCGGGCGTCTTCGTTCTTCTCAACAACAATTAAGGTTTGATGCCAATGGCAAATGATCGCTGGTCATATCAAGTCGTGGAACTCGGAAGTTCTTTCTTGGGGCCGCCCAAGCCGGAGCAAATCCAGGAAAAGCTCAACCAGATGGGGCAAAGCGGCTGGGAGCTGGTGAGTATCGTCCCGGGGTTCAAGGTTACGCTTGTCTTCAAGCGGCCGGTTTGAATGCGCTAAGCTTGGCAGATGAGAGATGAAGATCTGAAATTGATTAATGGCGCCTTGATCGAGGCCATTCCCGCGACGCTGGCAAAAGGTCGCGGCAATGAGACACGTCGTCTGCTCGCACAACACGAATGCTTGTTGCGCCGTAAAGCCGATGGCCGTTTTATCGCCGTCAGCACGGGAACAAGTTTCCGGTTGCTTCTGAGAGATTCAAGAACACGGCATCAATGCGAAACATTTTTGAGCAATCCGGTCTTTCCGGAATCCGAAAGTCTAAGAACCGTGCAGGCGATGCTCGACTTTCTTGGTGTAGACCGCGAATACGGCGACCGACACGATTTATCCCTGACTGCAGAGCCCCCTGCTCTCTCGTTTGCCGGATTCGACCGTTATCGGCGGCCTTTGTGGTTGCTTGAAAATGCAGCAAAGTCATGGCAGCGAATGCAGGAAGCCGCAAATGACGACGGCATCATTCTTGATGCCATTTCCGGCTACCGCGGACACGCCTATCAACTTGGCATTTTCAAACGAAAACTCGCACGCGGCCTAACCGTGCAGGAAATTCTCAAGGTCAATGCTGCGCCGGGATATTCCGAGCACCACAGCGGACGTGCAATAGATATCGGCACACCCGGCGAGCCGCCGGCAGAAGAAAGTTTCGAAAACACCGAAGCCTTTTCATGGCTGATGGAACACGCACGGGATTTCGGATTTCGCCTGAGCTATCCGCGCAATAATCCCCACGACATCAATTACGAGCCCTGGCACTGGTATTTTGCGTAGGTCGGGCCCAGGCCCGACGATTGCAATCTAGCCGTCTGCACAAAGCGTCGGACCAGGGCCCAGCCTACTCCTGCGAACGCTTCACTTTCGTTTTTTGCTCGGCTTCGAAATCCGCGATCCGCCAGCAATACATGGCCGCCAGCGTGCGATACGGCGCCCATATTTCACCGCGCAAGATCAGCTCTTTGGGCGTCGGCATGACCACCAGTTTATCGAGTGTCTGCGCCCCTTTGCGAACACCGAGATCGTCGACAGGCAAAACATCCGGCCTGCCCAGTCGAAACATCAACATCATCTCCACCGTCCAGCGACCAATTCCGCGAACGGCTACCAGTTTTTCTATGATCTCGTCGTTCGAGAGCGATGAAAATTTTGCCGCAGTCGGAATCTCGCCCTGCTCTGCCCGAGCGGCAAGGTCACGCAACGCACGGGTTTTATTGCCGGAAACGCCACAGGCACGCAGTTGTTCGTCTTGAACTTTCATCAGTGACTTGGCGGTGATTTTTCTGGCTCCGATCGTATTTTCAACCCGACCAACAATAGTGGCTGCGGCTTTACCCGAAAGTTGCTGATACAAAATCGAGCGTGCCAAAGAATCGACAGTATCAAAAGTTTTATCCCAGCCTTCGATTTGCAGCACACCGATTTTCGATATCCATCGGCCCAGCTTTTTATCCCGACGGGACAAATGCACCGCCGCCGCTTCCAGATCGAAACCACGTTCGTGCCTTGCCATCAGTCTTCCTTGGCCAGGAATAAATTTACCGCCACCCAGCACCAGGCAAGAATCAATGCCGTCCCACCCGCCGGTGCAAACGTCGTGGGAGTTTGCCAGAGGGAAGCCGACGCCAGGCTTCCGCTAAAAAGCAGAAGTCCGAGCAGCATCAGGCTGCAAGACAGCCAGTGTGACCACTTGCCGGAGATGCGAGCCAACACAACGAACGACAAGCCATGTGCGAAAGCGAAATAGCAAGCCAGTAACATTCGTTGCTGCGCTTCCGCTTCCAAGCCGTGATTTGCATACGCGGACAGCGCCACGGAAACGGCACAGAAGAGCGCTCCGATTGCGGAAAAAAAGCGTTGCCCAAAATGTTTCATGCTCGGAAGTCTCGACTCAGGTGTTGGTCAATGCACGCCGAAGCAACCTGCGGCGCAACGCTATGGCCAGTGCGAAAAAGGCCACCAGCGCCGGCATTAAAAAAATATTGGCCAGCTTCAATCGACTCACCAAAGTGTCGATATCCGTATTCAATTGATGCCTGACCTGTCGCAGCTCGCTGCGAATCGCGGCTTTTTGCTTCTGGTATTTGGCAATATCCGCTTTCTGGGCAGCCGTCATGCCGGCTGCTGCCGATGTGGAATCACGATTTTGGATCTGTGATAAACGCAGGTTCAAGGCATCCAGATCCGATTGCAGCTTGTTTTGCCTGTCGTGGTATCGCAATTCAGCACTTCGCTGTATTTTTTCTAGCCGCTCGAAAGGCCGTGACGACACGGTGCGGGTTCGCAGGGAAATCAGGTTGGAATCACCCGAGAGGTTGTCGACGAGATTGATGGCAAAGTCGCCGTTATTGGCGATGTCGTTAAATACCGTCGAGCCCAATATGTTTTGCTCGACAACCCACATCCTGTCGCTCAACAAATCGGTATCGGTGATGACCACGATCTGTGCCGGGCGCTTGCTTGCCATGATCTGATCGGGAGCGGATTTTTCCGCAAACGCCGATTTCAGATTACCGGTGAATCTGGCCGCCAGGACATAGGCTTCGCCACTGGGTTTGAATTTTTCCCGCAGAGTCTCGGGCGAATTCTCGGCCAACTTGACCGTTCGCGAATCCATCAACTGCGAGCTGGTGGAACTTTGCACCAGTGGTTCCAGCTTGAGCGGCGATTGCTCCGTGGCATTGATCGCTCCGGCACTGGAGAAATTCAACTTCTCAAGATCCGCCGCGACGACATCCTTTGTGTTGAAGTAATCCCCCGACAATCCCAACACTTCAAGATGGTATTGCGGCACTTCGTTTGCCTCGCCGACCTGCAAGGCGTTCTGGCTATCGAGCACGACCAGGCCCGGGTTGTAATCGATACCCCAGGCTTTGAAAAGCGGCCCCAAATCGGAGGTGCTTGTGGTCACCGAGCCATCAGGCGAATAGACATTGGCCGAGTCGGATTCGGAATTGGGATCAACAAAAACCAGTAAACGACCGCCTCGCAAAACAAATTGGTCAATGGCGTACAAGCTAGGCTCGGGAATATTTCTCGGATGCACGAGCATCAGCACATCAACGTCGGCAGCAATCGATTCGATATCAGGCGGGAGCCGGCGAAGTTCGTATCGCTCCGACAACTTCCTGTCTACAACCCAGCCCAGACTTGGCTGACCTGTCATGGCATTGACGCTAGGCCCGGTCAGCAGACTACTTAACACCGCCAACACCGGCTGTTTTTTGACGCTGAGGCTGCTCAATAATTTCGCCAAATCGTATTCAAGAAACGCTTCTTTGCCCGGGTCGATAAACGGCATCAGCGCCGTTTTTTCGCCATCGCCGCTTGCAACCAGACCGAAATAGAATCCGGCGCCGGAATTACCCAGCGGAATACTTTGCAAGCCCGCCGCCATGGCTTTGTCTTCCGCGTCGGAAAAGGGTTCTGGGTCAATTTCCTGGAAGATAATCCTGCCTTTGGATTTTTCGGCCATGCTTTCGAGCATTTCACGAACCCGCTGCGAATACACCCTGAATTGCGGCAGGTCCCTTGCGGTCGTCTCGGAGTAATAAAGCGTCAGCGTAACGGGCTTATCAATCGACTCGATGATTTTGAGCGTGCCATCTGACAAGGTATGCAATTTATTCTCTGTCAGGTCAAACGAAACCCCTTTGAACAAATGAGAGCTTGCATACAGCGATATCAATGTAAACATGACCAATAAAGGCAGGACAAGATATTGGAAATCGGGATGCTTTTTCATGCGCATCATCCAGCTTTTTTCAGGTCGATGATTAAAACCGTCGCCAGTAACCAGGCGATACTGTTGATCAGGAAGAAAGCGATGTCGCGCAAATCAAGAAGACCCCGGGTGATCGAACTGAAATGCGTCATGAAGCTCATGCCTGAAATGGCGTCCACGATGGACTGGTCAAACAGCACTTGCATCATCGAGAGCACGATCGGGTAGCCCGCCAGCAGGAACAGGATGCAAACCGATGCGTGGATGATAAAGGCCATGGCCTGACTGCGCGTGAGGGCCGATATCGCGCTGCCGATAGCCAGAAATGTACCGGCCAGCAACCAGCTGCCGATATAGCTGGCAAAAATGACACCGTTGTCGGGATCACCCAGCCAAACCACTGTGAGCCATATCGGAAATGTCAGAAGCAAAGTCAACGCGATAAGTGTCCAGGCCGCCAGAAACTTTCCAATTACGGCTTGCCATACCGTCACGGGCAAGGTCAGCAACAGTTCGATACTTCCGCTTTTTCTCTCTTCCGCCCATGAACGCATCGCCAAGGCCGGCACCAGCAGAAGATATAGCCAGGGATGAAACAGGAAGAACGATTGCAAGTCGGCCTGCCCCGCCTGAAAAAAATCTCCCAGATAAAAGGTGAAGGCCGATGTCAACACCAGAAAAATCATGATGAAAACGGGAGCCAGCGGAGTCGAAAAATAGCTTCGCAATTCGCGGCGATAAATCGCGATCGTCGGGCTCATGCTTTTGCCTCGGGCATGGTGATACTGCGGAAAACTTCATCCAGACGTCCACGTTCGACACGCATATCGGTAAAGGCTACATGACGTTGG
>Ga0066404_1000189_pt1 | contig 12093 bp, 10 predicted proteins | sample LakWasMeta4_LOW4_2_FD_59491 | JGI IMG/M metagenome (GOLD analysis project Ga0066404, IMG submission 59491) | Freshwater sediment methanotrophic microbial communities from Lake Washington under simulated oxygen tension - Sediment Metagenome 4_LOW4 | ecosystem: Environmental > Aquatic > Freshwater...
ACGTTATCTCTGGCTTTCACGACCATAGGCGTCACCGGCGACATTTGCTCGGGATCTATTTTTGTCGAGCTGGATGCGACAAATGAAGCCTGCTTTGACTTGAAGTCGTATAAATAAAAATCGCCGGCGTTGGTATCCGAGTAAATATAGTACAAACCCAAGTCGCCGCTTTTGGTAAAGGATGTAGGTAGAACTGCCGAATCCGGAAAGCTTGCCTGCAAGCCTTTCAATGCCGCAGCGTAGGGACTTCCCTTCACGATGTAGTGGATTTTAGGCTTTCCATCAAGGTATCGAAATGCATAAACACTGCCATCGATGGGTGACAGCAATGCCCTTTCAGGATCGACATTGTCCTGTTTGAATAACAGCTTCCGCTCTTTGGACTTGCTGTCATATTCGTAAATGGCATCCGGACCTGATGCTTCCTCGATTTGCAGGTAAGCGATATCCGCCTCGCTCGAATATCCCATCGGTGTGACATTTATTGACGTCGCATTCTGATCGTTGAAGGCAGCCCAGCTCTGACGCTCGCCATCCCGGTAATACATCACAGTTCCCAAATCCTCTCGGGAACTGGATACAAATCTGACCACACCTTTATTGTCACTATAAAAACTAGCGTTATTGCCTGGTGCGCGGGTTGCCACATCCGTCAACGTTCCGGTAACAACGTGCATCTTGTTGACCTGATATTCCTGTTTATCAACATTATAGATTTCGACTAAAATACGGTCATCATCATCCCTGAGTGTGTCAAGCACTCTGGACACCTGGAACTTCATGAAGTGCCCGCTTCGATCCGATTTATCCAAATCGATCCGTCCCTGCTTGGAGCCGTCAGCGTTCGTACCGTAAAGCCCTTCCACGGGAACCGGAGAACTCAGGCGACCAAGCTTTTTACCCGCAGTAAAAATCAGCCGCTCCGGACTTACCCACTCAAACCAGTCGACATGCGCCTTCTCCTCAAGCACGACTTTGCCGGTCACCTTCATGTCGGCTCGACGGAATATCACCAGAGCCGTCCGATTTTCAGTAGGAATCTGGGCTGCAATATATTGACCCGTCGGAGAAATCTTGAGGTCGTTGAACTGATTCAACGCAAAAAAATTCTCGACCGGTATCTGGACCGTTGTCTGTGCAATGGAAACACTGGAAATAAGCACTGCCATGGAGATGGCAAGTACCTGACGAAACCTCATCATAAAAAAAGCCCACGGGAAAAGTGGGCGTATTATCGCAAGATAATGGGTGCTGCGTCGCGAAATCAGACCATTTCAGCCAGCACCTGATTCAGGCCCAGCCGCCAATTCGGCAGGCGCATACCGAAATCGGCAGCAAAGCGACTGCAATCAAGGCGCGAGTACATCGGGCGTTTGGCTTTTGTCGGGTATTCATGGCTTGGAATGCCGACCAGGCGCGGTGCCTTTTCCAAAATTCCGGACGAAAGTGCGTCCTGGTAAATAGATTGCGCAAATTGATGCCAGCTGCACTCTCCGTCTGCGGCGACATGCCAGGTGCCACTTGCATCGAAATTCCTGCTAACGGCCAGCGCCGTCGCGACCGCAAGCCAGCGCGCAGGAGTCGGAGAACCGATCTGGTCGTTGACGATCCTCAATTCATCGCGCTCTTTCGCCAGCTTTAAGGCGGTACGAAGGAAGTTCTGTCCACGCGCGGCATATAGCCAGGCGGTGCGAAAAATGAAATGCGAGCAATCTGCATTCCGAATCGCGATCTCGCCGGCCAGTTTGGTTTTTCCATACACGCTTACCGGTGCCGTTGGATCCTCTTCCCGGATGGGCCTGAGCAAGGTGCCGCTGAAAACATAGTCGGTCGAATAATGCACCAGTTTGCTGTTGTGGCTTTTGCAGGCTTGGGCGAGCTCGGCAACGGCATCGGCGTTGATGCGCTGCGACAATGCCGGTTCGTCTTCCGCGCGATCCACCTGCGTGTGAGCGACGGCGTTCAAGACAAGGTCGGGCTTGTTAACCTGTACAAGCTTCGCCAAATCGCCGGGTTTTCCGAAGTCGATTTTCGTGCAGGTCGTGCCGCCCGGGAGCGTACCGCTATAAGTGCAGGCATTGATTTCACCCATCGGTGAAAACGCTCGGTGCAACTCGAATCCGACCTGACCGTCGGCGCCCAGCAATAGAATTTTCATAGGTCGACTCGCGGCAATTTCCCGGGCGAAATATCACATAAAAAAGGGGCTTTGGCATCCTTGCTCGACAATACGGGCTTGCTTGCCGGCCAATCAATGGCCAGCTCGGCATCGTCCCAGCGAAGGCCGGCATCGCACTCGGGGTCGTAGGTTTCGGTACAAAGATAGTTGAAAACAACGCGTTCGCTGAGCGCAACGAAACCATGCGCGAAACCCGGAGGAATCCAGAACTGGCGCTTGTTTTCGGAAGATAAAACGACGGCCGTCCAGCGTTTGAATGTCGGAGAATCCTGCCGGATATCGACGGCAACGTCATAGACCTCACCCTCCAGAACGTGCACAAGCTTTCCCTGCGGCTTTGGCCATTGATAGTGCAACCCTCTCAGCACGCCGCGCACGGAAGCAGAAACATTCGCCTGCTTGAACTCAAGATTCAGACCAATATGTGCAAAGGCGTCCTTGTTCCACGTCTCGTAAAAAAAGCCCCGATCATCGCCATACACCTTGGGTTCAAGCACCAGACAGCCCGGCAATTCAGTCTCGACCACTTTCATTCGGCGGCACCGTGCTCAAGCAATGACAGCAGATACTGGCCATAGCCGTTTTTCGCCAGCGGTGCTGCCAATTTTTTTAGCTTGTCGGCATCGATCCATTGATTGAAATAGGCAATTTCTTCCGGGCAGCAAACACGCAAACCCTGGCGTTGTTCGATGGTTTCAATAAAGTTTGAAGCCTGCAGAAGCGATTCATGCGTGCCGGTATCTAGCCATGCATAACCACGTCCCATTTTTTCAAGACGCAAATTACCTTCCTGCAGATACAAGCGGTTCAAATCGGTGATTTCCAGTTCGCCGCGCGGCGAAGGCTTTAATTGCGACGCCAACTCGGGCGCTCGCCCATCATAAAAATACAGACCGGTAACGGCGTAATGGGAGCGGGGCTGTTGCGGCTTTTCTTCAAGGCCCACGACATGTCCGGTTTCATCGAATTCCGCAACGCCGTAACGTTCCGGATCCCTGACCCAATAACCAAACACGGTAGCGCCATCGATCTGCGCGTCTGCCTTGCTCAGCAGTAAATTGAGGCCCTGTCCGTGGAATATGTTGTCGCCCAGTACGAGGCAACTTGGCGCACCGGCAAGGAATTCTTTTGCGATCAACAGTGCCTGTGCCAAACCGTCCGGCGATGCCTGTACCGCGTAGTGGATTTGCATGCCCCATTGCGACCCGTCGCCCAAAAGCCGCTTGAATTGCTCTTGTTCATGCGGCGTATTTATCACGAGAACTTCGCGAATTCCCGCCTGCATCAACACGGCGAGCGGATAGTAAACCATCGGCTTGTCGTAAACCGGCAGGAGTTGTTTGCTGACTGATTGCGTAATCGGATATAGGCGCGTGCCCGAACCGCCTGCAAGAATGATTCCTTTGCGTTTCATGCCGACTCTCCTTGTCCGATTCGTTCAAGACGGTAACTGCCGTCCAATACATGTTGCACCCAATCTTGATGATCCAGATACCACTGAATCGTCAGTTCGATGCCCTGCTCAAAACTGACCGTTGGCTGCCAAGCCAATTCCTTGCAGATTTTTTTGGCATCAATGGCATAACGGCGATCATGGCCGGGGCGGTCTTTGACGAACGTCATTTGTGCCGAGTAGGACTTGCCGTCGCTACGCGGGCGCTTGATATCCAAAACGCTGCAAATTGCATTTACGACCGCGATATTTTCACGCTCGGCATCGCCGCCCACATTATACGTTTCGCCAACACGACCCGCTTCCAGCACTCGGGATATGGCCGTGCAGTGATCGGTGACATAGAGCCAGTCGCGAATATTTTTTCCATCGCCATAAATCGGCAATGGCTGGCCCGTCAATGCTTTCTGGATCACCAGCGGAATCAGTTTTTCCGGAAACTGGTGCGGCCCGTAATTATTCGAACAATTCGTGGTCAATACTGGCAAGCCGTAAGTGTGATGAAACGCCCTGACCAGATGATCCGAAGCTGCCTTGCTGGCCGAATAAGGCGAGTTCGGCGCGAACGGTGTCTGCTCGGTGAAAGCGCCGGTTTCACCCAGCGAACCATAGACTTCGTCGGTAGACACATGGAGAAAGCGAAAATTGTCCTTGACCGCCCCTTCCAGCCCACGCCAGTAGTCACGCGCGCACTCGAGAAGATTAAGGGTTCCAACCACATTCGTCTGGATGAAAGCAGCGGGGCCGTCGATGGACCTATCCACGTGACTTTCTGCTGCAAAGTTGACGATGGCATCGGGCTGGGATTCATTGAGCAATGCGGCGACAACAAGCTTGTCCGCAATATCCGCATGGACGAAACGGTATCTGGCGTTTGCTTCGACACTTTTCAGGGATTCCAGATTTCCCGCATAGGTCAAGACATCCAGGTTGAGCACCGTGTGACCATCGGCAATGGCCGTCAAAATAAAATTGCTGCCGATAAAGCCCGCACCGCCGGTTACAAGAATCTTCTTTTCGTTATTCGTCATTATGTTTCCGCATCATGTTGATGGGCTGATTTCTTAGCCGCAACTCGCCTGATAATCACGCAGGGTTTCCAGTGCCAATTCGTGCTCACATAGTAAGGCATCTACCAGTTGCGGGATATCCTGCAATCGCTTGGCATGCGAACATTCTTCCAGCCGGGAGGCCAATTGCGAAAGATGGTCAAGCCCCATATTTGCACTCGTCGACTTGAGACTGTGACTGCACTGATGCAGGGCATCGATATCAGCGAGCAATGCCGCATTCCGTATTTGAATGGCTAGCTCGGGGGCATTTTCGAAGTACAGCTTCAATAGCCCGTCACGCAGGTTCGGTTTGCCTGGCAGTTTAATCATTGCCATCTGGTCAAGCCGCTCGCTGTTGAATCTTTGCACTCTTTCCATCTCTACGATACCTGCATGGTCGCCATGCTCGGGGGCTGCCAGACCCTGGAATTCCGATTCGGTTTTTGTTCCATTGGCGGCAGGGCCGGGGCTTTGTTTTGTTTTCACCCAGCGCTGAAGTTTTTCAACAATTTGCTGGGTATTAAATGGCTTGCTCAGGTAGTCGTCCATGCCTTTGGCAATGCATAAATCGCGATACCCGGCGGTGGCATGCGCGGTAAGCGCAATGATTGGCGTGTGCGACATTCTTAGCGCGGGATTGGCTTCCATCCTGCGTATTTTGTCAGTGGCTTCGAAACCGTCCATGACAGGCATCTGGCAATCCATGAAAATGATGTCAAAGCGCGATTTCTTCGCTTTTTCCAATGCATTGAAACCATCATAGGCAACGGTAACCTCGCATCCGATGTTCTGCATCAACAAAGAGGCAAATTGCTGGTTGACCTGGTTGTCTTCGACAAGAAGGACCTTGGTACCCGAGAACAAGTTGACCTCGGCGTTTTCGGGATTCGGCTCGGGCTCCTTGTTCGAATTAATACGCGCAAATTCCTGCAAGGTAGAGCGCAAGGCAGAGCGATCGATGGGCTTGAGCACCCTTGCCATCACTTCAAGCTCGGAAATTTCCACTTTCGCAAATACGCTTGAAGCCGGGGTCATGGCAATGACTTTGGGATGGATCGGATAGATGTTTTGCTGGATTTCCCTTGCCAAAATCGCCGCGCCATTGTCAGGCAGACTCCAGTCCAGCAAGACAAGATTTATCTGCTTTGGATAATTGTCCGGCATGGCTAAATTCAGGCTTGCCTCCCTGAGGCTTTGCACGAAGACACAATTGACGCGCCATTTCTGCAGTATTCGGCGCAGCATGCCTCCGATACGCGGATTGGATTCGACAATCAGTATATTGAGCGCGATATCGAAGATCGGTTCCGGCGCCTTGGTCTCATCTGCCACCAGAGGCGCACTCAGCCGTATCGTGAAATAAAATCGCGAGCCGCTGCCCACTTGACTGATCAGGCTGATTTTGCCACCCATCAATTCAACCAATTGCCTGGAAATTGCCAAGCCCAGCCCTGTCCCCCCGAATCGCCTTGCGGTCGAACTGTCGGCCTGTGCAAAAGCGTCAAAAACCCGGGCTTGCGCGTCATCCGGGATGCCGATACCCGTATCAAGCACGTCAACCCGCAATGCATATTCACTGTCGCATTCGGTATCGCGGGAAACGATCACGCTGACGCCGCCCTGCTCGGTAAACTTGATGGCGTTACTCACCAGGTTATTGAGGATCTGTCTTACGCGAACGGAATCGCCACGCACTTTGACCGGAACGTTATCGTCAATTTCGAGCGAAAGATCCAGGCCCTTCCGACCGGCACGTTCGGCAAACAATCCGATGGTGTCCTCCGCCAGCTCCCACAGGTCATAGTCGACCTCTTCGAGCACCAATTTGCCCGACTCGATACGGGACAGGTCGAGAATATCGTTCAACACTTCAAGCAGGGCATGTCCGGAGCGCGAGACCGTTTCGGCCAGGCGGCGCTGATCGGGCTGAAGCTTCGATGCAAGCAATAATTCGGTCATACCCAGAACACCATTCATCGGCGTTCGTATTTCGTGACTCATATTGGCGAGAAATTGCGATTTCGCGTGATTGGCCGCCTCCGCCGTATCGCGGGCAACCTCTAGCTCGTAGACGGTTTTCTGCAGATTTTCATTGGCGATTTCGACTTCGCGCGTCCTGGTATTTACCAGGGCTTCCAGCTGATCTTGATACCCGTAAGCATTGGCTTCACGATCCTGCAAATGCGCCAGAAGCCGATTGAATGCATTGGCCGTTTCGCCGATTTCATCCGGGCTCTGCACGTCCACCCGTTCACTGAAGTCGGTCGACTGGGTGACCTGATCGATTTTTTCCAGCATGTTCTGCAATGGTTTGTGAACCAGCTTGTGGGTTCGCCATGCGGTGTACATTCCGAACCACAACGCAATCACCAGGCCTATCAGCAACAGCAAGTAAAATCCCGAGCTTCTATCTTGCAGCTGGATATAGTCCGCCGAAATTTCCAAGCGTCCGATATCGGTATTCTCGATCCTGATATTTTCGGAAGTAAACAGTCCGCCTTTGGTACCCTGCGATGAATTATCACCGGACCCCTTGCCATCCCGTGCGATCTGGGCAAGCACACTGCCATCGGCACGAAAGATTTTTGCATCGATAATATTCGGGTATGCGAGCAGATTGAGAAGTTGCTCATGTGCCGTTTTTTCATCGTCCAGGAACGTGGCCGGGGCGACATTCAGGGCAATTATCCTGGCAACGCTTTGTATATGCTGCTCTTCCTTGTGCCTGTCCGCTGCCGCTTCAACTCCAAACAAAGCCAGTGCGAAAAGCATGATCACGATGGCGCTGGCGATGAGCACGCTCTGGCTTAACCGGCGCGCAACACTGCTTTGTTTTCCGAAAACGAGACTCAACCTCATGTTTTATCAATCCAAAAGCCGGGTTTCATACCCCATAAGGACGCGAAAATAAGCAGCAAAATCCGATTTTCGGGCATTCCCGCCGTTCCATAGTGGGCCCGGGTAAGGGCTCAGCCAAAGATACGCTATCGCAAGATGCTACAAATTGTTACATTAATCCCAATTCTGACATCGCGAGTTGAGAAATAGTGGAAAACAAGGTAAGTCCTCGCCCTCAAGTGGCTCATGTTGAAGATGATCCCAGCCATCGCCTCCTGGTGGCTACTTTACTGGAAAGCTCCGGTTTTGAAGTCCACAGTTTTGCCGACGCCGACAGCTTTCGTCGGCATCTCAGGGCCAGCTCCGTAGATCTGGTGCTGCTGGACTGGATGCTTCCGGATGGTTGCGGTCTGGAGCTCCTGGAGTGGATTCGCGCTTCGAACCAGTCGAAACTGCCCGTCATACTGATTACCGGCCGTGAAACCGATGAGGATGTGGTCACCGGACTGACCGCCGGGGCAGACGACTACATCGTCAAACCGCCGCATCCTGCGCAACTTCTTGCGCGGATCAACGCCGTCATGCGCCGCTCCGGATTCGCTGCCCAAAGCGCGACCAACAACGAATTTGCACCTTATGTACTCCGGGAAGACCTGCGCGAAATCCATCTGAACGACCAGCGCATCCCGACGACCGATCGCGAATTTGATCTTATGCAATACCTGTTTCGCCGCCGTGGCAACATCGTCAGCCGCGAAACCCTGCTCAAGCAAGTCTGGAACATGCAGGGTCTGGTTAGCTCGCGTACGGTGGACACCCATATCAGCCGTTTACGCAAAAAACTCGAACTTGAAGGCCAGCACGGGTGGACCTTATCCGGTGTTTTCCAGCATGGCTACCGATTAGAACAGAATGCCGAAGCCGCGAAGTCGGCTTAAGCTTATTTGGAAAAAGCAGTAGCGCAACCTTTCCTCTTTGGAGCCATAAGTAGCTGAATTTCCCAACTTAGTTGAGTTTTATTCAAATAAGAGGTGCTCCATGAGCCGACACCCGCTACTCATCTTCATACTTTCCTGCCTCATGTGCGGCTCTGCCTCTGCGGATGATTACTTCATCACCCACTTCCAAGGCGATTACGAAGCCATATACGCAGTACCTTCTTCCTCGATTACCGAGCTTGGAGAAGGAATCAAGCGAGCTGAGCTGCTGGCCGTCAGCCTAGATAGAATCGAAATGGCACGAGGTGTCTTCGTGACAACCGGCAGCCTTGACGTGATGGTAATCGAGGTGAATTGCCGGACTAAACCACGGCAATTCAAGGAAGATAGCGAGTACGTCCAGTTTTTTCGTTCTTCCGATCCGATCGACAAGACCTCCATCAATCCCTACAAGGATTGGTCCGTGATACCTACCGGGTCCAGCATGGAATCTCACGCTAATTTCATCTGTGAATGGCCGGAAATCAACACAGAAGCCGGATATACCAAAGTGCCCGCCAAATCGAAGTGGGACTTTGTCGACATCGTCATCGATACCGTGAACCGAGTCAGGGAAAAACAAAAGGAAAAATGACTCCATTTTTCATTGCTGCAAATGCAAATTGCGATTGTTTTATTACCAAAAAGAAACGGCGCTCGATGCGCCGTTTCTTTATACAGACTTGGTTCGATCAGAAAGGAATGTCATCTTCCGGGAACGGATCATCATTGCGGGAAGGTGGCGCTTGATTACTGCTGCCACGCGATTCATTTGAAGAACCGCCGCCATATCCGCCACCGCCGCCACTTCGTGGAGCGCCGCCGCCCATCGGGCGTGAACTACCGCCACCACCGCCTTCACCGCCCATTTTGCCACCGAGCATTTGCATCTCGTCGGCAATGATATCGGTACTGTATTTTTCGACACCGGCTTTATCGGTGTACTTGTCGGTGCGCAATTTGCCTTCGATATAAACCTGGCTGCCTTTTTTCAGGTATTCGCCTGCGATTTCGGCCAGACGGCCGAAAAATTTGACGCGATGCCATTCGGTACGTTCCTGCATTTCGCCGGAGGTTTTGTCTTTCCATGATTCGGAAGTCGCGACGCTGATACTGGTCATGGCAGTGCCCGACTGTGAATAGCGCACTTCCGGATCATTTCCTAAATTGCCGACCAAAATTACTTTGTTGATACCGCGAGCCATGGATTAATCCTTATCTGGGAAGTTCAAACACAGCTTAATTATAAGCCCAAGTCACGGCTGTCAGGATTTATCCTGAATTAGGGTAAGAATTAGCCTACGAAAGCCTTATAATTGGCCAATGTCTGCGCAAATACTGAACCCGGCCCTGCCCGGCATCAAAGAAATCCAAGCCCTGGCGTCCGGTGAAATGGCTGCCGTTAACGATTTGATACGTGAACGGCTGAGTTCCGAGGTCGCACTGATCAACCAGATTTCCGAACATATTATTGCCGCCGGCGGGAAACGACTGCGTCCGATGCTGGCCAGCATTGCTGCCCGCGCCCTGGGACACTCCGGCGACGAGCCAACCCAATTGGCCGCCATCATTGAATTCATCCATACCGCAACCTTGCTGCATGACGACGTGGTGGATGAATCCAACCTCCGACGTGGGCGCAAAACCGCCAATGCTCTCTGGGGAAATGCGCCGAGTGTCCTGGTTGGCGACTTCCTGTATTCGCGTGCGTTCCAGCTAATGGTCGAACTGGACGATATGACCATCCAGCGAGTCCTGGCCGATGCGACCAATGCCATTGCCGAAGGCGAAGTGCTGCAGCTTTTACATGTCCACAATCCAGACACGGATGAGCCAACCTATTTACGCGTGATTGAACGCAAGACCGCCGTGTTATTCGCCGCCGCTACCCGGCTGGGCGCTCTGGTTGCCGGTGCCGATGTCGAGACCCAGCAGCGTTTCTCAGACTACGGCCTGAATCTGGGCATGGCGTTTCAAATTGCCGACGATGTTCTGGATTACACCTCGGATGCCGAAACCCTGGGCAAGAATCTGGGCGATGATTTAGCCGAAGGCAAGGCGACCCTGCCCTTGATTCACGCCTTGTCCCTGGCTGACCCGGAGCAAGCGGCGCAACTTCGACTCATCATCGAAACCGGCGATGCTTCGGCATTACCTGTCGTGATGCAGGCGATCGAAAAACACCACAGTATCGCCTACAGCCATTCGCGTGCGGTGGAATACGCCAATCGTGCGGAGCAGGCAATCAGCCGCGTTCCGGAAAGCGCATGGAAAGCGGCAATGCTGGGGTTGGCGAGTTACGCCATACAGCGCTCGCATTAAATCCCGTCGGGGCGATTCATGAATCGTCCCGATGGTTATTCCGTGGATTATTTCGCGACGGTAAATTTTTCTGAAAAGAAGTTGTGCATCATTTTCATGCTGCGCTTGTAGCTTGGCTCGTGAAAAACACAACCCGACCCGGCCGTGGTCTCGTCAGGTTCGGCAAAACAATGCACGGCACCGCCAAAGTTCACGAATTGCCAATCCGCCTTGGTGTCCTGCATTTCCTTTTCGAAGGCTGCAATTGATTCAGCCGACACGTATTTGTCGTCGGCACCGTTCATGACGAGCACGGCAGCCTTTACGCCGCCTGGTTTGACGGCAGGCAGCTTGGTCGACAGGTTGCCGTGAAAACTCGCTACACCGGCGATATCGGCGCCGCTACGAGCCAAGTCCAATGCCACCGCACCGCCGAAACAAAAGCCGATCGCACCGATATTTTTCGTGTCGATCGGCGCTTTTTTTCCGGAAGCTTTCAACTGGGCCAACGCCGTCGTAATGCGTGTCCGCAACTCGTTTGGATCGGCATAGACTGCCCCAGCCGCCGCGCCAGCCTCGGTGGCATTTTTCGGCCGCAGCTCACTGCCGTACATATCCACCAACATGACGACGTAATCCTTGCCAGCGATGGTTTTAGCCTTGCTGACGGCGCTATCGGTGATGCCATACCAGTTGGGCACCATCAACAAACCCGGGCGGGTTTTCTTGCTGGCATCATCCCAAACAAGATAGCCCTGAAAATTCTTGCTGCCGTGTGTCCAGGAAATTTTGTCGGCCCGTGGAGCGGCCGTGGCCATGCTGCCGATTAAAAGTAGAGATAAAGCCAATAAAATTCGCATAGGGGACTCCCTGATTTTCGATGGTGCATTCTATTCACTGATGCGTAACGAACATGTAAAACTAACTCACGCCCATGCCCGGAATTGCACTGATCTGATCCGGGTCAAATCCGGCGGCCTTGGCGAAATGTTTGCCGCGTTCGACATAGTCCTTGTAGCGCGGAAAACTCGGCGCGCCGGGAGACAGCAAAATAGCGCCTTCGTTTTCCAGCACTTCGCGACCGATGCGAATCGCGTCCTCGATTTCCTTCGCCTCCATCAGCACGAAATGCGACTTGTGCACGATCGGCTTGAGGCGCTCGTAAATGCGGGGGCCGTTCTGACCCATCGTGATGACCAGCTTTGGAGGGTCGACAGCCATTCGGTCGGCAAACACGCCCCAGTCAACGCCACGGTCGTAACCGCCGACGATAATCGCAAGCTTCATACCCTT
>Ga0066404_1000194_pt1 | contig 11978 bp, 12 predicted proteins | sample LakWasMeta4_LOW4_2_FD_59491 | JGI IMG/M metagenome (GOLD analysis project Ga0066404, IMG submission 59491) | Freshwater sediment methanotrophic microbial communities from Lake Washington under simulated oxygen tension - Sediment Metagenome 4_LOW4 | ecosystem: Environmental > Aquatic > Freshwater...
CGAACACAACGAATTCCACGAGCAATGCGTCGAACGGATATTCGTCGACATCCTGCGCATGTGTTCACCGCAACGGCTGTCGGTGTATGCTCGCTACACTCGACGCGGCGGCCTGGACATCAATCCGTTTCGCGCCACGCACGGGCTGCCGAATCCCGGCAATCCACGTACCGCAAGACAGTAATCACGGAGTCACTATGCGTTCATTTCATTTGCTCGGCCTGGCATTGCTGGTAGTTGCCCTGAGCGCCTGCAAGCCCGATTCCGCCGACAATACATCCAAGTCCACCGAATCCAATCCTCCGACAACGACTTCCGCCAAACCTGCCAAGGAAAAATCCGACGGCATGTTCGGCGGCATTTTTTCGGATGATGCGAAATCGGCACCTCTGGATCTGGGCGAATTCAAATTGCTGGCGATCACTCTGGGCACCGCGCTTGATTCGGATAATCTGGTGGCGACTCCGAAAACACAGTTCGGCGCCAGGGATAAAATCTATGCCAGCGTACTCAGCGCCGGAAAGCATCCGGGCTTGACCATCAAGGCACGCTGGACGGCTCCCGATGGCAACCTGGTGGCAGAAACCGAACAAGCCCTGGTACCGACCGGCGGCACGGTCAGCACCTTCAGTATCGATAACGAGCAGCCGTGGCCGACAGGTGCCTATACGCTGGCTATTTCGCTAAACGGCGTCGTCCAGAATACCGTCAATTTCGAAATCAAATAGACCCACCTATTTCGCAAAAAATACCGATTCATGGAGAACACAATGTCAACAAAATATGCATTTTTCATTGCCGCCACCCTCGCCGTCGTTTTAAGCGCCTGCAAAAAAGAAGAACCGGTGGTTGTGGCGCCTGAGCCTGTCCCCGCTGTCGTCGAGCCAGCCATGACGCCGCCTGCCATCGAAGAAAGAGCCTCCGTTACCGTGACTGCCGTCAATCTGGGCACGGCTGTCGGGGCCGACCAGAAAGTCCTTGCGCCCCTCACCAGCTTTGGTGTCGACGATGTGATTTATATCGCGATCGATACAAAAAATGCGGAGAAAGACGTGACACTTGCCGCGAAGTGGACTTCCGAAGACGGCAAGGTCGTGCGTGAAGACAACACGATGATTTCGCCGGAAGGCGATGCCACACATAATTTCAAGTTCAGTGGTCTGGCAGCCGGTAAATACAAAGTCGAAATTTCCCTCAATGGCGTTCCCGCACAGTCGGTGGACTTCGACATCAAATAATTTTTTTGCGTCATGACAGAGACAGCGGCGTACTTCGGTACGCCGCTTTTTTGTCTGCGTTATGATGGGCACATGAGCCATCCCTGCCAACATTGCGGTGCCTGCTGCGCCGCGTTTCGTGTCGCTTTCTACTGGGCCGAAGCGCAACCGGAAAATCCCGATGGCGTACCGGCCGAACTGGCCCTGGAAACCCGGCCGAATATGCTGGCGATGCGCGGCACCGATGGCCCCGCCATCCGTTGCATCGCCTTGCAGGGCAAAGTGGGTGAAGCGGTGCATTGCAGTATTTATGTACAACGGCCATCCCCCTGCCGAGATCTCAAAGCAAGTTACGAGAACGGCGAACACAGCCCGCAATGCGACAGTGCACGTGCAAAATACGGCTTGCCGCCTTTGTCATCGGCAACCTGGCTAGGCGGCCACCCGGCGCCGTAAATCGCTACAATCGGCTATAGCTAACCGGGCTTTTCATATGACTAAAATTCAGCACGCTCCCTCCTACTACGCAGCCACTGCCCATCCACAACCGGATCGTCCCGCACTGCAAGGCAATGTCGATGCCGACATCTGCATCATAGGTGCCGGCTACACGGGCCTGTCGGCCGGCCTGCACTTGGCCGAAGCGGGATTCAAGGTCGTCGTGGTCGAATCGGCAAAAATCGCCTGGGGCGCATCGGGCCGCAATGGCGGACAAATCGTGCACAGTTATTCGCGCGACATGGATGTCATCGAAGCACGCCACGGCAAAGATACCGCAAAGGCCCTTGGCGGCATGGCGTTTGAAGGCGCGAAAATAATCCGCGAGCGCATCGAAAAATACAATATCCAGTGCGACCTCAAAAACGGTGGCATCTACGCCGCAAAAACCAGAAAGAAAATCCACGACCTCGAAGAACACAAAAAACTATGGGAGGCCTACGGCAACGACCAGCTTAGCCTCCACGACAAAAGCGAAGTACCTCAATTCGTGAATTCCGATGCCTACGAAGCCATTCTGGTCGACAAAAGCGGCGGCCATTTCCATTCGATGAATCTGGCACTGGGTGAAGCGAGCGCACTGGAAAGTCTTGGCGGCGTGATTTACGAAAATTCCCGCGTCGTCAAAATCGAACGCGGCAGCAAGGCCGTCGTGCGGACCGAACTGGGCTCGGTCAAGGCGAACTTTGTCATCGTTGCCTGCAATGCCTACATCGGCGATCTGGAGCCGGCACTTTCGCAGAAGACCATGCCCTGCGGCACGCAAGTCGTGGCCACCGAACCCCTGGGCGAGCGATGGAAAGACATCATTCCTTCCGATTACTGCGTCGAGGACAATAACTTCCTGCTCGACTACTACCGACTGACCGGCGACCGGCGTTTGTTGTTTGGTGGCGGCGTGATCTATGGCGCCCGTGATCCGAAGCACGTGGAGTCGATTATCCGTCCCAATCTGGAAAAAACCTTTCCGCAATTGAAAGGCGTCAACATCGACTTTGGCTGGACCGGCAATTTTTCATTGACGCTGTCGCGCCTGCCGCAAGTGGGCCGCTTGTCCGACAATATCTATTATTCGCAGGGCTGCTCGGGCCACGGCATCACCTTTACCCACTTGATTGGCCGGGTCTTATCCGAAGCGATCCGCGGGCAAGCCGAACGTTTTTCCGCGTTCGAAAAGCTACCGCATTATCCGTTTCCCGGTGGCCGGACTTTCCGGGTTCCTTTCACCGCGCTCGGGGCATGGTGGTACAACCTGCGCGACAAACTGGGCGTATAAATTACCGGTTGGCCAATCTATCGCCCTGGTCGCTGGCGCCGATCCGCAACCAGCGCTCGGCCTCCTGAACACTGCCGAATACCCTGCCGGCAATGCCGCGTTCCATGGCGAGAATTTCACCGATTTCCGCGATCGGCAAGTCTTCCACGAACGCATCCACATAGGCCACGCGGATATTTTCAAAGCCCAGGGCAATAATGCTGTCGATCATCAGGGTCATGTTCCGCTCGCCCTTGTAGCGACCCAATCGTTCCAGAACAAGCAGGTTTTTCGTGCCGCGTCGCTGGCATTGCTCTGCGATGGCGGTCCAATAGGCCAGGCTGATGTCGAAATTGTCGTCCGGGCCACTGACCTCTGCATACAAATAGCCATTGCGGTCTTCAAAAACCAATTGGGTGTTTTCAGGTAGCTGCTGCACGGCAAACTCGCTTGGGGGGAACGACTAGTCTAGCGTTTCCTGCATCTGTTTTCCCCATTGGCCACGTATATCGCATACAACAAATGGCAGGAGTAGAGTGTTTGCCAGCCTCCAGGCGGAATTCGATGCAAAATTTCTATCAGCAGACACTGATTTGGCAAAAGGAGACCATGACCGCCGCCGGCAGCGATGTCACGACGATCATCCATCTCTATTGCAAATTTCTGGCCGATCAGGACATTCATTTGTGCCGCGCCAATGTCGCGTTGATGACCTTGCATCCGCAAATCGAAGCCATCCGCTTTGTCTGGTACAACAGCATCATCAGCCCCGACCCGGTGCCCGCGCCGACCATGTTCTATCGCAAAGTGCACTATCTCGATGATTGCACGATTGACGAAGCACACCTGACATTGGGTGCCAAGATATCGATTCCTTTCATGAAAAGTCCGTTCTGGCGACTGGTGGAGGGTGAGGATTTTTTGTCCTACGTCATCACGGTCGGCAGGCAACATGAATACGACGTGCTGGATGATTTGGCCAAACTCGGTGCCACCCATTACATCGCCACGCGATTGAGCGGCAAGGAAGCCTATATCAGCCTGGTATCGAACGAGGACGGCGGATTCACTCCGGAAGAAATCGAATTCATCAAAATCTCGCTGACCGCCTTGAGTCTGCTGATCGAGAGCGCGATAAAAGACCTGGTGCTCGACACCGTCCTGAGTTGCTACGTCGGGTATTCGCCCGGCGATGAAATCAAGCAGGGCAATATCCGGCCCGGCTGCATGCTCGACATGGAAGGTGCGATCTGGTTTTCCGATATCAGGAAATATTCGACCCATTCGCAAAATACCGAAGCGGCGGAACTGGCCAATAAATTAAACGCCTATTACGACATCGTGGTGAATGTCATCTATGCGCACAAGGGCGAAGTTCTCAAATTCATCGGTGATGCCATTCTTGCCATTTTCCCGATCGGCGAAGACATCGATAGCCAACAGGCTTGCCGAAATGCCGTGGCTGCCGCAATTGCCGCGAACAAGGCATTGAAGAACAGTCCGCTGAATTTCGAACACGGCGTCGGCCTGCATGTCGGCAGTTTTCAATACGGCAACATCGGCAGTCTGCGGCGCATGGATTTCACTGCGATTGGAACCGAAGTGAATATTGCCTCGCGCATCGAAAGTCAATGCAGCACTTACAAACTGCCCTTGCTGATGAGCGAAAAATTCGTGACTGCCGGCCAGATTCCGGCGCAGTGCTTTGCAAAAACCGCGTTGAAGGGAATGAACGGGGAATTTTCCCTCTATGTTCCCATTGACGAATAAGCCGATTTATCAGGCCCGTTAAGCGTATCGGAGACATTGTATGGCCAACTTCAAGGACCATTTTTCCGGACATGCCAGCCAGTATGCAACGGCCCGGCCTGGCTACCCCAAAGCACTCTTCGACTGGATAGGCTCGCAATGCGACTCCCATTCGCTGGTATGGGATGTCGGCTGCGGCAACGGACAGGCCAGCATCGCGTTAGCCGAAATCTTCGACGAAGTGTTTGCCAGCGACCCTAGTGCCACGCAAATCGCCAGCGCGACACCACATCCAAACATTCGTTATGCAGTAGCGCCGGCCGAGCAATGCTCACTCAACGACGACAGCGTCGACTGCGTCTGCGTTGCCCAGGCGCTGCACTGGTTCGAATTCGAACGCTTTTTTTCCGAAGCGGAACGCGTTTTGCGGGATGGTGGTTTATTCGTGGCCTGGACTTACGAACGCTCCTCGGTGAATGCCGCCGTCGATGCCGTCTTCGAAAAACTCTACCGCGGCGTGCTGGACGCTTACTGGCCGCCGGAACGGATACACGTGGAAACCCGGTATCAAAACATTGCCTTCCCCTTCAATGACATCCCGGCACCGGATTTCCAATTGCGTTGCGACTGGACGCTTTTGCAATATCTGGCCTACTTGCGCAGCTGGTCCGCCAGCCAGCGTTATCTCAAAGCCACCGGTATCGATGCCGTCGAACTGATTGAAAATGACATGAGACTTGCCTGGGGCAATCCGGATGAAATCCGAACCGTGACATGGCCACTGACGGTTAAAGCGGGCAAGACTAGCAAGCCACGACGAGGACGGTGATAAATAAATGCTTAATTTGACCGTGGCATTCATTTATCATCCGCCAGACCGACCACCCGGTTTTATTGGATAAATGGCATGTCAAATGCGGCCACTCAGGCAAACGAGTTTTACAAGCAGGTTGCGGCCACCGGCATCGTCTGGACGATCCGCGACGATGCGGGAATTCCCGTGCCGGAAAGTGATGGTGCAAAAGCCATGCCATTTTGGTCCTCGCAATCGCGTGCCGAACTCATTATTCAAGAGGTTCCCGACTACCATGGCTTCACGCCGATGGAAATTTCGTGGCAGGACTTCAAGGATAAATGGGCGCCGGGCCTGACCAGAGACGGCTTGCTCGCGGGAGTCAACTGGTCTGGCAGCACGGCCTCCGGTTACGACATGTATCCTGCCGAACTGGTTAAAAATGTCGAGACGGCGATTCGCAATTCGCTATGACTACATCCTATCTGTTGCCGAGGCCACGCACGACGTCACTGCGTCTTGAATAAAGTGTCTATCCGGCAATCACTGGCTTTCGCCAAGCGACACCAGAATTAATACAAACATGATGACAGCGAGCACCGCGAAGAAAATCTTGATCCAGCTCTTTGGATATTCGCCGGCCAGCGTGCCGGTATAGCCGTTGGCGAGTATCTGGAAATTTTTGCTGCCGTAGGTGTAACTGACCAGCCACACCGGCACCAGTACATGCTTGAAAGTGCGGCCTTGGTACTGGGCATCGACGTTTAAATTGCGCTGGGTGTCGCCGGGGACTTGCGCCGAACACAGGGCTTCGGTTTTTTGCTGCATGTCCTGATGGTTCAGTTCGGAGGCTTTGTGCAAATCGATCTGGTACCGCTCGACGGTCCAGCCGCGCACGAATTCCGGCGAATAGGCTTTCAGATCGGTCAGCGTGGGAAACGGTTCGACTTGTCGCAACAACACCGGGTGTACCCCTGTAGTGCCGGGAATCAGTTCATCATCGAAAAAGTGCTGCAGGCTGCCGCTGGCCGGTACCCAGCGTGTATGACGGACCTGCTTGGTTTGGGTGCGGCCATTGCTGTCGCGATAGGTTTCGGTGGTGTAGTAATAATGTCCGGCCTCGGCGGTCCAATCGGCGCTGACATGCGAGTCGAATGTCCAATACGGCAGATATACGCCATGAAGAGTGTCGGTGAGTGCGGCATGCTTCAGGCGATTCGGCGCAAACCAGCGCGAGCCGTACCATTTGCGAATGGCGTCGCGTACCTGGCCGTCGCTGATCTTGAACGGCAGCACATACTGCGGCGTAATCGCATCGCGTTCGGTTTGATGGTCGATGATCGAGGGCGAGCCGCAGAAATCGCAGCGCTGTGCGACTTTGTTGCCGACGAATACCGAAATTGCATGGCAGCTCTGGCACTGCACTTCCCGTTGCGCTTCACCCCAGCCGCGTTGATCCACCGGATGTTTTTGCAAGGCAACGGTTAAATCATTTTCCTGCACTTCGCCCGGCAAACCCGCTTCCGAATTTTTCCAGGGCACCAAGGTGCCGCAATACGGGCAGGCCAGCGATTGCTTGCCGGCGTTCCATTGCAAATCCCCGCCACATTCCGGGCAGGGATGTTTACCGACGGTCGCGTTATTCATGCGTCGATCAAGCGCCTTTCAAAAACTCTTCCAGCGCGGATTTCGCAATGCGATAAGCGTTGCCGATTTTTCTCGCTTTCAATTCACCGGCGGTGATCGATGCCATCACGTCTTCGACCGACACGCCGAGCGTCTGTGCCGCCTGTTCGGGCGTCAACACCTCCAGCCCGCCGTTGCTTGCTGCCGCAACAGCCGCAGCAGGGGCTGCGGACGCCGCATTTTGCTGCTGCATATTGCGGGTCATTTCCTGCGCCATCGCAAGCCCCATGCCCATTTGTGCAGCGGTCGTTGCCGCGTTGCCGCCTTCGCCCGGCATCGTCATCGATTGGCCCATCTGGTACTTCACGTAATCGTTCAAATTGCCGATCGCGCCCATGCTGGAACGCTTGTCGATGGCCTGTTCGACTTCCGGCGGTACCGAAACGTTTTCCAGCAGGAAGCTGGTGATTTCGATGCCGTATTTGTCGATCACGGCCGGATTGATGATCGGCAGCAGGGCGTCGCCCATTTCGGTATAGCGCGAAGCAACATCGAGCGCCGGTACATTCGCGGTCGCCAGCGCATCGGTGAACACGCTAATGATGCGCGAGCGCATGGTGTCGGCGAACTCGTCGAGGCGGAAGTTCTGGTCGGTGCCGGCGACTTCCTTCAGGAATTTCGCGGCATCAACGATGCGGAAATCATAGGTGCCGAACGCACGCAGGCGCACGATGCCGAAATCCTTGTCGCGCATCATCACCGGATTCGAGGTGCCCCATTTATTACCGGTGAACAAGCGAGTGTTGATGTAGTAAACATCGCATTTGAACGGCGAATCGAAACCGTATTTCCAACCCATGATGGTGGACAAAATCGGAATGTTTTCGGTTTTCAGCGTGTGCTTGCCGGGATTGAACAGGTCGGCATATTTGCCGGCGGCAACGAATTGCACCTGTTGCGATTCACGTACGATCAGCTGGGCGCCGTTCTTGATTTCCTTGTCATCATCGGGAAAGCGATACGACAGCGTGTCGCGTGAATCGTCGTTCCATTCGATAATTTCGAGTAACTCGCCTTTCAGAAAATCTACAATGCCCATGACAAACTCCTGTTGATGATTGACGCTGAAGGTAAGGATTTATTTCAGACCCGGTGATTCTAGACCAAGCTCATGCCTAAAGGCTGAATACGCCCGGCCATTGCAAGCCGACGCGTTCGATTTTTCTCCGGCATTGCGGGCAGGGAAAATCGCGGGCGTTTTTATCGACCGCCAGATGACTGCCGCAACCATCGCAGCGGATACCCTGTTCGACTTCCAGCTTGTGGCCGCATTGCTCGCAGACGCATTGCTTGGCGCCGGCAAATACCGGCACCGTATTTTTGCAGAAGCCACAATTCAGTAATGCGGAAGCATTGGTTTCCACCGTCAGGTATTCCTGCTTCAGGCCGGTCGTTTCCAGCAATAATTTTGTCGTTGCTTCGTGCAGATAGGGCAGCCAGCCCTGCACGAAGCCGGAATAGCCGATGCGTTTCAACAAATCCGCGCCGGCACCGTCCGGGTGTGGCGCATATTGGCTATACAATTCATCGGAATAAGTACGTTCCTGCGCGGCAATGACGGTGTCGAGCATGGCCTTGAAACTTTTATGACTGACGCGGGTGGCGCCCTCATGTTGCGTCCATTGCAATGCGGCCGTTGCCTGCGTCATGGCTTCCGAGATTTTCTTGTACTCGTCATCAAATGCAATTACGGTGCAGCAACCGGCCGAATGGGCAACGAAAGCCTGCCTGAAGACTGCATCGCCCACTCGAACCGGCACGGCATTCGGGCAAGCTTCGACATAGGCATCGAAAAGCTCAGTCTGCAGCTCCAGATACTTTTCCCGGTCATTCGCCAGCAGTGCTTTCTCGCACTGCGGCTTCAGTTTGGCCGAAAGCTTTTCATAGACCGGACCCGGCATCGCTCTGGGCTGCTCGCAGGCTTTCCTGAAATCATAGTCGGCAAGACTGCCGCAGAAATCGCAATACACGTAGGCCGTTGCCGACGGCCGCGATTTGGCGGCACCGCAGCTGGGACAGCGGCTGGCGAGATAGTAGATAGTTACCGGATTTTTGGGTTTGCTCATTGGTGCTTCTGGTTATTTACGTTGTTTTTAACCGAACGTGAAAGTTGGGCGTTTCCAGCCAACCTCTTTGAAAACAAGCATTACTTCCAAAATGGAATTCTGATGATATTGGGTAACTCCGGTTTATCCTCATTCTGACTTTTCCCCAGCGAGACCAGGCTTAACTCGTGTTTTCCCGATGGCAGCGTATGTATTGGAATCATTGCCAGCATGCCGCGCTGCCCGGTCTGCGGATCACCGCTTGCCATTAATTCGACGGCAACAGGTTTTCCATCAATTGAAATCTTCAATAGTGTCGATACACACTGCAATCCCGCCCCCATATTGGCAGATTTTTTGCTCGACGCCTGCGGACATTTTTCTTGCAGAATTTCGTTGTAGTACCTTGGTATATAAGGCACAAATAAACGCAAGTACGGGCCATCACTCACAGGGCCTTCGATATAGGGATGCAATGTCGGACTGCTGGTTTGCTGCCGAAGCGATGCATAATATTCGATCGGAGCTTCCAGCCCATTATTTCTGCCGGATGAAGGCAAGGCATTGTAGGCGCCGCCATCAAGACCGTTCATCGATATCAGCAGGCTGCTTGCTGCACCCATTGCGGCCATAAAACCCATTATCAAGTAGCTTATTCGTCTGCTTTTATTTGTTCTATACAAGTTGATCAAGACGCTGCTTTGTCCAATCCCGACAAAGTCATAAAAGCCAATCACCTTTTCGAACATAGTTGCGATTTTTCCATTAAGTAATTTCTCGCCAAAATAATTGTCCAAGGTGTAGACAACAAGGTAGGGTCCGAAAAGAACCAACAGAATTGCGGAAATAATATCGCCGGATTTTAGATTGATGCCAAGTACTTGCATGGTCAGCAAAATGCCTATGAGCAAGCCCATCAATAGACTTAGCGAAAGCATGGTCAACGCAGAGCCAAAGCCAAGACCGAAAACAATCGTTGCACGATTGTCGGCAACTTCAATCAACTCGGACATGTCCTGGCTGTTTTTCTGCAAGCTCTTCCTGTGAATCGGACCGTAGCCAGTCATCTTTTCCCACTGTATTCCTTTCGGAAATACCGAATTCATACCAACCATGGCTATCCAGTAGCCCCGCATGAATAAATGCAGCACAAAGGTAATGATTAAGATCCAGAGTGAGAATTGAATATAAATACTGGAAATTTTGATAGCCAGATAAACCGCTTCACCATGCATTTCGCCCGCACTGGAAAGAAATCGATAAAGTGGTGCCGGTAACTGAAGCAAACTGAAAACAGTCGCTCCTGAAATCAGTAACTCCATTTCCCAGGTAGGTGTGGTTCGTTTGGAAATCTCGTTGGTCTTAACTTCGGATTCGCTCATCTTTTTCCCCATCAAGAAGCATTGCCCTGCAAATGCCGCGCTTGCCGTGACGGCGTGCCGCCCGTGGTTTTTTGCGGTCTCGGCAAGGGTCGCGCGGCACCCGGCGCTTCGAAATCAAAGTGGGTCCGGCCTCCGACGGCACGATAATCGGCAATGATGTCTTCGGCCAATTTTTCTTTATCGAACCCGCGCACATCATTCAGGTAATCGAAAAGAAACTGCACCATGCGCTCGTGGGCAATGGCATGGGTCTTGCCGGTTTTTTCATACAGCCAATCACTGAAGGCTAGAAAATTTTCAAAAGCGTTGTCTGCCATCAATAGCGGTAGCGTTCTCGCGTAACGGCCCGAGTTGGCGATGATGTCCCAGTAACGCGAGAAGCGCGACAGCCTTTGCATGGTGGCGAAATCGATCACGTCGGTCGCCAGAATGTTATACGGCGGATCCGGATTGAATTTCAGGCCGTGCTCTTTTGTATGGCGCGCAATCGGTGCGCCGCGCAGGCGCTTCAGGATACCGAACTGGATTTCATGCGGCGCGAGTGCTACCAGACGGTCAAAACCTTTCGCAAACGACGCCACGCCTTCACCCGGCAAACCGGCAATCAGATCGACATGCAGATGCGCGGTGCTATGTTCACGCAGCCAGCGGATATTAGTGTCGGCGACGTCGTTTTTCTGGCGACGAGAGACACGCGCCTGCACTTCGGGATCGAAGGTCTGGATGCCGATTTCAAATTGCAGCGTGCCTTCGGGGAATTTCGCGATTTCGGCTTTCAGTTTTTCGGGCAGATGATCCGGAATCAATTCGAAGTGCGCGAAGATCGGATCGTCTGGCGCCTGTTCGAGTTTCTTCAGGAAGAAATCGAGAATCGCCAGCGAGGTGTCGACTTTCAGATTGAACGTGCGATCGACGAATTTGAACGTGCGGGCACCACGTTGATACAAAATTTCCAATTCGCCCAAAAACGGATCGAGCTCAAACGGCCAGGCCGTTTTATCCAGCGCCGACAAACAGAATTCGCATTTGAACGGACAACCGCGCGAGGCTTCGACATAAAGATGGCGCTGCTTCACGTCTTCATCGGTAAATTCGCGGTAGGGCAATACCAGTGCCGGCAAGGGCGCCTGCACGCCGGCAATGATTTTTTTATCCGGCGTTTCGTCTTTCAGCAACTGCTTTGCCAATACCGCAAAGGTCACATCGCCCCAGCCGGTGATCACGTAATCGGCCATCTCGCAGATGCGTTGCTGTTCGGTTTCATAACTGACTTCGGGGCCACCGAGCACGATGAGGATATCCGGCGCCACCGCTTTCAGCTGCGCCACCAGGCGCGTGCACTCGTCGACATTC
>Ga0066404_1000197_pt1 | contig 11850 bp, 9 predicted proteins | sample LakWasMeta4_LOW4_2_FD_59491 | JGI IMG/M metagenome (GOLD analysis project Ga0066404, IMG submission 59491) | Freshwater sediment methanotrophic microbial communities from Lake Washington under simulated oxygen tension - Sediment Metagenome 4_LOW4 | ecosystem: Environmental > Aquatic > Freshwater...
GATCCCGATTTGGCCGCCGGTGACGTTATTGGCGGTAATGGCCAGATTGGTCGATGCAGCCCCTAGATTGCGGGCATCAATGCCGTTTGCACTGGTACCGGTAACCGTTCCCGTTGCAGTCACCGTCGTTGTGCCCGCGCCAAAATTGCGGGCGAGTATGCCGGTCTGTCCGCCGGAAGCATTGTTTGCCGATACCGATAAACCATTGGCAGTTGCACCCGCGACAGCCAAAATTCCCTGAGTGGTCGTGCCCGATACCGTACCTGTCGAATTGACTGTCGTTGTGCCTGTACCGTAGTTGCGCGCATTGATACCGGATGTTCCACCCGATACATTCACCGCATTCACTGTCAGATTAGTGGTAGCGGCACCGTTATTTAGTGCCGTGATTCCGGTATTGCCGATAGTGCTTACTGTACCGGTCGATGTGACGGATGTGGCACCCGTACCGTTGTTGATAGAGTAAACGCCGAAATTCTGGCCGTTGACGTCAACCGAATTAATGGTAATGCCCGTGCCGGTCGCTGCGTTGCGGGTATAGATGCCGATATTGGCTGTGCCGGTCACCGTTCCCGTGGAGGTGACTGCCGTAGCGCCTGTACCGTAATGGCGTGCGTTAATACCGATTTGTCCTCCGGTGACGTCGTCCGCCGAAATCGCAAGACCGGAAGTCGTTGCATTGTTGACCGCGAAAATCCCGTTCGTACTGGTTCCCGAGACGAGTCCTGTCGAGGTTATGTTGGTCGTGCCGGTGCCGGAGTTGACGGAGTAAATCCCGTGGACGCCACCGGAAACATTGGCAGCGTTAATCGTCAGGTTTGTGCTGGTGGCCGAGTTGTTGGCATAGATGCCGTAGTAAGCAGTACCCGTCACCGTGCCAGTCGAAGTGATGACAGTGGCACCTGTACCGGCGTTGATGGCATAGATACCCGTCTCGCCGCCGTTCACGTTGTTGGCATTAATAGTGAGATTGGAAGCCGTGGCGCCATTGATGGCAAGAATGCCGTCGTAGTTGGTTCCCGTAACGGTGCCGGTCGATGAAACAGTGGTTGAGCCAGAGCCGTTGTTGAGCGAGTAAATTCCGAATTGGCCGCCATTGACATTATTGGTGGTGATCGTCAGGTTGGTGGCCGTTAAGTTGTTGGTTGCCAATATGCCAAAATAGGCTGTTCCGGTGACCGTGCCGGTTGAAGTAATCGATGTCGCACCGGTGCCGTAGTTGGTGGCGATAATGCCATTCTGGCCACCACTCACGTTGGCCGTGGAAACCGAGAGCGATGTGCCGAAGTTTCGGGCGCTGAGACCGGTATTGGCGGTTCCCGTGATGTTTCCGGTCGACGTAACCGACGTGGCACCAGTACCGTAGTTGTGTGCGATGAGGCCGGATAGTCCGCCGTTCACATCGACGGCGGTCACAGTCAGGTCGACGCCGTAGTTGCGTGCATCAATACCCGTATTGCCACCGGTGACGGTGCCGTTGCTGGTGACGGTCAAATTGCCCGAAACACTATTTCTGGCATAGATGCCGGCATCCGCGCCACTAATCGTCGAGAAAGAGGCGTTGTTGTTGCTAAAGTTCGTTCCACCGATGCCCGAAACTGTCAGCGCATTGCCGGCTGCGGTTGTAATGCCGAAACCCGATGCGGTTGAAACAGATACCGGTCCTGCCCCAATCATCGTCTGTGTAACATCCGCTCCAGCAGGACCCGAACACACCCAGACACCAGAGGCGGGTACTGGCTCGATGCAAACACCCGCATAGGCGCTTCGACCATAGACCAGCAGCATGGCAGACGCGATGGCATTGGTAACGACCAGTCGCGTTGCATTTTTTACGTGATGATTCTTTTTCATGGCGGTCTATCTCTTCAGAAGAATGAACGAAGCAGGGATATGGTATCTAATGGGTTTATGGGTCATAGGTAATCAAACTGGCAGCGTCGCCGGTGCTCGGAGACACTGTCATCGGGCAAACGACGTTCGGAATCACTTCGACATCGTACAACTCGCCCACATGCCCGTCGATGCGGAACCAGTCGACGCAGCAGTTTTTCTCGAGATCAATAACTTGCACGCCGCACCAGGGATCGGAGTCCGCGGCTTTGAGTTTTTCATCCAGAGCCAGGCCTTCAAAACGCTTGTAGCGTGGTTTGGAAAGTCCGACAAACGCGTACTTGCCGTGAAAGGCCAGGCCGCGCAGAAAGCCGGGGCAGAACACGCGGGCTTCGAATTTGCCCATGCCATCGCCGTCACGATTCACCACGCCCAGTTCGCCGGTGCCGGCATTCAATACCCAGAGCTGGCCATTGTGGAGACGCGGCGAATGCGGCATGGATAGCCCTTCGCAGATGATTTCATTTTTCCTGACATCGATCACGATGCCGCCATCGGCGCGGCGATCACGCCAACCGTCGATAGTGTCGGAGCGACTCACGGCGGTCACGTAAGCGGCCTCGCCATCTTCCATCGCCAGGCCATTCAAATGGCAGCGATCTTCATCGATGAGCGAGGAAATAAACGGCGGCTTCCACAGCATTTCAAAGCTGTGGCGCTGTGAAACCTTCGCGAGGCAATTGAAACGTGTATTGACGAAAATAATCTCGCCGTTCTTGTCGATGCCGACATCGTGGGCATCCAGGGCGCCGGTGACATGCACGGTTCTGGCCAGATAGCAGGCGTCAAAAGTACGGTTGATCTGCTGGTCGGCATTCAAGACGTTGGAGAAATGCAGAATTTCGGCGCCGGCCGACAACACCAGCCCCCCGTTGCCATCAATGCAAAGGCCCATGGGCTTTGGCATGGCCGACTGATGCAAATGCGCGCCGCCTTTCGGGTCGCGGCCCAGCATATAGAGCGAGCTGGATTGGTAAGAAGTGAAAGCAAGCGCGATATTCAATCGTGCCAGACGTTCCACCAGGCCGCCGGAAAGCGAGTATTCAACTTTAGGGGCATCGCTGGTGGCTTGAACCGTGGTGGGGGGTAATTCCTGATGATCAGTATCGGAAGCGTTTTCAGCGGTAGCAGAAGTGTTTTCTGACATGTGGTTTCGTATCGAACCTTGTTGTACGCACACTAAAATGTCTGTGCCTGATGAAGTCCACAGTGCCTTTTGTTACAACTTGTCACGGACGGTGCAGCATCTTTATTTTAATCACGGAAACTAACACAGGCGCAGATTTAAAAAAAGATTGCCGCTAAATCCCCGTTTGCATGAATTAGGCCCGGTATGCGGGGGGGAGTTCCTCTATCTGCCAGTTTCCGCTCGCGCCATGCATTTCCGGTGCCGCTGGTTGACACGGGTGGCGAACCATTCGGTGGTCAGTTTTCGCGTGATTTTAGGGCTTTCCAGCCGGATGCGGGGAAGCGTGGCGTGTGGCAGCGGTTTGCCGTTACGTTCGTCGGCAATGGCAAATACGCGTGCGTATAGCTCGCTGCGTTCAAATCGATGTTCACGCGATTTCAGTAAGTCGTAGTGGATTTGTTCGTTGGTCATGCCCAGATCCGCTGCCATGCTTCGCACGGCCGATTCGGTAGCGCTGACGGAATCTTTTTTGCCATTCTTGTCTTTTTTGTAGCGAATCAAATCGCCATCGAGATCCAGACCCTTGCCGGTAGCTACGGCGACGGCATTCTGGAACGCGGCATTTCGGCTGGCGTAGTGCCCGGCATTGAAATCGGCGAAGCGGAACAGGGGCTTCTGGTAGGACGTCGGGTAATCGAGCAGATGGGCAATGCCGAAATACATGCCGCCGCGACGGCTAAAAACTTCGTGGCGAATCGAAGCCTCGGTGGAATACGGATACTCGCGTTCTTTTGCATGGGCTTCGGCGTAGGCAATGCTGACCTGCATCGGACCGCCGGTGCGTACCGGGTTGGCACGCGCCAAGAGGCGTGTTCCCATCGGTATCGATGCGATCATTTCTTCGAAAATATCGCTTAATTCCTTTTCTGTACGTACGGCGCCAATCCTTGTTTCCCAGGAGTCGCCGTTCGGCGATTTGAATTGCAGGGCGGCTCGCACCGCGAACGCAGGTACATGCTTGTCTGCGGCACGGACTTGTATTTCCTTCAGTGCAATTTTGCCCAGACCGGGTACCGATGGATTGGCGGTATAGGTGGATTCCTGCTCGGTAATGGCCAGGATCGCACAAAGATTTTGCGGTGTTGGTTCGATCTCCAATGCCTTGACGGCGTACTGGATGTCCGTCGCCCAGGCATCCCGGTCTTCCACGCTGGCCGGAATCAATTGTTTGAGTTGTCTGCGTACTTCAGTGGGTGTCGGTGCATTCTCATCACATCCGCCGAGACAGATCGCGAGGGAAACGCATGCTGCGATAAACCAATGGCGGGATGTTGAGTACTTGAGGAAATCGGGCATGGGCGTCACTCTAACAAAGGACGTTATTTGCCGGCGTGCCTGTTGTGCGTGTGATTTTCGATGCGTTCAGGATCACAAGGTGGCGCTAGCTGCCTTTTTGGCTTCGATAAACGCCGCTGAAACTGACATTCATGCCGCCGCAGTTATTGTTGTCACTGACGATCAAATTGCCCTGTACCCATTGAAATTTGACGACGCATTCGTATTCCTCGTCGGCATTTCCGATAGTCAGCCGCATTCCATCGGGTGAGGCAGATCCTTCAAATTCGCCGACATGCACGACGCGTTCGCCCGAATCGAGCAAGGCGCCGAGCCAGGTGGCATTGCCATCGACATCTAGCTTGCCTTTGGTTTTCGAGAGGCGAATTCGAATTTCATTGTCGCCTGCGATGGGCTTCCACACGCCTAGCCAGTCCTGTGGCTGCGGAACTTTTTCCGGCGAAACGTACTTGACGTTTTTTGCCGGCAGCCAGCCGACGAATTCACGTGTCTTGCCGAAATACCAGCCACAGACCCAGTCACGGTCTTTTTCCGATACGAGGATTTTATCGCCATTCACCAGGTAGGCTTTCTGAATGCAGGATGCTTTGTTCGGACAGCCTTCGCTGTCATCACGGAAATTTACTTTCTCTTTGCCATTGGCGATAACCTGGGCTAACTCGACCTTGCCCTTGTAATGCGGGAAGTAGCCATTGCGACAACCAAGCGGTTCAATTGCCTGGGCCGGCAAGAGATAGAGGCTGAGCAGAAAAAGTATGACCTTGCGCATAAGAGTCCCGGAGTAGTCAGGCCGTCGAAAGTATGCCGTGCGATGGCAGTACTCAGGCAGCATCGTTGGTGGTAAAGGCATAACCCGCATTTGGCACGTATTCAATCCATGCCGCCGAACCACCGGCATTGGCGAGTTTTCTTCGCAGGCGATGGACTACCTGTTTCAAGGATTCGCGATCGGCCGCGTCGCGATCGGACCATACGAACCCGATTAACTCGTCGGCATCGACCGGGCGTCCGCGATGACTCAACAGCAAACGCAACAAGCGTAAATCGAGCGGTGAAAGCCTGATGGCAGCTCCACCATATACCTGGGCTTCGCTGCGTTCGATGTCGAGTATCAAGGGGCCCCATGAGAGCACGGAGTCTTCCAGCGGTTCGTTGCCGCGGCGGAGCAGGGAACGTACACGTGCAAGCAGGGCGCGAGGGCTGAAGGGTTTCCTGAGATAGTCGTCTGCGCCCAAATCCAGGCCGTGCACTTCGTCTTCTTCTGTGGCTCGAACGGTCAGCATCATCACGGGTACCTGGCTGAATTTCCGGAGCTGGCCCAGTACTCCGAAGCCATCAAGCAGGGGCAGGTTTACGTCCAGAATAACAAGGTCGGGTTTTTGTTCGCGCATCCTGACGAGCGCCTGCTCGCCATCAAAGGCGGTCACTACTTTGTAATCGGCTCCGGTTAGCGCAAAACGCAGCAACCCGACCAGTTCTACGTCGTCATCGACGATCAGGATTTTCATGAGAGCTTCTCGATAGGCAGAACAATACCAATGCGTGCGCCATCGCCATGGACGGGCGCGTCAATTTTTACTTCGCCACCATGCGCCACCACAATCGCATGCACGATGGCCAGCCCGAGTCCCGTGCCGCGCTGGCTCGGTTCTTCATGCGGCGAGCGCTTGAACGGCGCAAACAAATCATTGCTTGAACGCAACGACAACAGGCCCGGACCTTCGTCTTCCACCCAGACGGTGACAGACGTGGGTGCCCATTCCATATCGACCCAGATACTGGTTTGATCCGGTGCGAATTTGTTGGCATTGGCCAGCAGGTTCACCATCACCGAAAACAGGCGAGGTGGATCGCCGGTCAGTATCGGGCCCGGCGGTAAACTGGATACGACGACTTGATCGCGTTGATCGATCAGCGGCTGAATCAGTTCCACTGCATCGGATACGACCGAGGCAAGATCGACCGGCTGGCTTCGCAAACGCATTTCACCGCTTTCAATGCGAACGCTGTCGAGAAGATTGTCGACCAGCTGCGACAGGCGCATGGTGCCGCGATACTGTGCATCCGCCAGACCAATGGCCACGGCGTCCGGGCTGGAACGCAAATGATCTCGCAGCAATTCATTGGAGGCGATTTGTGCAGAAAGCGGCGTCTGGAATTCGTGCGAAAGATTCGCCAGGATTCGATCGCGAATGGCGCGTGCTGCTTCGATCGCGTTTTCTTCCCTTACCACCAGCACTTGTCGATTACCGCTCGCGGCCAGCCGGCGCAAGGTCAAGGGACGCATTTTCCCTGCCGGGGTATAGCGTTCAAGCGGAGGTATGCCGACGGGTGAAGACGGGTCGCTGTTGCTGCCGGCGGAGATCAGTACTGCTTCGATGGGCTTCCCCAGCACTTCTTCGCGGGTACAGCCAACCAGCGCCAGGAATTGCCGGTTGGCGTAGTGGATGTTTTGATCGGCATCGACGCCGACAATACCTTCGTCGACGCCATCGAGAATGGCATCCAGTTCTTCGCGTTGGCTACGTTCGGTGGCGGTAAGTGTGCCCACCTGTTGCCGCATTTGCTCAAGACTGGCCGCCAAGGCGACCGGCTCGGCAAGGAATGTGACTGGGGTGGGTACCGGCGTTTCCAAATCGCCGCTGCCCAGTCGTTCGGCATTACGGGCCAGTTGGGCGAAAGGTCTCGAGATACGGGCAGAGAGTACAAAGGCCAGCGCTAGCGCGATTCCGATAGTGACCAGGCTGGAAAGCCCAAAGGCCACCAGCCATTCAAAAATACGCCGTCCCACCCAGTCGTCGGCCACACGGGTGCTCAACAAGGCACTCGTCTGGCCGTCTTCATCGCGAAAACTCATGACGCGAGCGGCCGCGACACCGGTGATCGTTTCAAAGGTCTCGGCTTCACTCGAAGCCGAGACTTCGCTTAAAGCGACTACCCAGGGATTCGTGCTGCCTGCGGTGTTTCTTATCAAGGGTTGCAGCTCTACCGTGATGAGTTCGGTGGAAGGTTGCACTGCCAGGCGATCCCCCAGTTTTTCGGCGATCACGATGGAAGCTTGCGGATAGGAACGGATTTCGCGTTGCACCACACGCCAGGCAGTGCGGGTTTTATCGAAAGCCAGTCCGGTGGAAAAGTTCGGCGGCTCGGGGCCGTATTCGGCAATCGTCCGGCCGTTCATCTGCACGCGGATGTAGTCGATGTCACTGGTTGCGTGGAAGTTGCTGACCAGTTTGCGGGCTTTGGTCAGCTGGCCACGTTGAAGGTAGAACCTGAGGGTCGGCTGCTCTGCAAGAAGGTCGGCCACCACGGTCAATTCTCGCTGCCAGTTCTGAAGTTGTCGTCTCGACTCTGAAGTCACGCGTTCCGCTTCGGTCCGTGCCTGGGCGACAATGGCCGAGCGGATCGTCCCGACGCCGGTTGCCAGCAATAGTACGGCGAATAGCATCACAAGCCCGATATGGCTGCTCAGCAGAAGTTGCGACAATCTTCGACGCGTAGACATGCGCGGGTAACCTGAAAAGTGGGAGCCTGATTCCAAGTCGACGAACAGGCCCGTGGGGCGCCCATTATGAAGGATTGAATCCGGGTTTCGGACGCATTTTGCCGGCAATCGTCTTTGGGTCGCCCAAAAAAAATACCAGCCTCGGGCCCTGATTCCGGAGGCTGGTATAGACACAACGTTCAACCGGTCTAGACGGTGACTCGTAGCGCAGGGTCAAAATAGCGCTATCCGATTGCCCTGTCAGTTATTACGGCGTTATGAAAGGGGACTTTTTTTTATCTTGAGTTCACATTAGGGGGCATCGAATGGACTTGAGGCTTGTCGCCCTGAATTTCGAAGGCTTTTTGCATTACCCGTTTGTCGTCAATCCAGACTTCTGCATACCAAGTGCCCGGTACCATTTCCCAGTCGTAGTCGAAGCGGTAACTGGCCTGGCATATTCTGCCGTTAATGCAAAAATCCTCGTATTGGTAGTAGGTGGCTTTCATATTGGTCGCCGGGTTGATTTGTCCTTGAGGTGGATATCGCCAGACAAACCGGTATGGGATCAATGGCTCAAAAGCACTGTCGTCCAATCTGTATTCGATTCCGAAACGAGTGCCTAATATGCTCGGAATCTTTTTGGTGCGTTTCACTTTGTTCCATTCTGGAAAAACGTCCTTGTTGCTTGATGCTTTGAGCGTAAAAATGCCGGCCCAGGTTGTGCGGGCTTTTGCAGGTTCGTCTTTAACGCAGGAGCACAGGATTAACGCAAGACCAAGTAGTGCAAGCGTTCGGCGGATCATTTTGTGCTCCGATAAAAATTGAAACTTTGTGTGGCGTGGACAAATGTCCTGTTGTTGTTCGTATTAGTCATGCTTTCGTATCGCTTCGGAAAAATCGGCACTATCCGCATGCCGCTTCGCCATGGCATTGATCTTGTGAGCTGAACGAAACAGATTGCGCGGCAGTGGCGTGTCGATTAACCCCAGATCAAATGCAAGCTCATCGGAGTAGGCCGGCAGCAGGGTCTTGTAGCTAAGCGGAACTCGACCGGGTGCAATGATATTGATGTGTTCGACGATGTTGGTGGTGCAAGTGTTGGTCAGCGTGTTGTAAAACTCCGGCGTTCCGGCAACATCGTTGGCACGCGTCAGCATCGAGACGAATAATTCACGTGCCTGGTCCGGCGTTGCCCGCATCTTGTAGAGATAGACATCGTCATGGCGGTGATTGGCCCGCAAGCCGATCAAATCGCGTTCATCGCCGACGATATAGATCAGTTCATATTGCCTCAATAATCCGCCGATCGGAGAGAATGACTCGCCTTTTTGCTTGCGGATTTCAACCGAAATGCCGATGTATTCACCGTTGTCGAAACCGAAACTCAGTAATGTATGCGCAGGTCCGCGCCAATCGGAAAACGGTTCGACCATAAACCACACCGACTCGAGCTTTCGCAAGTCGTAGCTTCGATCTTCCCAGTGCACGTCGTAATCGGTTTTCGAACGGTAGTGGGCATTGCGAACATTTTTGATTTGAACAAGATTTCCCGATATCGAAGCGTTGACGGTGCGTTGTGTATCCGGTGTCCAATCACGTTGGTTCGATGGCCGTACGATGAGTATTAGAGCGGCATAAGCCAGGGCCAATATCGCAATCACGCGAATGGCGATATGTAAAAATCGCCTCGATAGGCGGCGGGAAACGTTGGGCATTCGTCATCATAACGCAATGAAGCCCATCAACAAGCCTTGACGGGATACAAGTGATGATATGTAAATTTAGATATTTAGCCAATTTTACAGGCTGTTTATAGTTAGCCGTATGGCTATGCAATCCGCACGGCTCGATCGCATTTTCTATGCCCTGGCAGATCCGACATGACGAGCTGTACTAAGACGTCTGGGTCGCAGTCCGGCTACTGTCAGTGAAGCATTGCCGTCTTTCACCCGGCATTTGAAAGTGCTTGAAAATATGGCCTGGTGCGATCCAAGAAGATCGGCAGGATACGGGCTTACCAAGCCGCACCGCGAGCTTTGAAAATGGTCGAGTTGTGGCTGACGGAGCATCGCGAGGTTTGAGAAAACCGCTTGAATCCGTTGGACAGTTATCTTGAAATCGTGAAAGGAAAATAGTGATGGTGATCCATGGACATGAACAGGATCTAAAAAACATGAAGAGATGGGCTTCCATGATGGCTGGGGAGCGGTACTTGATCAATTGGTCGCCTGCATGACGACACTCCTTTGATATGAACGACAAAACCTGACCGATACAAAGGTAACCAAGGCTTTCGACCTATGTGAATTGCCAGTGACGTCGGCCACAATCGCGGCTCAGGGGTTCACTAAAATGATCAATAAAATCTTGTTTAGCCCGGACCGAAAGCTCCGGAATGGTTGGTGGTTTGTACTGTTTTTTATCGTATTGGCAGCCATTCTGGGCTGCACGCTGCTGGCTGCGTGGAAATTCGGCTTTGAGGTGACAATGCCCATGCAGGCCATGATTATCCTGTCGGCTACATGGCTATGCCAGCTCATGCGAAAGCGAACGATTAGCGAAGTAACGGGGAAATTGAATCGGCATTGGCTTAACGACTTTGCATTGGGTTGTGCTGCGGGCGCGTTACTGATGATCGTTCCGGCACTATTTCTGGCGGCACTTGGCAAGGTACATTGGCAATGGAATTCCGCGGCACAATCGACTTTGCTATCCGGGCTGATAGTGTGTGCCAGCGTGGCATTTGCCGAAGAAATGCTGTTTCGCGGCTTCATGTTTCAACGGCTACTCGATGGCTTGGGCCAATGGCCGGCACAGTTGATTATGGCGGCCTGGTTTTTGCTTACGCATTTGAATAATCCCGGCATGACAGGCAGTGTCAAATTCTATGCCGGGCTGAATATATTTCTTGCCTCCATTATGTTCGGGTTGGCATTTCTGCGCACCCAAAGTCTTGCCATGCCCATCGGCCTGCATTTCATGGCGAACTGGATGCAGGGCAGTGTGCTCGGCTTCGGGGTCAGTGGAAACAGCAGTCCGGGATTGATGACCCCGGAGTTTACTGGCGGACCCGCGTGGCTCACTGGCGGCACGTTTGGCTTGGAGGCCAGTATTCCCGGTTTGATCTGCGTCATCGCTATCATCATTCTTCTCCATCGCCGGAAACCTGCTGCAAGTTCACCTCTAGAAACCTCGGAAGTAAAGAACTACTTTGCATGACGTAGAATTCCGGTGGCTCAGAGGAGAATTGAAATGGCCACAGGTTGGGCAGGCGATGGCGCCGTACAGGATCAAATCGATGCCACGGTAAAAGACGGCATCAATCGCGTACGCAGCAAGTTACCGAAAGGCACTAGCTTGAAACGCTGTGAGGAGTGCGATGCCAAGATTCCCGAAGCACGCCGAAAAGCGGTTCCCGGCGTACGTTTGTGTGTGCCATGCCAGGAAGCAAGAGATCTCGAAGAGGAGCACACCGGCGGCTACAATCGTCGCGGCAGCAAAGACAGCCAGCTCCGCTGAGGACAGTTTCCCGGTAGCGAAAGTCATTGTGGCAAGTGATGCTCGCACTCAATTTTTCAGGTTCCGGAAATACAGACTCCATGAAAACGAGGCGATGCTGAGTTCCAGCAGCTTGATCGGTTTTACGGTTTTTCCGACAGGAATAATGGTTGCCGCCTTGCCTGATTTTTGCTGGTGATCATAACTGAGCGATGTTTTAAGCTTCCATTTGCCGTCTTGAAGCAACCAGACATGGGTAAATTTGGCGAGGGTATATCCGCTAACGGCGGGGTCCTTACCTTGCGTGTGGAAACGGTGCTCACCATGTTGAATTGCGCCGTAAAGAACGCCGTTATTTTCCAATGGAAATATTTGAGTGCTGCCCGGCACCAATGTGCGAAGGGGTTTCTCATGCTGACTTGAACATATGTTCCGCTTTACGGCCGCCAGAAATTCCTTGCGGTTCTGGATGCCGCCCTTGTCATGG
>Ga0066404_1000199_pt1 | contig 11738 bp, 9 predicted proteins | sample LakWasMeta4_LOW4_2_FD_59491 | JGI IMG/M metagenome (GOLD analysis project Ga0066404, IMG submission 59491) | Freshwater sediment methanotrophic microbial communities from Lake Washington under simulated oxygen tension - Sediment Metagenome 4_LOW4 | ecosystem: Environmental > Aquatic > Freshwater...
TCGTAGGCCAGTGGCTGCTGACCCAGTTGGGATTCACGAAGAAAAAAGGGCACCGTCCAAGGTGGATATTCTCCAATTTCCTTTTCCGGACTCCGCGATAACAACTTCTCTGCACGATCAGCCAAATGGGCAAAGAGTTTCTCCCAGCCGGGCAATCTGGTTTTGCCGCGCAAACGTTCCAGATCGGCGGCGCCGAAAAGTAGACCCAGCCGAGGCTCGAAGTCTTTCCAATCCGTCTCCGGCTTGATCAGACCGGGCCAATCGTCGGGATACTTTACCGCAAGATCTGCAGCTTGTCGCAGCATGGCCCGATTTTGAAGACCAAACCAATACAGTTGGACAATGCCTTCCACATCTTGTTTGGAACGGAATTCCAATCGCAGGCAATCCATGCTGCGCGCAGGTATGGCACGGTTGAATTCCATGCGGCGGTTGGCGCCCTTTTCGCTTTTGCCAAGCTGTTGCCATTTTTTGGCGTGGCGTCCGCGGAAGCGAACTTCGACCGTCTCTGGAATTGTCAGGCAAAACACGAGGGCATCATAGGCCTCGCAGGAGATTTTCACGGGCAGCTCTATTGAGCCGATGCGCCGGCCGCGGCCTATACGGCGCCATTTTAGTGTCAAAGCGCACCAGAAATCTTCGGTCTTCATGTCGGATCCCGGTGCGGCAGTAGCGCGCCAGGGGAAAGAACCCCTGAGCATGGGATCGTGGAAGGGTGCAAAAATGGCTTCGCTCGAATTTAACGGAAATAGGTGGGGTATCACGTGGGTGGCAGGGGAGTGTTCAACTTGGCACAAGCTACGTCCTTATTAAATATTCACTAACACCCATCTCGGGTGCGCCGCAAATCTCAACCTATTCGACCTGTAGTCCAAGACTCTTTCTACCGGATGAAACATCGTTCACTTGCTGCATCAGTGCTACTGCAAGAGGATCAAGATGCTTTTGAATCCTAGCTCCCCACTACCCTCTAAGCTCTCTGTTAACCGGCGCGTCAGTCCGGCCGTATTGGCCACTGCCGGCGCCATGTCTGATGCATTATTGCTGAACGTTTTCTCACTACTGTTCGCGCAACTCTACACAACGGCTTATCATTTTCCACCTGCTTTGATCGGGCTGGTTATTGGAATTCCAAGAATATGCGATGCGCTTTCCGATCCCATTATTGGACACTATTCCGACACTCTCAGGTCTCGTTGGGGGCGGCGCAAACCGTTGATGGCCGTTGGTCTGATCGGTAGCGCGGTCAGCGTGATGGCTCTGTGGTGGGCTCAGCCTAGTTGGCCGATCGGCTGGCAGTTTACTTACCTATTAATTGTCGGATTCATTTACTGGGTCAGTTATTCTCTGTTCAGTGTGCCTTACAATGCTTTCTTGATGGAGTTCACAAATGATTACAATGGGCGCACTAAAATCGCCACGTTACGCTCCATCTTCGGCATCGCCACAATAGTGCCGGCCGGATGGCTTTATTGGTTGGTCCTGCGACCGGCATTTGGCAACGAGATCAACGGAGTCCGGATCGTCTCAATCGGAATTGCGATCGTCGTTCTGCTTACAGGGCTTATACCGCTTTGGTTTGTGCCCGAGTCCGCACATCCGAAAACAACACATCAGACAAACTTTCTGCAAGGAGTCAGGGATGCCGCTCGAAACCGTCCGTTTGTCTATTTGTTAGCAATTCGGGCCTTGCTCACCTTTGGCAACTACCTTGGCAGCACCCTCACCTTTTACATAAATGTTTTCTACGTTTGCCGTGGCGATAAGGACCTGGCTTCCACCATCGCCGCAATATCGCTTTCGGCTTATACTTTGGTGGCCTCACTCTCAATGCCGCTCTGCTATTTGCTGAGCCGCCGTTTTGGCAAAAACACTGTGGTGGCGGCCGGTATCGGAATGGCATTAGCGGGAGCGCTTGCTGCTCCGTTAGTCTACACGAATCACCAACCTTGGCTGCAATTAGCATATGCTCTATTCACCGCCCCTTGCGCGGTGCTGGTCGGGATTGGCATTAATGCAATGCTTCCGGATGTGTGCGATGTAGATGAACTTCGACATGGCAGCCGACGCGAGGGACTATTCAGTGCTATCTCGACCACATTCATCAAGCTTGAGGTTTCCCTCGCAAGCATTGTGGTGGCCTGGCTCTTAGTTTGGGTTGGATTCGATTCCAACCTGCCGCAGCAAACGGACAGAACATTGTTTCTTCTGAGGCTAATTGGCTTTGGCACAGTCGGGCTCTGCGCCCTGCTGAGTCTTTTGATCGCTCAATTCAACCCACTAAATAAGCCGAGCGTGCTGGCAATTCAAGCGGAGCTTGCCGCACGCCGCAGTTCATAATCTTGAACTCGATGTTCACAAAGATTGCACGTTCACACCCTCAATGGAATCTAACAGACGAGTATTCCGTTGAAGGACTGACCTCGGTTTATTATAATGGACCGAATTGGCAGGGAGAGCCCACAAAGGTGTATGCTTACATCGGCGTGCCGGCGGGGAATCCTCCGCCTGGCGGTTGGCCGGGTGTGGTCTTGGCGCATGGCGGCCGTGGAACCGCGTTTGCCGACTGGGTAAAACAGTGGGTAGCCCGCGGTTATGCGGCGCTCGCTATGGACTTGGAAGGGCACTTGCCCGATCTAAAAAGCGTGTGGCCGCACCGACGTAGAAATCTCCAAGGGGGTCCGGCTTACCCTGGCCCCTTGGTTCAATTCAGCGACCTGCCGGTGGCTGATCAATGGCCCTACCACGCGGTGGCTAATATAATCAGTGCCCGTTCAGTTCTCAGCCGGTGGCCAGGTGTGGCCCCAGAACGCATAGGATTGATCGGGATCTCATGGGGCGGCCTACTCAGTCTGCTGGCAGCTTCTGCTGAACCTCGCTTCCGGGCAGTAGTCACCATCTATGGTTGCGGGCATATACCAGATTCGGATGGCACGTTGCGGGGTGACTTTGTTTCTAGCAGCGCAAGCGCAAGCAATCTGACTAGTCTCCGTTGGGATCCATCATCGCACCTTGACCGGATTAAGATGCCGACACTTTGGGTCAATTCCACGGTTGATCCTTTTTTTCCAGTTAATGTTTTCAGCCTCTCAGCTACCCAAACAAAAAATAGTTTTTATCTTAAGCTCGATCCGGGCCTGCCGCATGGGCATGTGCCTGCATGGTCTGTGCCTGAGATCGCCGTCTTCATGGACCAAGAATTGCGGCATCATATCCCAAAACTTCCATGTTTTGCCGCATCGCACGTGGGCAAACACTCAGTCAGTTTCGAACTGAACACAGAAGCTCGTGTAGGGTCGGCAACGGTATGTTACACCGAGGATAGTGGCCTTTGGGCCAAGCGAGCTTGGCATATTCAAGAATTGGGTTTTGTCCCCAAAAAACGCTCGTTCACACTGGCTAGACCGACAAAACGCACCACGGCATTTTTCCTGACTCTTACTCTTCCTGATGGGGCACAGAGCTGCTCACCGTTGCTTCAGTAAGCAATTGGGTCTCGGGCTCGGGTAACAGACCGTTGGCACTCACAAACCCGGCGATGCATATCGCCAATGACCTGCCCTCCCCGGGAACTGGAGGGGTAAAATGAGAGCCCCGGGTCGGTTGGATTTGCTTTAGGGGTTATGTTTACAACTGCAAGTGAAGGATTGGTCTGCTTTACAGGGGCCCCATCGGGGCCCGCGCGATTTTGGCCGCAAACTCGGCCGACGGTAAGCGTCCGGCCGGGGACCTCATAGGCGTTGGAGGCCGGAGGTGGTAGGCTTTTCGTAATGGCCACCAATACGACCGGAACAACGGAGTTGATCGATACGGGTGAACGGCGGGACACGCTGGGACGGGTGGTGATGCCCAAGGAGCGTCGGCTGGAGTTGGTGCACGCCTGGCAGTCGAGCGGGTTGACCCAGGCGGCGTTCGCGAAGCGGGAGGGCGTGCGCTACTCGACGTTCGCGCACTGGGTGCAGCAGGCGACGAAGAAGGCCCCGGTCGGTCGTTCCCCGAGGGTCAAGTTCGCCGAGGTGGCGCTGCCGCCGGCCCTGGCTCCCGCGTTGGAGGTGCGCCTGCCTGACGGCACGCTGCTGCGCGGGGGCAACGTCGCGGACCTGGCGAAGCTGGTGCGCACATTGCGGAGCTAAAGCCGATGCTGGCGTTCCCAGGGGGGCGGATCCCTGCTCAGCGATTACCGCGGTCTGCTTCAGTCCGACGGCTACGAAGCCTATCCGGCCTTCGCCCGTGATCGCGAGGGCGTGGTCTGGCTCGGCTGCTGGGCGCATGCCCGCCGGAAGTTTTTTGAGGCTGCGGCCGAACGACCGAAGACGGCGCAGCGCATCCTCCAACTCATCGCCCGACTCTACCAGCTCGAGGTAAGCGTCGCTTCGGGTGCCTCGTAGATACGGGAAATCCGATCTGATAGAGTGGCGGGATGGGAACAGCGGTCAGCACCGAGCTGGTGCATCATGGGGAGCGGCGAGATCGGCTGGGGCGGCGACACTACCCGGCAGAGCGCCGGCAGCAGTTGCTGGCGGCGTTCCGGGAGAGTGGCATGACGCGCACGGCGTTCGCCCGGCGGGAGGGGATGCGTTACACGACCCTCTGCACGTGGGTGGAGAAGGAGGCCAAGACGGCCGGGCGCGAGCCGCGGCCGGAGGCGCTCGTGCGTTTTGCGGAGGTGGCGATGCCGGCGAGCGCGGTGGCGGGGTTGGAAGTGCGGCTGCCAGACGGCACGCTGCTGCGGGGCGGCAGCGCCCCGGAACTGGCCGCGCTGGTGCGGGCCGTGCGGGGCTGAGCGTCGATGTGGGCCTTCCCTCATTCCGTGCGGATCTTCGTGGCGGTGACCCCGGTGGACATCCGGAAGTCGTTCAACGGGCTGTGGGCGGCGGCCAGCGAGCAGCTCCAGGAGGACCCGAAGTCGGGTGCCGTGTTTTGCTTCATCAACCGGAAGCGCACGCGGCTGAAGCTGCTGTATTGGGACGGCACGGGCGTGTGGGTATTGGCGAAACGATTGGAGCAGGGTCGGTTCTCGTGGCCGGAGCCCAGCGAGGCGAAGGCGAAGCTCGCCCTCACGCCGGAGGCGTTGGCGCTGCTGGTGGGCGGGGTGGACCTCAAGCGCGGCTCGCTCAAGGCGTGGTATGAGCGGTGAGCAAAAATAGCATTGGCTGAAGGGAACTCTCGCGGTCAGGCGTGGACTGAGTGCGCGCGATGAGCGCGACCGTGATCAATCCCGATGAAGTGCAACTCCTGCGGGAGGAGATCACGGTGTTGCGTCGACAGATTGAGTGGCTCAAGCAAAAGCTCTTTGGGCCCGGTCAGAGTGAAAAGCTGGACCGGGCGCAACTGCTCTTGCAGTTGGATGAACTGGAAAAGCTCGTCGCGCCGGAGCGGCCGACGGAGACCATCACCTACGAGCGACCCGCGGGTCCGGCGCCCAAGCGCACGCTGCCAGCCGCGGCCTTCGCCCATCTGCCGGTGAAGGAAACGGTGGAGATCGTGCCCGCGGCCGTGAGGCAGGATCCCGCGCTCTATGAAAAGATCGGCGAGGAGCGGACCTTCGAGGTGGACATCGTCCCGCCGCAGCTCTTCAAACGCGAAATCATCCGGCCGAAGTTCCGGCACCGCCTGGACCGCAACCGCGCGCCGCTCTTGGCGCCGGCACCGCCGCGGGTGGTCATGGGCGGCTTCGCCTCGGCTGGTCTCATTGCTTGGGCCCTCACCGCGAAGTTCTGCGATCATCTGCCGCTCTATCGACAGGAGAAGATGCTGGCCCGTTGGGGTGCGCCGATCTCGCGCCAGAACTTGAGTGACTGGGTGGGTGCGGCGACCGAGTTGCTTGAGCCATTGGTCAAACGGATGAAGCAAGAGCTGCTGCAAGGTGGCTACGTGCAGGTCGACGAGACGCCGATCCGCTGCAACGACCCCGATCTGCGGGACGGGAAAACGACCACCGGTTGGTTGTGGGCCCTCGCCCGACCCGGCGGCGATGTTATCTTTGAATGGCGGCTGTCCCGGAGGCATGAGGAGGCCGAGCGGCTGCTCGGCGATTACCAGGGCGTGCTCCAGTCGGACGGCTACGAAGGGTATGCCGCCTATGTGCGCGTGCATGCCGGCGCTGAATGGGTCGGATGCTGGGCGCACGCCAGAAGGCGCTTCTTTGAGGCCGCCGCCGAGCGGCCGCAGACCGCCGCACGAGTCCTGCGGCTGATCGGGCAACTCTATCAACTTGAGTCGGAGTGGGACACGGCCGGGGTCGGCGAAAAGCGCGCGGCGCTCCGGCAGGCACACTTTGCCCGGCCGCTGTCGCGGTTGCGCCGGTTGGTGACAGCGCTGCAAGCGCGGGTGTTGCCCCGGTCAGGTCTCGGCCAAGCCTGCTCGTATCTGCTCGGGCACTGGACGATCCTGCACGCCCACGTGCGCCACAGCCATACCCGGCTCGACACCAACTCGGTCGAGAACGCCATCCGGCCCAGCAAGCTCGGCGCGAAGAACTGGCTTTTTATCGGCCACCCCGACGCCGGGGACCGCGCGGCGGTGATCTACTCGCTCGTGGTGAGTTGCCAGCGCCACGGTCACAATCCCCACGATTACTTGCGCGAGGTGCTCAGCCGCCTGCCGGCCATGACCACCTCCGACGATCTGCGTCCCTTGCTGCCCTCGCAGTGGCAGGCGCGCACCGCGCCGGCATCGTAGCTATCGTTTTTACGGGATATCCAACCCGCGCGGCGTAGTTCCCGTATTTACGAACCGGTCAAGTGAAAACGAGCACATAGAATTGACCCACATGCGAGCGTCTAAAATTGACCCACCCTGTGTCGTCGCTTCCGAGGTTCGGAACCCCAGTCAAATAACTGGGGGAGGCGTGGAGGGGCGTTAGCCCCGCCACCTCCGGACCTGGGAGGGCAGACGTGATCAGCCTGCCACATGTTCGTTTACTGGGAGCCGGGTTGGGCGTGAGCGCCCGGGTCCTCCCGTCCAATCGCCTCGCCCGGTGCGTCCCACAGGGACACAAGCGCCGGCAGGCATGCTCACGGCACTACAACAAATGGATCTACATCTTCTCCAACGCCAGGGTCACTCGGTGCGCGAAATCGCCCGGCTGACCGGCTATGCCCGCAACACCGTGCGTGCCATCCTGCGGACTGAGGGCCTGCGCCAGCCCAAACCCCGGCAGCGCAGCTCCCCGCTCGCTGCCTATCAGGACTATTTGCGCCGCCGCCACGCCGAGACCGGCCTGTCGGCCGTGCGGCTGCTCCAGGAAATCCGCGCGCAGGGCTACCCCGGCGGGGTGCATGCGGTGCGGCGGTTCGTGGCGACCCTGGTCTCCGCCCAACGGCAGGCCCGGCGGGCCACCGTGCGCTATGAGACCGGCCCGGGGGAACAGGCGCAAGTGGACTGGAAGCACGTCGGCACCTTCACCGATGCCGCGGGCCGGCCAGTGACCATCTCGGCCTTTGTCATGGTGCTCTCGTTCAGTCGGGCGGTGTTCGTGCGGTTCGTGACCTCGATGCGGCTGCCGGTGCTCATCGACTGCCATCTGGAGGCTTTCCGGTTCTTCGGCGGCCTGCCGGCCGCGATCCTCTACGATAACATGAAGCAGGTGCGGCTCTCGCCCGGCCAGTGGAACCCCGCCTTCCTCGACTTTGCCGGGCACTGCGGGTTCACGCCCAAGACGCACCAGCCCTACCGGCCGCGAACCAAGGGCAAGGTGGAACGGGCGATTCGTTATCTCGACGACAGCTTCCTGAAGGCCCGCTCGTTCGCCGATCTGGCCGACCTGAATGCGCAGGGGCTGCACTGGTGCCGGCATACCGCCAACCAGCGCGTGCATGCCACCACGCAGCGCCAGCCCGAGGCCCTCCTCGCGGAAGAACTCCCGAAGCTGGCGCCATTATCCGCGTTGCGGCCCTATGGGCTGCGGGTCCTGCGCACGGTGGATGCCGAGGGCCTCGTCGCGTATCAGGGCAGCCGTTACTCCGTGCCGCCTGAGCACGTCGGCGCCAAAGTCGCCGTGCTCGCCGCCGGGGGCAGCATCAGCATCCGGGTGGGCGAAGTGCTCGTCGCCGAGCATGCGCCAGCGCCGAAGCCGCGCAGTTGCGTGATCGCTCCGGCCCACCTGCAGGCGATGTGGCAGCGCACGGTGAGCCGGGCCACCGCCGAGCGCCACGCTCCGCCACCGCGCTGCGATGTGCGCTTCACCCCGGCGGTCGAACACCGCCCGCTGGCCAGTTACACGGAGGTGGCCGGATGAGCGCCACCGTCTTTGAACCCAAGGCCGCGAGCGGCCTGCACAGCCTCGGGCTCACCGTGGCCGGGGAGCGGCTCGATCAGGCGGCCCAGCGGGCCGCCGCCGAACAGTGGAGTTACAGCCACTTCCTCGGCTATCTGCTCGACGGCGAACTGGCCGAGCGCCACCAGCGCACCGTGGCCCTCAATCTCCAGTTCGCCCGCTTCCCCGTGGTCAAGCGCCTGGCCGACTTCGACTTCAAGGCCCAGCCCTCGCTCGATCCGAAGCTCCTGGATGAACTGGCCACCGGCCGGTATCTGGCCGAGGGCCGCAATGTCATCCTGCTCGGCCCGCCGGGCGTCGGCAAAACCCATCTGGCCATCGGGCTGGGGGTCGCGTGCGCGGAGATGGGCCACCGGGTCTACTTCACCAGCGCGGTCGAGCTGGCCCGCAAGCTCGCCCTCGCCCTGGCGGAAAACCGCCTGCACCGGGAGATGAAGAACTTCACCCGGCCCAAGCTGCTCATCATCGACGAGGTCGGCTACCTGGCGTTGGACCAGACCCAGGCCTCCCTGCTCTTCCAAGTCATCAGTCAGCGTTACGACACCGGCGGGGCCGTGGTCCTCACCTCCAACAAAGCCTTTGCCGACTGGGCCCACGTCTTCAACGCCGACGCCGTCATGGCCTCCGCCGCCCTCGACCGGCTCCTCCACAAGGCCACCGTCCTCTCCATCCGCGGCGACTCCTACCGTCTGCGCGAACGCCGCAAGGCCCGCGCCGCCGAGGAATCCGCCGTCTAACCCCAACCCAAGGCATCCACCCAGCCCCATCCACCCTCCTGCACTTCTTCTTGCCAGGGTGGGTCAGTTTTAAGTGCTCGTTAGTGGGTCAAAATTATCTGCTCGCTGACACAAGGGAGCACCCGAGGCTACGCTTACAGCTCGAGCGCCAGTGGGACGAGCAAGAGGTCAGGCCCCGGCGGGCCGCACTGCGGCAGGAGCACTTTGCCCGGCCGCTGTATTGGTTGCGCAAACTCGCCACCGCCCTGCAGGCCAGGGCGCTGCCCAAGTCCCGTCTGGGACAGGCTTGTGCTTATCTGCTCTGCCACTGGGAGCCGCTACCTACGCGACTTGCTCACCCGGCTGCCGGCCATGACCAACCGGAATGACTTGAGTGCGCTCACTCCGGCCCGCTGGACCCCAGCCGGATCGTAGGCGTCGTATTGGTTACCATTACGACCTGTCTACAAGGCACCCGGCCGGACGTTTACGCAATGGCCACCAATACGAATCACTCTTCTCCGGGGTAGCACCATTACGGAGTCAAGAGGCCCTCGGCCGGACGCTTACGGCCGGACGCTTACCGATGGTGATGCTGTGCGACCGGAGCACGTCGGGCAGTCGCTATCTTTGGTCGGCCTCCTTCAGGATGCCGAGGATCTGCTGTTCATTGTGATGCTTCTTAATGGTCCTTGGGTGGTTTATCACCCAAGGACTCTCACTCAAGTCGCTCCAGTTTCAGGGGGCCAGGTCACCTCGCCAGGCTCATAGAATTTCAGTAAACGATAAGGTCGTCAAAGTAAACGAGACCGGTTTTACCATCGGCGTTATAATCCCCCAAGCGGATTTTGCTGAACTGTGTGAGTGCGCTACTGATCGCAACGGCGGTTCCGTCAATCGACAATGATACGCCAGTTCCGCTGGAGTAGTTCCAGCGCAAGCGATGCCAGCCCGTCGTGCGCGCGACTGACGAGGCTGCAGCACCACTACCGATTTTAACGGTGTAATAGTTCGCCGAGACCCCCGTGTTGATGCCGATAGCAATGTCTGTTGCGCCGTTGTCGACATAGGCGTAGGCTACCATGTCAGTGTCGCCCGAATCGTAGAACCATAGTGACACTTCCCGGTTGTAGCTGGCACCCATTTCGTGGCTAATTGCGTCCTGATCCTGAAGAACAGAGTAGCTGCTGAGTCCTTGGCGCACTTGTTCGGAACTGCTGCGCGCTGTGCCAAAATCGGTAGCCCAAGCGTCTACGCAATTTTCAAAACCATCTTGGAAGACAGTCATGGTGGCTGGCAGATCGTCGGCTAGCGCAATGTGATCGAAGTAAAAACCTGCAGCTGTTTGCCCGTCTGGCCACGAATCACCCAAGATGATTTGCGTGAAACCGGTGAGAGCGGTAGAAGTAGCAAACGGGGTGAGATTCGAAGGCGTGGGGTCGATGTATAGCTTAACATCGCTCCCGCTCCGGAAATCGAAGACAAACTGATGCCAGCCAGTCGTTCTAGGGATCGTGGTTACCGTGTAGGTGCCACCAATGCGATATACATAATTGGTAGTGCCTCCGGGCACGCCTGTGTGAACTCCGATGGCAATGGAGGTAGCTCCGTTATCAACGTTCGCTTGGATTATCTGAGTGGTATCAGCTGCATTGTCGTAAAACCACAAGCTGACTACGCGATTTTGGGGAGTGGCTCCAAAGTAGCGCAGAACAGAATCTTGATCTTGGTCGAAACCTAGGCTGTTTGCACCATACTTCTTTTGTGCGGTGCTGGTCCCAGGGGTGCCAAAATAAGATTTCCACAGAAAAGTGCCGTTTTCAAATCCGTCATAGAACCGGAAATCAGGCGGGTAAGGAAAGTCTACCCCCGGCCCGATGGGTGTATTGACGGCCACTGGTCCTTCGGTGAAATTTACCGGGCTAAGAGTGAAATTAGTCCAGCCCGCGGGAGCACCAGAACTCACAGAGTAATTGTTCAGGCCCAAATTAGCGAAGGTCGGAGCTATTCCGGTTGTCGAATTTTGATCATACTTGTTGGACAAAATACTCTTCCAAGCCGGAAAGCTGATAGCGGTGGCCGAGTTCTGGACGTTTTTCATATTATATGATCCGCCCGAATGGTAAAAGACGTTGTTATTCGATGTAGCTATTGTGTTGTCATCCCAGTAAGTCGAAATCAGGAAATCGTAACAATTCACTCTTTCGCTCGCGGTAGCGTAAAAAATGTTTTTGGTTATTACCTGTCCTAGTGTGGTAAAGCTAGGATAATGCAGGAACAGCAAGTCCATCGTGCCATCGTTTTTGGCAACTACGTTGTTGTTAAAAATATTATCCCGGCCCTTGAAAAAGACAGCATGAGCTTTACCCGCAACGGAGTTGATATTGTATATCCAGTTGTAGCGCACATCGTGTAGTGCGCTGTCCCCATCGAGGTAAATTCCCGAGATAGCGGAGACACCGCTAAAGATCGTCCGTGTGTCATGGATGCGATTGAATTGAACGATATGGCCAGTGCCACTAGTGCCGCCTATATCTTTTCCTCCTGTTCCGTAGGAGTCTATTGGCCCACCATCATTCGTAGCATAGTGACAGTTGAACATGTCGTTGTTACGAATAGTATTATTTCGTGTGTGCAAAAAGTCTAAGTAATTGGCCGAGGTCGCATCAGCGCCGTAAAAATTCAGCCAATTAAATCGTATGGTTGGTAAAGAGAACTGACCAAAAGCGAATTTAGGCATTCGC
>Ga0066404_1000200_pt1 | contig 11701 bp, 11 predicted proteins | sample LakWasMeta4_LOW4_2_FD_59491 | JGI IMG/M metagenome (GOLD analysis project Ga0066404, IMG submission 59491) | Freshwater sediment methanotrophic microbial communities from Lake Washington under simulated oxygen tension - Sediment Metagenome 4_LOW4 | ecosystem: Environmental > Aquatic > Freshwater...
CGACAAACGATAAATAATGATGAAGTCCTTGCCGACGGCTTCGCGCGTGCGACGCACGATCTCGACAGCGAAACGCATGCGGTTCTCGGCACTTCCGCCCCATTTGTCTTCGCGTTTATTCGTTCGCGGACTCAGGAACTGGTTGATCAGGTAGCCTTCGGATCCCATGATTTCGACGCCGTCATAACCGGCTTCGCGGGCCAGTTTTGCGCAATTGACGAAAGCGTTGATTTGCCGCTCGATTCCCCAGTTACCCAAAGTGCGTGGCTTGAAAGGATTGATCGGGGCCTGGATTCCGGAAGCCGATACCGAGAAAGGGTGATATCCGTAGCGGCCGGCATGCAGAATCTGCATGCAGATTTTGCCTTTCGCTTCATGCACGGCTTTCGTCACGATGCGGTGTTTATGTATTTCCCAGGGCCAGCTTAATTTGCCGCCAAAGGGTTTCAACCAGCCCACGATATTTGGCGATATTCCGCCGGTGACCATCAAGCCGACGCCGCCTTCGGCTCGTTCGCGAAAATAGGCAGCCAATTTTGGAAAGTCGCGGCTCTTGTCCTCCAGTCCGGTATGCATGGAGCCCATCAAAATACGGTTGGGTAGGGTGCAATGGCCAAGGTCGAGCGGTGCGAACAAATGCGGGTATTGGGAATTCATGGGGATTACACGGAATTAAAGTTGCCACGATGCCCTGAAAGCGACATTTGCTCAAGTACAGATTCGCTAAATCTGGCAAAATAGCCCCCTTTGACCCAGCGCTGGAACCCTTACCATGAGCCATCACGATATACGCTCCGCCAAACGCCCCGATCCCGATCAAAGCATGGTGGACATCGCCAACTACGTTACCGATTACCGCATTGATTCGCCGGAAGCCTTTACCACCGCACGCTATATGTTGCTCGATTCGCTCGGTTGCTCGATGTTGGCCATGAAGCATCCCGAGTGCACCAAGCACCTGGGCCCGATCGTTCCTGGTGCCAACATGGTGGGTGGTGCCCGTGTTCCGGGTACTTCCTTCGAGCTCGATCCGGTGCAGGCGGCCTATAACATCGGTGTCCAGGTCCGTTGGCTTGATTTCAATGACACCTGGCTGGCGGCCGAGTGGGGCCATCCTTCGGACAATCTCGGTGCCATTCTCGCCGTTGCCGATTATCAAAGCCGCAAGGCCGAACGTGAAGGCGGCAAGCCGGTACTGATTCGCGACGTGCTGTCTGCAGCGATCAAGGCTCACGAAATACAGGGCGGCTATGCCCTGAAAAACAGCTTTAACCGCGTCGGTCTGGATCACGTGATTTTGGTGCGCCTCGCGTCTACCGCAGTCACGACACACATGCTGGGCGGCGGCAAGGAAGAAATTATCAACGCCGTCAGCCATAGCTGGATCGATGGCGGTGCCTTGCGTACATACCGCCACGCCCCGAATGCCGGCCCACGCAAGAGTTGGGCAGCGGGCGATGCTTGCCGTCGAGCCGTAACGCATGCCTTGAATGCAGTCAAAGGCTGCGTTGGCTACCCAAGTGCCGTCACCGCAAAAACCTGGGGTTTTGCCGACGTCATGTTCAAAGGTAACCAATTTCAGTTTGAGCGTCCGTTCGGCGCCTATGTGATGGAAAACGTACTGTTCAAAATCAGCTTCCCGGCCGAATTCCATGCGCAAACGGCAGTCGAGTGTGCCATGCAGCTTCACCCTCTGGTGGCTGGCAAACTCGACCAGATCGAGCGCATCGAAATGGAAACCCAGGAAGCCGGTGTCCGCATCATTGACAAGACCGGGCCGTTGGCCAACTACGCCGACCGTGACCATTGCTTGCAGTACATGGTGGCCGTACCGATGATCTTTGGCCGCCTGACGGCCGACGACTATACCGATGGCGTGGCCGCCGACCCCCGAATTGACGCCTTGCGTGAAAAGATGGTCGTCAAGGAAAACCCCCAGTTCACTGCCGATTACTTCGATGTCGACAAGCGTTATATCGGCAATTCAGTGCAGGTTTTCTTCAAAGACGGCACTAAAACCGAAAAAGTCTCGATTGACTACCCGATTGGCCATCGCGAGCGCCGTGGCGAAGGCATTCCGGTGCTGCTTAAAAAGTTCGAAGATGCCATCGGCGGGCACCTCTCAGCCCATCAGGTGAAGCAAATTCTGAGCCTGACCCAAGACACCTCCAGGTTCGAAAGTACCCCGGTTCACCGGTTCCTCGATTTATTCGTGGTTTGAGTGTTAAAGCTTGGCATTTGTTGTTAATTTTGTTATGTTGGCGTTAACGTGCCGGATACAGGAACGTTGTTTTTTTATTTGTGTGCGGGCTCAACTCTGTTCTGCAAGCAAACTTTTTTTGTCTTAACTAGTGAATTTGGAGCATATTTATGAAGAAGAAACTCCTGTGTTGCGCCCTGTTAGGTGCCATGTCAATGGCTCAATCTGCAATGGCTCAAGACTTTGATGATCGTTGGTACATCTCGGGTACCGTTGGCATTCTTGGTACCGACGATAGCCGTGCTGACCTGACCGGCGAAGCTTCCAACGCGCCGATTTTTGGTTTTGGCGTTGGCAAGATGGTTTCGTCGAACGTGTCTGTCGACATTGAACTCGATCGCGCAACCTCAGCCATTGGCACCTTGCCTGACTTTGATTGGGAACTGACCAGTCTGGCAGTCACCGGTCGTTACCATTTCGTCAAGGAAGGTCGTAACTGGTGGCCGTACTTGGCAGCCGGTATCGGCGCCAGTAAGAACAAGTTTAAATCCTCATTCGGCAGCTCCGATGAAGGCACCAATATGCTGGTAAAAGTTGGCGCCGGCTTGCAAGCTGATGTTAGTGAGCATGTTGACCTGCGTTTTGAAGCCGGTATGCGCTACGACTTCAACGACGACTTCGGTGCTGGTCATTACCGTGATGTGTATGCCACGGCTTCTGTGCTGTTTGCCCTCGGCAACCTGCCAGCACCAGTCGTTCCAGATGCACCTCCCGCTGAAGATTGCTCCACGAAAGACGACGACGGCGACGGCGTGAATAATTGCAACGATCGTTGCCCTAATTCGCAAGCTGGCCAAGCCATCGGTCCAGACGGCTGCCCAGTGCCGCTGACGATTGATCTGAAAGGCGTGAACTTCGATTTCGATAAAGACACTCTGCGTCCTGACGCTGTTGTCATTCTCGATGAAGCTGCTGAAATCCTGAACAAGTACCCAGAACTGAAAGTTGAAGTTGCAGGCCACACCGATTCCATCGGTACCGAAGCCTACAACCAAAACCTGTCACAGCGTCGTGCACAAGTTGTGTACAACTACCTGGCCGGCAAGGGTATTGATGCAGGTCGTATGGTCGGTCCAACCGGTTACGGCGAAGCCCGTCCGATTGCTCCTAACACCAACGAAGATGGTTCGGACAATCCAGAAGGTCGCGCACGTAACCGTCGCACCGAACTGAATGTTCAAAACTAAGCTGAACTGCTGTTAAGCTGAACGAAGCCCGGACTTGTCCGGGCTTCTTTTTTGGTTGCCATTCCTTTCATTGACGCCTATGCTCGCCCAGACAACTTATTAAGGTGTGTAAAACATGCTTATAAAAAATAATCATGCAGTTCCCTTTATTTTTTTCATGGCGCTTCTTATTTCCCCCAGTCTTTTTGCTGCCGGGAAATGCGCGGAAGTCCGCACCGAATCCACATTCGAACTAATCAACGCGCCTGCGCAGGAAATGCAGAATTTTCGCAATGCTTCGGCTGCGATCAATTGCGTCTTTCTCAAGGATTTTATTGCACGCTCAAAGAAGCCAAGCAACACCTATGCTCCTGCGGGACTGTCGGATGGAACTTATGTTCCGAAAACCAAAGATGACAACACGCCCTGGCGTTTCGATATGAATCAAAACGGCAAGCGCATGACCTCGGTAGAGTTTGATGCCTGGATGAAGGCCAAGGGAATTCGTGTTGCGAAGGGCAAACCGGGCGTCGAAACTACGCCGGAATGTACGCCAAGCAAAGAGGTTAAATGCTGAAATAAAAAGCCCGCCATGCGGGCTTTTTATTTCAGGCAGGTCAGCACGCAAAGCGGGCTTTTTTATATGCGTTTTAGCGTTTGCAGAATCGATAATGGGCGACTAGCCACTCATTTCCGTCTTCCAGGCCGAATAATTCGGCACATGCCAGCCAGAACATTCTCCAGCGGTTAAACCAGCGCTTGGCTTCGCTTTCACCGTAGGTGGCTTTCATGATTTGCATGATCTCGTCACGGTTCGCGTCTTGATTCGCCAGCCAGTGGTTCGAGGTCTTTTCGTAGTGTTCACCCGATAGCAGCCAGCGCTGCTCGATGCTCAAGTCCTGCTGGAAGTGCAGAAGCGTATCGGCCGACGGCATGATGCCGCCGGTAAAAAAGTATTTACCCATCCAGTTGTCTTCGCCTTCGGTCTCGAAGGGATACATCACATAACGATGGCAAAAGATGTGGACGAATAGTTTCGCATCATGTTTCATCCATTTGGAAATGCGATTGAGCAGGGATTGATAATTACGCATGTGTTCGAACATTTCGACGGACACGACACGGTCAAACTGATCGGCTTCCAGGTCGAGAATGTTGACGTCACAGGTAATGACTTTTACATGCTGCCAGCCGCGCTCAAGACAGACCGCTTCGATGTGCTGGCGCTGCGTTGCCGAATTGGAAACGGCAGTGATGCTTGCATTGGGATAGTTCTCGGCCATCCACAGGGTGAGCGAACCCCAACCGCAGCCGAGTTCGAGAATATGCTGTCCGTCTTTCAACTCGGCTCGTTCCGAATAAAGCCTGAGCATGGCCACTTCGGCTTCATCGAGAGATTCATTGCCGTTTTGATAGAAGCACGATGAGTACTTCAGACGTTTTCCGAGGCAAAGCTGGAAAAAACGCGTGGGAACCTCGTAATGTTGTTCATTCGCGGCGGCCGTCTCGATGGCAATCGGGCTGTGCTTGAGTTCCTCGAGCATCTTTCGAAAGCGGGAGTCGGCTTTTTCGATGTCCTGCGCGTTTTCATCAATCAGTCGTTGCTGGCACATCTGGCGAATGCCGTAACGCGTCAGGGCATCGGGGACAAGTCCATTTTCACAAAGGTCGATCAGTGACATTCAAATACTCGTACAAAAAAGTGGCTGGATAGGTTTATTTATTGGACTTGCCGGGAAACCAGGGAATGAATGCGCTGACTTCATCCTGATAACGACGGTAATCGTCTCCGCGGCTGCGCAATGCCTGCGCCTCTGTCCAGGGAATGCCGCTGACGCGGTAGAGGAACGCGAGCATGACGACGGGGCCAACGAGGCTGTACCAGAAATATTCGCTATTGATGGCGAGCAGTACATAGGTAAACCAGTGGAGCCATTCAAAAAAATAGTTCGGATGCCGGGAGTATGCCCACAAACCTGCACGACAGGTTTTCCCTTTGTTATTTGGGTCTGCACGGAATGTAGCCAATTGCCGGTCCGACAGATATTCGCCCAAAACACTGATCAGCCAGACCACGATTGCCGCAATGCTCCATGCGCACAGGGTGCCGGCGTGTCTTGAAGCCGCTGCGTAAAAGGGAATCGAAAACAGGACGACGATCAGGGCCTGCATCTGGAAAAAGAAAAAGAACTTTGACCGGCTGCCGTTCCACGCCGCACGCAAAGCCTGATAGCGGCCGTCTTCCGGCTCGTGCATGACACGCTTTAGCAAATGGATGCACAGACGTGCGCCCCAGATGCCACCAAGAAATGCGACCAGGGCACGAGGCAAGTCGGAACCCACGCCTTCGTAGCCGACCAGAACAGCCGCTGCCGCCATGAGACCGGCCCAGACCACGTCGACATAGCCTACGTTTTTGACACGCATCGAGAAGTACCAAGCAACCGTCATGACGATTGCGGAGGCGAGCCATACATGAAGTAGCACCATCGGCATCATGCCGCTGCCTTGCCGGCGTGTTGCGCCAGCGAAAAACGTTTATCGACATAAAATATTGCAGGTATCACCAGCCCCCAGCAAATGGCGAGGCCCATCATGACGGTTCCGATATTCGTGCCGTATTCGATGACGTTGAACAGGCGGTCGGCACACCAGTAGGCGAGTGGGCCGCCAAGAGCACCGAATACCATCGCCAATGCAGTGTTGTAGCGAAGAAATGCCATTGAATGATTAAGCGTGAAAGAGAATGAAAGCCAAAGCGCAATAATCCAAAGCGGTGCAAAACCAGCAATCGACCAAGGCATCGTGTAGACAATCAGGCCACTGGCGGCAAAAAAAGTATCGGTGGCAATGCCGAGAAGCAAACCGATCATCACTATGCGGCTATCCTCTTTTGCCTTGCCGCCAAAACCCAGCATTAGCAGCGCAAATAGCAGGCTGCTTAAAAAGCCCAGCCAGAAGTGCCCCTTGCTTGCGCCCAGCAGGGTGATGAACCAAACGGCCTGGTAGCCGATGGCGTTCATGATTTTTGACCAGGGCAGTTTCATCGGGCTTTTGCCGTTGCGGGCAAAAATTCAGGCCGCCGGTTTTGCGGGCGTGCAAGCAGTAAATGCACATCGCTGATCGTGCGTTCGATAAAAGCACCTTCGCAATAGGCCAGATAGAACTCCCACATTTTGATGAAGCGGTCGTCGTATCCCAGCAAGCGAACTTGATCAAGCTGGCTCATGAAACGTTTGCGCCATTCGTGCAATGTACGAGCATAGCTTGGACCAATATCTTCAAGGTTCAGCAGGCGGAGCGGACCGGATTGTGCTGCGGAATTCACCATCGCATTGACGCAGGGAATAAAGCTGCCCGGAAAAATATGGCGCTTGATGAAGTCGACCGAGTGCAGCGCTTGTTTATAGCGATGGTCTTCGATCGTGATCGCCTGAATCAGCGCAAGGCCGTCGGGCTTCAGCAATGAAGTGCATTTTGCCATATAGGTATCGAGATACTGATGCCCGATGGCCTCGATCATTTCAATCGAGACCAGTTTGTCGTATGTGCCTTCAAGATCGCGGTAATCCTGCAGCAACAAGGTGACACGGTCGCTCAGGCCGGCTTCTGCAATTCGCTGGCTCGCCAGCGCATGCTGTTCTTTCGAAATGGTGGTGGTCGTAACCATGCAGCCATAATTTTTTGCCGCATAAAGTGCCATGCCGCCCCATCCTGTGCCGATTTCGATCAGGTGGTCGCTCGGTTTCAAATCCAGTTTTTGGCAGATGCGTTCAAGCTTCCGATCCGAAGCCATTTCCAGCGTGTCTTCATCGCTGGTGAAAATTGCCGACGAATACATCATGTTCTTGCACAGGAAAAGCTTAAACAGCTCGTTGCCAAGATCGTAGTGCGCCGCGATGTTTTTCTTGCTGCCGGCGCGGGTGTTGCGGGTAAAGGCATGTGCGGCTTTCATCAGCCAGCCTCCGATTTTCGCGGTGCCCGATTCCATGCCGTCGAGCAGATCGCGATTGATCGCCAACAGACGTACGAGTCCGACCAGGTCGTCGCAATGCCACAGGCCTTCCATGTAGGACTCGCCGGCGCCGACCGATCCGTTCAAGGCAATCTGGCGGTAAAAGTCCGGGCTGTAAATATCAAGACGCACATGGATGTCGCTGGCCGATTCGTCATTACCCAGCATGCTGCTGCCCAGACTGTCGATCAGGTGAATGCGGCCACCCCGGATTCCGGAAAGTTGCTGGTGAATTTTCCGGCGTAAAAAACGAGTCGCGGTACCGAACGACTCGGTAGCGTCTAATTCACCCGTTAATGACTCAACTGGACTGCTCATCAATGACTCCGGAGGCTTGCGTAGATGTTTTTGGATGTGGATGGAACGGTACTTTCTTGATCCATAATTTCATGGCCTGCCAATAGATACCCCAGGCGACCTTGAAAGTGAGCAATGGATACCGCAAAAGACATGAAGCCAGCGTGTTGGCGTTCAAAGGCTTGCGTTCCAATACCAGAGTGGCGTCGAAATCGCGCTCGTTTCCCTGCATGACATCCATGTGAACACGCAGGCTTTCGCCGGGCGATTCGAAGGCCCAGTGATATCGCCGGTCCATCGGCAGAAATGGCGAGACATGGAATGTTTTGGTGAAATCCCAGTGCCAGGTTTTCGCTTTAGCACTGGCTTCCTTGATCGGCAGGAAATAGGCGTGCCTCTCGCCCCAGGGCGTGTTGGTAATTTCGGCCAAAATCCAGTCCAGTGTTTCGCCGTCATCCTGGAAACCGTAATAAAAACTGACCGGATTCATGGTGAAGCCGAAATAGCGACCATGGGTCAGCAAACGGATGGGCCCGGTGGGGCGTGATCCGGTTTCGAGCAGTACTCGATCTCGCACGGCTTGTTCGATCGACAGGCTTTCATCGCCGTAGTAATCGCGCCGCAACAGGCAGGCGAGGTTCCAGTGATTGAACGACCAGAACCAGCGTTTTTTGAAAACCCGGTCCAGCTCGGCAAGATCCAGATACAACTGGTAAATGCGATATTCGAAGTCGTGCGGTTTTACGGCATAGCGACGATGGCGGATACGGCCTTCATAAATGGCGCTGGCGAAATGCTCACTCACCAATCGATACCCAGTGCGCGCGCCACCTCCACACCGCTGCGCAGGCCGTCTTCATGGAAGCCGAAGCCCCAGTAGGCGCCGGCAAACCAGGTGTTGTTTTTACCGTTGATTTCATGACGTCGCGCCTTGGCCTGAACACTTGCATGAGTGTACATGGGATGGTGGTAACGCATTTTTGCAATGATCTTGTCCGGTGCGATATCGGCGGTTCGGTTAAGCGTCACCACGAACGGTTCGGGTGATTGCAGGGATTGCAGAATATTCATGCAGTAACTGACGGTACAAGCCTCCGCTTTCGATGCCGGGATATAGGCATTCCAGGCTGCCCAGGCTTTTTTATGCTTCGGCAAAATCGTGGCGTCGGTGTGCAGGACGGTTTCATTTTCCTGATAGGGCAGGTTGCCCAGAATTTCGCGTTCATGCGGATTGGCATCCGACAGGATCGCCAGTGCCTGATCGCTATGGCAGGCGAAGACAACCTGGTCAAAGGTATCCTCGCCATCAGCGGTTTTGACAATGGCATGGTTGGCGTTTCTTGCAACGCTTTGAACGCCGGCGCCTAGGCGCACGGTGGCTGACCAGTTTTTTTCCAGTTCAGCGATGTAGCTGCCGGAGCCGCCTTGCACCACCCGCCATTCCGGACGCTCATTGACTTGCAACATGTGGTGGTTGTGCATGAACTGCACGAGATATTTGGCCGGAAACTTCAGGATGGTGTCCGATGGCGACGACCATAATGCGCAGGCCATCGGAACGATGTGGTCGTTGATAAACAATGGCGAGTAATTATTCTCGTCCAGGTATTCGCCGAGAGTCGGGCCGTCACCTCGCAGGCCTAGCAGGCTTGGACATTCACGGTAAAAGCGCAGGATTTCGCGCGTCATGCGAATGAATTTAGGCGAGATCAGATTGCGGCGCTGGCAAAACATGGCATCCAGATTGGTCGCGTTGTATTCCAGCCCCGTGGCGGCGTTTTGTACCGAAAAGCCCATCTCGGTTTTTTGCGAAGCAACCTTCAATTCGCCGAATAACTTGCTCAGCAGCGGGTAGTTTTCGGGATTGAATACGATGAAGCCGGTATCAATCCGGTAATTCCTGTCTCCCTGGCGTACCGAATGGGTGTGGGTGTGCCCGCCGAGACGGTTTTCTTTTTCGTACAGCACCACTTCGTGTTTGCGTGACAGCAGGTAGGCACAGCCCATGCCTGTGATGCCGCTTCCGATAATCGCGATTTTCATGCCGGCTCGATCGTGTTGCGTTTAAGTTGTGGTGGAACGGCTTTCAGATCCCATACCAATCCCAGCATCGACATGAATTTCAATGCCCAATAGGTAAGGTCCAGTTCCCACCACTTGAAGCCCTGGCTTGCCGATCCGGGGAAATGATGATGATTGTTATGCCAGCCTTCGCCGAAGGTGATGAGCGCCAGAAAAGCATTGTTGCGGCTGTCGTCGTTGGTCTTGTATCGGCGAGTGCCCCAGCGGTGGGCAAGCGAATTGATCGTGACCGTCGCATGGAATAACACAATCGTCGAAACAAAAAAGCCCCAGACCAATAATTGCCAACCATTCGTTTGCAGTTGCGGCGCCGCTGTTTCCAGCAAGCTGCCCAGAGCAAACAGGCCAATGGCCAACAGGATGGGCACGATAATATCGAAACGGTCGAGATAACGCAGTTCGGGGAATTTCACCAGATCCGGTATGTTCGCGAAGTTGGTCGCAAAACCGCGTTTCGTGAGAAACCAGCCCATGTGGCTGCGGAAGAAGCCGTGGCGCGGTGAATGCATGTCGGCGTCGGTGTCGGCATGGCGATGATGGTGTCGATGATGCGCCGCCCACCATAGAGGGCCACGCTGGACGCTGGCAGCACCTATCGCGGCGAATACAAACTGCACCGGACGCGATGTTCGAAATGCCTTGTGCGAAAAATAGCGATGATAGAAACCGGTGATGGCAAACATTCTCACCGCATACAAGCCAAGCGCCACCCACAAAGCGAACCAGGAAAAGCCGACCCACAGCACCGCCAGACAGGCCAGATGCAGGGCGATGAAAGGCAATACGCGAAGCCAGTCGATCGCATTTGCGTCTTCATCGCCTGATTCGACGAGTGCCGAAGTATCGAACCAGCGAATCAGGGCGACCAGGCTGCGGCGGAGGAGGGACTGCTGAGACGGTTCTGCGGGTGTCGAATTCATGTGTGGATTTTGCCGTGGCTACAGTGAGTGATGGGTGAACTGGCGATGCGTAAATTCACCTTGATTTCACGTGCGTTTCTGGATCTGGATGATGTCATTGTCCATGTCTTCAGCTTTTTACGAAACAGCCGCCACTCGCGGATGCACCGATGCAAGTTATCGGCGAGGGTTGGCCAAAAGTGCAAGCGTAGCGAAATTGGTGACCATACGTCATCCTATGCCGATGAATGAGAGCCAAGTGAAACGTTTTGGTGTTGCGCGTGTCCTGTCCAAGCAGGGCATTGGATCGCGGACTCAGGCGTCGGCATGGGTCCGAGAGGGCCGCGTATCGGTCAACGGGAGGGTCGTACGCGATCCCGAATTTCCGGTGGTTCAGGAGCGCGACAAGGTCGTGGTCGCCGGACTTGCGGAAAAGCCGGTTGAATACGTATACCTGATGCTGAACAAGCCCAGGGGTTTGGTCACGACCACGCATGACGAGAAAGGCCGGGATACGGTGTATCGCTGTTTCGACGATGCACGGTTGCCATGGGTAGCCCCCGTCGGGCGCTTGGACAAAGCCAGCGAGGGTTTACTCCTGTTTACCAATGACACTGCCTGGGCTGCAAGGATAAGTTCGCCGGAATCAGGTCCCGATAAAACCTATCACGTGCAAATCAATCGTTTGCCCACGTCGGCGGACCTGAAAAAAATGCGGTACGGAGTACTCGTCGACGGCGATCTGCACGCGATGAAAAACGTCACGATTTTGCGCGAAGGCGAAAAAAACGCCTGGCTGGAAATTGTTCTGGACGAGGGAAAGAATCGGCAGATAAGAAAAATTTTGGCTGAATTGAATTTCGATGTTCTTCGATTGATTCGCGTGCAGATCGGTTTGTTGAAATTGGGCGAGCTGGCGAAAGGTAGCTGGCGCTTGCTGGATAAAAGCGAGATTGCGTAGGTCGGGCCCCGGCCCGACAAA
>Ga0066404_1000208_pt1 | contig 11497 bp, 8 predicted proteins | sample LakWasMeta4_LOW4_2_FD_59491 | JGI IMG/M metagenome (GOLD analysis project Ga0066404, IMG submission 59491) | Freshwater sediment methanotrophic microbial communities from Lake Washington under simulated oxygen tension - Sediment Metagenome 4_LOW4 | ecosystem: Environmental > Aquatic > Freshwater...
ACCCTTTAGCGAATCCAGCGCCGCCATGCTCGCATGCGGCGTGGTGCTGATCGAATCGTTGATGAATTGGACGCCATCGCGGGCGCCAAGATTCTGCAGACGGTGCGGCAACAATTTGAATAAATTGACGTTTGCAGCCAAATCGACGGCGTCGATACCCAGTGCTTCGACCGCCGTGAGTGCCGCGCACAGGTTGATGCGATTATGCAAACCAGGCAATGCGATCGTGCGCAAATCCATCACGAATTGATCGCCGCGATAGAGTGCATTTTCTTCGACATGCCAACCATCCGGGTGATTGAAATAGCGGACGCATATCGGATCAACTGCCAAACTGGCCAATTTCTGGTCTGCCGCATTCAGCACGACCGTTCGCGCACCGGAACTTAGTGCAAGTGACATCTTGTCGTCGAAATAACGCTGTTCGCTGCCGTGCCAATCGAGATGTTCGGGGAAAAAATTCAATATGACCGCGACTTCGGGGTTAACGGCTTCCCGCGTCTGGTAACTGGATAATTCAATCGCCCAAAATTGCGGTGCCGGCTCGACGTCGAGCAATTCCAGCAACGGCAGGCCAATATTGCCTGCCAGTGCGGTACGACGACCTGCACTTCGCAAAAGGTGTGCAATCAGGGCGGTGACGGTGCTTTTACCTTTGGTGCCGGTCACACAAATAGTACGCTCGTGTGGATGCTCCCCAAACCAGAGAGCGGTGCCGCCGATGAATTGCGTGCCGTGCAAATGGGCATCGACCGCAGGTGACGAATAGGGACTGATACCCGGAGACTTGATCACATAATCGAAGGCAGACAATTTTTCGCCGCTGACCTCGGTATCGACATGACAGTTGGGATCTTCCATCGCCAACAAGGCAGGCGCTTCGTGTTCATTGCAGAAAACCGTGATGTCCTGTCTCGGCAAACGCCAGCGCAGGGCCGCCAGTGTGGCGCGACCTTCCCGACCATAACCCCAGATCGCGACCCGCTTGTTTTCCAGATCAGAAATTTTCACGCAACACGCTCCAGACTGCCGGTGGAATGCCATGTTGTTCGTCCGCCTGCATCAAGGGTGCAATGGCCAGTTCTTCGGCGTTCAAAGCGGGCCTGATTTCGCGAACGAACCGCGCAACGATAGCATCTTCGCGCCAACTCGGGCTTGCCGCCAGCAGATTCATGGCGGCCCGTGATTCCTTGCCCTCACCCACGCATTCAAAGGGCTTGTGGTCCTGGAATTCCATCAAGGCATCGAAACCGGGGGTTTGTTCAACCTCATCCAGCAAATTTCGTCCGAAAATATTCAGCAGGCGTGGCTTGGGCATGAAGGGCGCCAGGGCCAGAAATACGAAGTGGCATTTCGGACAAACGCCGCACCATCGTTGCGCGGGTTTATCGCCGAGAATATGAAAGTTGCGATTGCAGGAAGAAAAATGGGCATCGTAACGATCAATATTCGCGAATGCGCGTGCCACTGCCAGTTCGGAAAACGGCCGCAGCAGCGAGTAGTAATTCAAATCCGAAGCAACGTATTTTTTTACCTGCGCCGCGAATGCCTGTTCGAATGCCCAGCCTTTCGACCACTGATGGTTAACTTCACCGGTTCCGGGAATCATGCTGCCGTAACTCGCTGAGCGCTCATTTGAAAATACGACCTGGTTTGATTGATTCAACACGGCTGCCATCACCAGAATCGCCGAATTAACCGCCGTCACGGGAATATGGCCATTTAGCGCACCCTGCTTGTTGATTTCAAACAAAGCCGCCGGCAATTTTCTCTCGATATTCAACAAAGGCAGCCCCGTACGTTCGGCGCAAGCCTTGATCAAGGGCGAGCTGCCAATCCAGGTAACCGTCTGGCTGATGCCTGCAGCGCGCAGCGCTTCGATGCTGACCAGGGAATCCTTGCCGCCACCGATGGCGACCAGTGCGTGCTGCTTCAAACCGGCAGCAACGGTCAGCGTTGGCGATTCCGCCACATGCGGGAATGCAATCTTGCCGTGCAAATTCAAGCCATTGCGGTATGCAAATTCGCCAAGACCGTTTTCGTAGATCATTTGCAGAAACCCTGCGGTTTCGAGATCGATATCACCGGACTCGATTTTGATTTCCGGCGGCACGGCCGCCTTGTAATAACTGACGCCCGCAATCAGATGCAATAATTTCAGGGCTTGATCGGCTGCCTTTTTTTGCGACGGGCCAAGCGCAAATGGCGCCCCTGGAAACACGACGGTTTCCACCAGTTCTTCGCCATCGTCGAAGGCGTATGCCAAGGCGGCAACTCCGGTGTCTGCGTCGAAATCGTATCGGACGAAGCGGAATATCTTGATGTTTTCGCGATTGAAACTATTGGCGCTATTCATTGATGATTTCCTCCTGCGGCAGTTCGCGCAGGTTGTAGCGATTCGCCATCACGTAGCCGTATGCACCGGCGTTTGCGATCAGAACGATATCGTTTTCAGAAGTGGTATTTGGCAGACAGCGGCGATGACCGAATACATCGCTGCTCTCGCAGATCGGGCCGACGATTTCGGCGGCATCGCCATCGGGCTCATCCAGCCGGGAGAGATTCACGATCTCGTGCCAGGCATCGTAAAGTGCCGGCCGCATCAGTGCATTCATGCCTGCATCCAGTCCGATGCGACGCACGCCCTGCTTTGAATTGGTTTGCGTCACTTTGGTCAAAAGCACGCCGGCTTGCGCCACCATGAAGCGTCCTGGCTCCACCCAGCATTGATATTGCGGATATGCCGTCTTTAGCTCGGCCAGAACGTCGGCATAGGCCTGCAGATCGAATTCGGCATCATCCTGTTTGTAGGGCACCGCGATGCCGCCCCCGACGTCGATACTCGATACCGTTCCTAGGCGATCGGCAATGGCGGCAAGCTGCGCATATACCGTTGCCCAGTGTTGGGCGTCGACGATACCGCTGCCGATATGCGAATGCAGGCCAACCACGCAAGCGTCGAGTTTTTTTACTTCCCGTTCGAAAGCCGGGACATCGTTTACCGAAAGACCAAATTTCGCTTCCTTGCCGCCGGTGCGCACTTTTGCATGATGGCCCTGGCCGAAACCCGGATCGATACGCAGAATGAAATTTCTCTTGGCAAACAGCTCCGGCCACTGCTGCAGACTGCTCACGCTGTCGATGGTGACATTCACGCCACGGTCGAAGGCAAACGCGTATTCGGTTCGCGGCGCAAAGCTTGGCGTAAACAAAATATCACCAGGTTTGATATCCGGCACGGACGCGAAGACATGTTCCAACTCGGCCTGCGAAACGCATTCCAGACCAAAACCTTCGGCATACAGCGTGCGTAAAATTTCCGGATGCGAGTTGGCCTTGATCGCGTAGAAATGCCGGTCGATGGCAGGCACCTTTTTCAGGGCTCTGGCCTGTGCCCGAACAGTCGCCAGATCATAGACATACAGCGGCGTATGACGGGCTGCCTTGCCGATCAATACATCGCGCCGGGTTTGCCACCAGGCGACTCTCGCTGCTCTATGCGGCGATTCAATCTGGTTCCAGCTCGGGCCGAAGACTTGCGTCTCGTCCACCGGCATCGCGCCGGATGCAATCAGCAAGGCATGCAAGGTCGGCATGAGGTCGTCGGCGAAGGCTTCGTCCACGACGAAGGTCAAGTTCAGATCATTCGAACTTTGCGACAGCAAATGCACACGCTCGCGGCCAAACTCGCTCCAGACATCGGTCAGCTTGTGTAGCAAGGAACGCATGCCCCGGCCCACCAGCGTAATGGCGCTGCATGGCGCGATCACTTTTACCCGGCAAACTTCCGACAAATCGGCGCATAGTGCATCAAGCACGTTTGAATTCACCAGATTATCGGAGGGATCCAGCGACACCGTGACATTGGCTTCCGATGAACCGATCAAGTCTACCGACAAGCCGTGTTTCTTAAAGCGCTCGAAAACATCGGCAAGAAAACCGACCTGTTGCCACATGCCGATGGTTTCCATTGATACCAGCACAATGCCGCGACGCGAACTAATCGCCTTGACGCCAGCCACCGACGCACTGCGGTCATCAATCACGGTGCCAAGCATGTCGGGACGTTCGGTGTCGCGAATCCAGATCGGCACCCGCAGGTCGCGGCAGGGATGAATACACCGTGGATGCAGCACCTTCGCACCGGTGGAGGCAATTTCCTGCGCTTCTTCGTAATCGAGTTTCGACAATAAACGCGCCTGCGGCACTGCACGCGGATTCGCACTAAACATACCCGGCACGTCGGTCCAGATTTCAACGCGGCGGGCTTTCAGCAGTGCGCCGAAATAGGCAGCCGAAGTGTCGGAACCGCCCCTTCCGAGAATCGCGGTATTGCCATCCGGATGTCGCGCGATGAAACCCTGCGTGATGAAAAGACGCGCATCGCCGGAAAACATGGCATCGACATTGGCTCTGGTCTGATAGTCGCAGGAAACCGACAAGCGTTGCGCCCAGGCGGTCTGGTGAGGCATCACGATGGCTTTCAAGCCATCGCGGGCATCGCACCAATGCACATCCATGCCTTGCGTGCACAAATATGCAACGCCGAGCGTGGAAGAAAGCAATTCACCCTGCGCCAACACTTCCGCCTGCCAGGAAAGTTCCGCCTGCTCGCGGCGTGGATCACTCACCAGCGCCTGCAAACATTCAAAGCGCTTCGACAAGACGCTATCTGCATCGATTTCCAGATCGACGCAAAAAGCACGATGCTTTTCGACCAGGCCATTTACCAATGTCTGAACAGTCGAACCGTCGGCAAATTGGTCGATAATCGACTGCAGCGTATTGGTCACACCCGACAAGGCAGACACCACGACCAGTACGCGTACGTCTTCGTCCAGCATGCGTTTTCGCATCAGCTCACCGATGGTATTCCAGCGATTGCGACGCGACACACTTGTGCCTCCGAATTTCAATACAATCCAGTCAGTGGAGTTCATTGCTGCTTGATGCCTGCTTAAAGACAAACCAAAGGGCAAATAATAAACTATGAAGCCTCTAACCGCTTATTCTTTTTGGATATGAAATGCCCCCAAGACCTTACTTGCAAGTCGACGTTTTTTCAAAACGGCCCGGCTGTGGCAACCCGCTTGCAGTCGTGCTCGATGCGGAAGGCCTGACAAGCGAACAAATGCAGGAAATTGCGGCCTGGACCAACCTGGTGGAAACCACCTTCGTGCTGCCGCCGACACAGGCCAATGCCGATTACCGCGTACGTATTTTTACCCCGCAACGCGAAATCCCTTTTGCAGGCCATCCCAGCCTCGGCACGGCACATGCATTGCTCGCGGCAAAACAAATCAGGGTGCAAAAAGGTGAAATCATTCAGGAGTGCGGCGCGGGTCTTATTCCGATACGGATTGAAACCTCCAGGATATTTCGACGCCGATTGTTTTTTCGGGCACCTGCGGTAAAAAACATCCAGACATTCGACGGCGAGAACGCAAGCGCCAAAGCCGTATTTTCCGCACTGGAACTCGGCCAGCTCGCTCCCAGTCTCGTGGAAGGCGGTCGCAAGTGGTGGATTGCCGAAATGCGTGATGAACATGCACTGCGGCAGTTGAATCCCGATTACGACGCCATCACCGCAATGTCGAAGGCCAGCGACAGCATGGGGCTCTGTGTTTTTGCGCGCTGCAAGGAGCAGGACTACCAGCTCGCCGTGCGTGCGTTTGCGCCAGCATTCGGCATCCAGGAAGACCCGGCTTCCGGCGCAGCGAACGCCACCATCGCAGCCTACTTGCTCGAAAGCGGTGCGCTGGAAACCATCGGACACAATTACCGCGTCAGTCAGGGGCGTGAAATCGGCCACGACGCCACCATCGATTTGCGGGCAACACGACAGGACGACATTTGGGTTGGCGGTGAATGCCAAACCGTCATCAACGGCAGCATGAACTGGATCGATTCAAAATGAACATCAGCCGACGTTTTATGCAATGCGATGTGTTCGCCGATTACACCGGCGCCGGAAACGGTTTGGCGGTCGTATTGGACGGCGCCAATTTAAGCACCGAACAGATGCAGGCTTTCGCAAAATTCACCAATATGTCGGAGACCACTTTCGTGTTGCCGACAAGCACGTCGGAAGCAAGTTACCGCGTTCGCATTTTTACGCCGGCTTCCGAACTGCCTTTTGCCGGACATCCCAGCGTAGGAACGGCGCATGCCGTTCTTGAAGCCGGCCTGGTAAAGGCTGGAGAAGGCCGACTAGTCCAGGAATGTGCCGCCGGCCTATTGCCGATGATGGTCGAAGGTAGCGGAAAAGATCGCTGCATTTCCGTTCGCGCGCCACGCGGGAAAATCATTCCGCACGACGACACTATCCGGGGCTTGTTGAATACGGCGACGGCCAATATGGCACTCGGCAGCCTGCCCGCCACCCTGGTCAATAACGGACCGCAATGGTGGTGCGTCGAATTGGCAGATGAAACCGCCGTTCGCGAGTTGAAACCACAGCTCCACGAGATCGCCCTATTGACCCAAGCCAGCAAAGCCGTTGGCCTGTCGGTGTTTGCACACTCCGATTCGGCGAACTATCAATTGGTTGTGCGTGCCTTTTGCCCTGACGACAACATACCCGAAGATCCGGTTACCGGCAGTGCCAACGCGGCCATTGCTGCGTTGATGCATGAATGCATGGTGCTCGAAACAATCGGTGCAACGTATACCGCAAGCCAGGGCCGCGAAGTCGGTCGCGATGGTTTTGTGCAGGTGCGCATCGATGCTGACGGTGAAGTCTGGATTGGCGGTAAAACACAGACCGTGATTGAAGGCAGTTTGAGTTGGGATTGAATGGCATCCACTTGAGTGCCATCAGGCCCGATCAATCATGCGCAATTGCTCGCGTCAACGGCGCTCCTGCAAAAAGCTGAAAACCCAATATGCCGTGTCTGAATTTTTCCCTGCTGAAAATGCGTATTCAGGTAATTGACAGCTTGCATTGCGCACTGCCCTGCGGTTTTGCCAAGCAAAGGTCCGACATGACTGGTTTCAGCCAAATGAACGAATTGGGCGTCCATGCTTTCGGCCAAGGCTTTTGTCAGTGAAAAAGGAATGTCTGCGTCTTGTTCGGAAGCCATGACCATGACCGGACACATCGGCTTTCCCATATCAACATCAATGCCGGCCATGGCGGCATTCATCACGGCACCCGACTCGTTGCGCCAATGTCGAAACGCGAACAGGCAGGTCATGTCGTCGCAATCAAACAGGGAGCGACGTGTTCCACTCAAGCTTGCCTGTGACTGCCACGGAATGATCCCTGGATAAACTTCATGCGCTGGCATTCGCCTATGCAATGGCGCGGGCGGCATGGCGTTGATCAATATCAGGGCATCGGCAAGTTCGGAATTCATCATCGCCAGCAAGCCGCCAAGACTGGCCCCAATGATGACTTTAGGAGCGTTCATCGCAAGCAAATGCCGATGCACTTGCTCACGATAATCTTCCAGCGAAGTATTACTCAATCCCTTGGCCGACGGCAATAAATCCGGCGCGTGCACGGTATAACCATGAGCCCGAAAAACTCGCATCCAGATATTCCATTCCCAACCACCGCCACCGGCGCCGTGCAGGAAAAGCACTTCGGGTTCAGACAAGCGAGGCGTCCATCGTGACGGGCACGGCCAGTGCGCGTGAAATCACGCAGCCGGCTTTTGCCAGGTTGGCAATCTCGACAAACTGTTCGGCGCTAATTCCCGGCACATCGCCCGACACAATAAGGTGCACACCAGTCACTGTGGGACCAGGGTCCTGCCCCATTTCCATCGTAGCTTCGGCACGGGTTTCAATTCTGTTGGCGGCAAACCCCGCCTTACCCAACACCAGTGACAACGCCATGCTGAAACAACCCGCGTGCGCAGCCGCCAATAACTCCTCGGGATTGGTTCCCTTCTCCTCGCCGAAGCGGGTCTTGAAGGAATAATTCTGATCGGCGAACAAGCCGCTTTGCGGCGTACTCATCACGCCCTTGCCGCTCATCAAGTCGCCTTCCCAACGTGCTGTTGCAATTCGTTTAAAGCCCATGACAATTCTCCTGGAAAATTATTAATCGGTTATTTTTTTTCCGCCGCTCGATTTGACATCGAATTTAACGATGGAACCCAACTTTAGATCATGCGAAATTACAAACGATTCGATCACGATATCCAAGGGCTTCCGATTCTCGGGGTTTTCCTCGGCCCATACTAACTTGAAAATGCCAATTTTACCTTCCATCGAAAGAGGCTCGAATGGATAGGCACTACTGTCAAGGATATCTTCTCCGTTGACCACGCGGAAATAGACGCCGAAGTCCTCAAAACGATAGGGGGAGGCTTGTGGTATCTCCATTTTGACGATTAAAAAACTTATGTCATCGCAAGAGAACCCGGCACGGTATTCACGAATCACTTCTACTTCCTTGACGATAAGAACGGGCAGTTTTTGATTATAGGAAGCCACTTTGTTCTTGTCAGGCTGAAACGTATAGCTTCGAACAGGATCACATGCGTCAACATGTTGAGCGAACAGACAATTGAGAAGCAAAGCTGCAAAAATATGTCTCATAACGCGCCCCCTTGGTACCGACTTTGATACTACCTCTTTCAGGCTACTTGACCTAGAGCAAATACAGTGAAAATCTACACCTCCGGCCTTGCCGGAATCGCCATGACCGACGCGCGACTCGGGGCCCATCCGCGCCCTGCGCCCTCCACGCCAGCCGTGACGCCCTTCGACTGAAAAGGAGAACTGGCCTCATGTCTTACACCACCGCCCAAATCAGAAACATGGCTCTGGCAGGCCATCCAGGCACCGGCAAAACCACCTTATTCGAAGCCCTGCTGCATGCCGGTGGCGCAATACAAACGGCAGGCAGCATCGAACGCGGCACCACTGTGTCGGATTTCGATTCGATGGAAAAAGCCCGCGGTCATTCGCTGAACACCACGCTGGCCTCTACCGACCACGCCGGCATCCATCTCAATATTTTCGACACGCCCGGCTACCCGGATTTTCGCGGGCCGACCTTGTCGGCATTTTCCGCCGTGGAAACGGTCTGCATCGTCGTCAATGCAAGTATCGGCGTGGAATACGGCACCCGGCGCATGATGGAGGTGGCCAAGTCGCGCAATCTTTCTCGTGTGCTGGTCATCAACAAGATCGATGCCGACCCCGGAAAACTTGGCACCCTGATTGAACAAATCCGTGAAGAATTCGGCAACGAATGTTTGCCGCTGAACCTGCCTGCGCAGAACGGCAAAGCCATCGTCGATTGTTTTTTCAAGCCCGCCGGTGAATCCGATATCGGGCCGGTCCAGGACTGGCACCAGAAAATCATCGATCAGGTCGTCGAAATCAACGAAACCGTGATGGGGCATTACCTCGAACAAGGCGAGGAAGGTTTGTCCGGCGAAGAATTACACGACGCTTTCGAACAATGTCTGCGCGAAGGACATCTGGTGCCGATATGTTTCGTCTCGGCCCGCACCGGTGCCGGCGTAAAAGAGCTTCTGGATATCGCGGAACGGCTGTTTCCCAATCCCTTCGAAGCCAATCCACCGCCCTTTGTCAAAGGCAGCGACCCGCTCATAGCCTTGCCCGATGCCAAGGCGCATGTGATCGCCGATGTATTCAAGATCGTTCACGATGCCTTCGTCGGCAAGATGAGTGTATTCCGCGTTTTTCAGGGAACCGTCAAAAAAGACACGCAACTATTCATCGACGACGGCAAGAAATCATTCAAGGTCGGACATCTGTTCAAGCTCAAGGGCAAGGATCACGTCGAAATTGACTACGCGATTCCCGGCGACATCGCCGCGGTTGCCAAAATCGAGGACATTCATTTCGACGCCATCCTGCATGACTCTCACGATGAAGATCATATCCATCTAAAACCGCTTGAATTTCCCAAGCCGATGTTCGGTTTGGCCATCGAAGCGGCAACGCGCGGCCAGGAACAAAAACTCTCGACGGCTTTGCACAAGCTGGCCGAAGAAGACCCCTGCTTCCATGTCGAACATAATCCGGAATTGAATGAAACCGTGATTCGAGGGCTAGGCGAATTGCATTTGCGGGTCATGCTGGACCGCATGAAAGAACGTTTCGGTGTCGAAGTTAAATCGCGTCCGCCGCGTATCGCCTATCGCGAAACCATCAGCATCCATGCCGATGGCCATCACCGCCATAAAAAACAAACCGGTGGCGCCGGACAATTCGGCGAGGTGTTTTTGCGCGTAGAACCGCTTGATCGCGGCAGCGGTTTCGAGTTCGTCGATGCGATCAAGGGCGGGACCATTCCCGGTCAATATTTGCCTGCGGTGGAAAAAGGTGTGCGTCAGGTATTGCAAGGCGGCGCCATCGCCGGCTATGCCATCCAGGATGTTCGCGTCACGGTCTATGACGGCAAATACCATGATGTCGATTCCAAGGAAATTGCGTTTGTTGCCGCCGGCAAGAAAGCCTTCATCGATGCGATTGCGAAAGCCAGACCACAAATACTGGAACCTATCGTGGATTTGACGGTGTCGGCACCCGAGCAACACATGGGCGACATCACCGGCGGGCTGGCATCGAAACGGGCCCGCATCAACGGCACGGATGCGGCAAGAAACGGCGAGATCATCATCAAGGCTCAAGTCCCTTTGTCCGAACTCGTCAATTACGCCACCGAGCTAAAAGGCGCAACGGCAGGACGCGGCCGGTACGATATCGATTTCAGCCATTACGAACCGGTGCCGGGCAATGTGCAGAAACAGCTGGTGGATTCTTACAGACCGCATGCCGACGAAGAGTGACACTCGAATGGGTCGATCTGCCCGAGTGGCGCCGGACATGACAGGAGTCCGCTTGCGGACGACAAAAAACGTGCTGCATACTCCATCGCATTACAGGACACAGGTGAATTATGTCAGCACGTTTAATGCCAATATTGATTGCCGGGCTTTGTCTGTCGGCACTGAATGCCTGCGGTTCAAAACAAGCTCCCGCCGAAGCTGCTGAAGAAGCAAAGCCATCAACGCCAGCCGCAGCGACACCACCAGCAACAACCGCTTTGCCGGAAGCGGTCGCTGCGGCGGAAGCCTTTGTGCTCGAAACAGCCGTCAGGCGAAGCGACACCTTCGAGGCCCTGCAAAAACAGTACGGCGATGCCAATATCGTCAAGGGTGAGCTTCCCGGTGCCGAAGGCGAGACATCGCAGGGCTGGATAATTTTTCCCGACGACCCCGAAAAAAAGCTGATGATTTATACCGATGCAGACAACACCCATCCGGACACGCTTTTGGTGAATGAAGCCAATTCAAAATGGCATCTATCCAATGCCATCAAGCCGGGCACCGACAGCAAGACGCTGGAGGTATTGAATGAAAAACCCTTCGATTTTTTCGGTTTCAACTGGGATTACGGCGGTGTCGTTACCGAGTGGAATGGCGGCGCACTTTCAAAACCGAGTGCTACAGGCGTGAATATTCGCATCAGCCTCTGCCCCCCGGAACACCCGAAATTACCGGATAAT
>Ga0066404_1000210_pt1 | contig 11451 bp, 9 predicted proteins | sample LakWasMeta4_LOW4_2_FD_59491 | JGI IMG/M metagenome (GOLD analysis project Ga0066404, IMG submission 59491) | Freshwater sediment methanotrophic microbial communities from Lake Washington under simulated oxygen tension - Sediment Metagenome 4_LOW4 | ecosystem: Environmental > Aquatic > Freshwater...
TGCTCTTGTCGGGGACCCAGTGACTTCATACATCAAAACAAAGGCACTCGATTCCCGCCTGCGCGTGAAAGACATCGGTGAGTAAGGAATCCAATGCCCGGCGACAGATCAGGTCAGATTTTCCCGCATGATGCTCGATCACGCCAAGTCTGAAAGTTTGCCGGATAAATTTTCTACTTGATTCAGATTATTTGGAGGGTTGGTCATAGTGACTTATTGCACATGGTGAATACCAAAACTGCGCCTACGATGCCTGCCAGTCTCTGGAGAAATCAATGCGCACCTTGCCGGCAAAATATTGGTTCGTACTCGGTTTCTTTGCAGCCACTTGCGATGCCAGAGTTACCGTCGACGGAAAAATATCCGAAGGTGAATGGACTGGTGCGCAACATGTCACCGATTTCAAACTCGTCCAGCCACTGACCGGCGCAAACGCTCCGTATCCCACTGAAGCCTGGATTCTGGCAACTCCGGAAGGCCTGGCCATCGGCTTTCGCAATACCCAGCCGGCATCGGTTATGCGTACGCGTGAACGCACGCGACGCGATGGCGATGCTGCGGTGGACCGCGTCAACCTCATGGTGGATTACGATGGCAATGGCGGCGTTGGTTACAACTTCACGCTGAACCTGACCAATGGCATCCAGGATGCCGTGATCAGCAATGAAAACAGATTCAGCAATGACTGGGACGGCATCTGGCAACACGCCGTCAGCGAAGAAGGCGATACCTGGTCGGCCGAAATGCTGATTCCCTGGTACATCGCGCCGATGCAGAAAGCCACCGGCGATACGCGCAAAATCGGCATCTATCTTGATCGGGTAATTGGAACCACCGGCGAGCGCATGGCATGGCCGGCAGCGAGTTACACCAGACCGCGTTTCCTTTCCGACTTCGCCAAAATCGAAATCCCGCAATACAGCCAGTCGCTGCTGGCGATTACACCGTATTTGGTTGGCGTTGCCGATATAAAAAATAGCGACAGCATGTTCGATACCGGTGCCGATATTTACTGGAAACCAAATTCGAATTTTCAGTTGACCGCCACCCTGAACCCGGATTTCGGTCAGGTCGAAAGCGACGAGCTGGTCGTCAATTTCGATGCAGTGGAAACTTTCTTCAGCGACAAGCGTCCGTTTTTTACCGAAAACCAGAGTTTGTTCAACGTCGGTTTCGGCGCCGGCAACAGCAGCCTTATCTATACCCGTAGGGTGGGTGGACAAGTGGATGACCCGACCATTAGCGTGGCAGGCGATGTGACCGCCGCGATCAAACTCAACGGCAGTTTCGGAGATCTGAATTACGGCGTTTTCGCTGCCACCGAAGCCGACGCTGTGGGTCGTGATTTTTATGCCTTGCGTTTGACGCAGGATTTCGGCAGCCAGGATTTCGGCTTCATGGCCACCCAGGTCAACCGGCCGTATCTTGATCGCGTCGCCAATGTCTATTCCGTCGATCACCACTGGAAGCCAAGCGACAACTGGAATGTCGTTACCCAGTTTGTTGCATCGGATATCCAGCAGAACGGTAACGACACGCAAGACACCGGCATGCAGATTCGCATCAACCGGGAGCTGAAGGACGGCTGGCGTGACAATCTCTATTTCGTGCACCTGGGCGCCGATTTGCAATTGAACGACTTCGGTTATCTGGATCGCAATAATTTCAATTATTTGCGCTACGAAATGAGACACCGCGTTACCGATTTACCGGAAAGCTCGAGCTACCGCTCGAATGACTGGGGCTACGCCGTTTCGATGCGCTACAACGACCTCGGTGAAATGCTCTATCCCGCCGCACAAATCAGCCGTTCCAGCGAAACCCGCGTCGGCGGCAACGAATATGCCGAGCTCACCTGGTTTGGCGAGGGCATGAACGATTTGATCACACGCGGCAATGGCAACGTCAATCTCCCTGCACGCCTGCTTGGATTTTACGAACGCTTTCGTCCACGCAAAGGCAATTGGGAGTTCTACGGCAATGGCCGTTTTGGCCAATCGGGCCTGGCAGGCATCGAAAAGTCGGATATCCAGTTCTATTTTCAGCCAACCTATTTTCTCAGCGACACCGTCAGCTTTTATGTCGGCGTCGAAGCGCAATATCGGCCCGACTGGATGATCTGGCAGGAGGATGAAAACTTGCTGGGTACTTTTGAGGCCAAACAACTCAATCTCAGTGCCGGCATGCAATGGTTGATCGGCAGTAATCAGGAGTTGCGCGTCAAGCTCGAAACGATCGCACTGGATGCGAAAGTCAAACAGGCCTACACCTTAGATACATTCGGCAACCCGGTTCAAAGCAATCAGCCGCTGAAGGATTTCAGGTTGAATAACCTGGGTTTCCAGATTCGTTATCGCTACGAATTGGCACCCCTGTCGGATTTGTATGTGGTCTATAGCCGCGGCGGTTTCGGTTTCGAAAACAATGACCCGCAAGATCCGCTCAGACTGCTTGGCGATGCCTTTTCATTGCACGATAGCGAAATGTTTCTGGTCAAGCTCAGCTATCGCTTCAGCATCTGAGGCTCTGAATCAATCAGCGCTGTTCGAATTCATAACCGAACAGCGCGATATCGCGGGCGAATCTCTCGCCGACCAGCCGCCGGGTTTTATCGTTATACCAGCTGCTGTAGTGGGTATGTTTGGTCTGGTTGAGTTTTGGCAAGCTGACGGAATCCAGGCCCAGGGTTTTGAACACATGCTCGGCATCTGCCGCGATATTTTCGAAGCGCCCGATGAAATCCACCACGATGTTGCCGTCTTTGTCGGTCAAATAATCCACCTGGTTGAAGACAAAACTTTTATGGCATCCGAGATCGAAAATGGTATCGGTGCAGTTTTCAAGAAAACTTTCGAAGTCCTGCGAGTTATTGATGACGTAGTTCCATAGCTCGCTGCGAAAGGGCTTCTTCCTGAACCGCCTGAAGAACGACAGTTCCTTTTTCGCCGTCTCGATCATGGCGTACCACGACACCATGCGATCCCACGGATTGCGGACGAACGCAAAGGAAAAAAAGCCTTCCCATTCCGCCCGGTCCATGTCGGCAAGTCCGTCAAGCGCACGGCCATGCCTGCCATGCCATGTCTTTGTCCCGGAAAATTCACCGAGCAATATATTTTCGAAACTGATCCCCGCATTTTTTTGCACGTGGATAAAAATGAATTTCTTCTCGTTGTTGATCAGCATTTTTATCCAGCGGTTGTGCTCGGTAAATCGGGGAAATCATTGCCGCCGGCCGATGCCTGGGTTGGCTGGTTTTTGGCAATCTGTGCTTTAAAGCGCTTTAGCTTTTCGTGACACGACCAGTGCTATTCCACCGAGGATGGCCATTGAAGCAAGCGCCAGTCTTAAACCGATGGGTTCATAGAGTAATAAAACACCGCCCAGCGCCGCAATAGCCGGCACACTGAGCTGCACGACTGCCGCAGTACTTGCCTTCAACGAAGGCAATGCCGCATACCAGACGGCATAACCCACTCCCGAACTTATCGCCCCCGAGCCGATGGCATAAACGACGCCGGCCAGATCGAGCTGCATCTGGTCCAGCATACAAAGACTCGGCACGATGGCGATAACGGCAGCACGCAGAAAATTTCCCGCCGTTACCTGCAGCGGGTCGCCTGCGGTTTTTCCCCGCAAGGAATACACGCCCCATGCAATGCCCGCCAGCGACATCAACAACGCATCCATCAATGGCGGCGCCGCAATACCGGGCAGCAGCAGCCCGGCGAATCCGACCAGTGCGAGCACCAAGCCAAGCAGGGCCCATCCGTGCAGACGTTCACCCTGGCTTATGCCATACGAAATCATCGTGACCTGGACCGAACCAAAAAGCAGTAAGGCACCCATTGCCGCCGTCAGATTCAAGTACGCAAATGAAAAGCCGGCGGCATAGACAAACAAGGCCAATGCCGATGTCCAGTTACCTTTATGCTTCGCCTTTCCCCGCCTATGTAATGCCAACAGGCACAATACCAAAGCGCCGGAAAACAGACGGATAGTCGTGAAACTGGCGGCATCGATCTCGGTGTTTTTAAGTGCAAGCCGGCACAACAGCGAGTTGCCGGCGAAGGCGAGCATCGCAAATGCCGTGAGCAGAAAAATACGAACGTGGCTGGAAATGGGCATTCCATGATTGACGAGCAATCCCCGGAGAATAAGTCATATCCCGATCAAACAAAAAGCCCGGCATTGCCGGGCTTTTTGTTTTTGCGATTTCGCAGGATTACAAACCGCAGAGGCAATGCACGATGCCCTGATAGGGTGTGCGTCCTTTACCTTCAAGCCATTGCAATTCCTTCTGCACGCGAGCGGCCGTATCCTTGCCCAGCATGCTGTTCATCGGGCTCATGTTGCGCAGCACGGCGTTACCGGTTGCATTGCCGCTCAGGTTGGCCATGAATTGTTCGAAAGGTGTCGCTGCACGTTCGATGTAATTCAGGCGGTAGTCGGCCTTGTTCAACTTGCCCAGCACCACGGCCTCGTCGATTGCCATCTGCAAGCCGCCGAGTTGGTCGACCAAGCCGCGCTCTTTCGCCTGCGCACCACTCCAGACGCGTCCACGTGCAACGGTATCGATGGTTTCAGCTTTGCTGCCGCGCGCAGTCGCCACCTTGCCGATGAACTGCTGATAGCCGCGATCAATGATCGATTGAATCAAGGCACCGGTTTCGGGTTTCAGTGGCAAGGTCGGATCGAACTGGCCGGCGAGCGGCGTCGTGCCCGAACCATCGGCATGCACGCCGATTTTTTCCAGCGCGCGAGGTGCCGTCAGCCACAATCCGAAAATACCGATCGAACCGGTAATCGTCGATTCATCGGCAATGATCTTGTCGGCATTCATCGAAATCCAGTAACCGCCGGAAGCGGCCACGTTACCCATCGATACGACGACAGGGATACCGGCTTTTTTGGTGAGCTCGATTTCACGACGAATCTGTTCCGAGGGGAATACGCTGCCGCCGGGTGAATCTACCCGCAGGACCAGTGCCTTGGTATTTTCGTCTTCACGCGCCTGGCGAATCAGTGCCGAGGTGGTTTCGCCACCGACGGTGCCAGGGCTGGCTTCGCCATCGACAATTTCACCCTGGGCGACGACCACGGCCACTTGTGATTGCTTGCTGAAAGGCGACGCAGGAATTTTCAGCGGTCTCAGATATTGGGCAAATTCCACTTGACGGAAACTATGGGTTTCTTCGTCTTTCATGCCCATCTCGCCGAGCATGGTTTCCATTTCATCCCAGGTCTTCAAACCATCGACCAACTTTTGCTGCATGGCCAACTGGCCGAGATTGCCGTTGGCCGCAATGACTTCAGCCGACATGGCATTGATCGATGCATTCAACTTGTCGGCAGGAATTTTTCTTGCCTTCGCGATATCGGAAACATAACGCTGCCAGAGATCGTTCATCCAGAACAAATCCGCTTCGCGGGATTCGGCAGACGCCGCATCGAGAATGTACGGCTCCATGGCGGACTTGTATTCGCCAACGCGAAACAAGTGGACATCCATGCCGAGTTTTTCCTGCAAACCTTCACGGAAATACAGGCGATAACGACCCAGGCCTTCCAGCAAAATGCCGCCTTCCGGATCGATAAAAACCTTGTCGGCCTGCGCCGCAAGATAATATTGCTTCTGATCCATGTTCACGCCGTAGGCAATGATTTGCTTTCCGCTTGTCCTGAAATCACGTAATCCCGCGGCGACATCGCGCAAGGCGGCAAATCCACTGACGCTTAGACCATCGGTATCAAGCAAAATGCGATCGATGTTTTTGTCGGTCTTGGCGGCTTGCAACACGGCCAGCAGATCACGCAGCTGGATTTCACGCTCGCCGTCTCCGGTCGCTTCGGCAAATGCGCGTGAAATCGGGTCGTTGGAAAATTGCTCGACGAGAGTGCCTTCCAGATCGATGACCAGCGCCGTCTTTTCCTGTACTGCCTCCATACCGCCCTTGGTACCCGCGCTCGCCAGCAGGCCGACCAGGAAAATAAAGAAAAGGAACGCGACGATGGCAAGGAATGCCAAATGATTCGTCACGCGTATGAGGGTCCAGATGCCGTAGAAAAAACCTGCAACAGGGCCACGTTTAACTTCGTTCATGTAAAAAACTCCGAATTGACACCGCTAGAATACTGATCTGACGCAATTTTACATGCGTCAAAGGTCACTCACTCTGAATATAGTGTGGTCTGATAATGATGACTCAAGCGCCAGAAACGCCATGTGAGCAAGATGGCCGCAACCAGCAGGCCGAAGATGAGACCCAGCCAAAGCCCGGGAGCGCCGTCTCCCCTCACGATGCCCAGGTAATAGCCCAATGGCATTCCGACCGCCCAGTAAGCCGTCACGGTGATCACCATGGGCCACTTGGTGTCCTTGAGACCACGCAATGCCCCGTTTGACATCACTTGCATGCCGTCGGGATATTGAAAAACCGCGGCATACATCATCAAGGTCGCCGCCAGTGCGATTACCGCCGCATCGCCGGTTACCAGACCTGCCAACCAGCTACCGGCAAAAACCAGCAAGCCGGCCGACAGCGTTTGCGAGATCAGCATGATGGCATAGCCCGCGCTGGCTGCCCGACGAATACCCAGATAATCGCCGGCGCCTACCGCGTGGCCCACACGCACCGTCGTGGCCATGGCAACACCGAGTGGCACCATAAAGGTCAGGCTGGCAATCAAAATGGCGGTTTGATGCGCCGCCAACGGCACGATGCCCAATTGACCCACCAACATCGCGGTGGCGACAAACAAGCCACCCTCCATGAAAATCGCAAAGCCCATCGGCAAGCCGATCCGTAACAATTCGGCAATCTGCGGCCATTGCGGAGCGTCGAATCGTTCGAACAAATCCAGGTCGGCGTAATGCGGTTCTTTCCTCAAATACAGAAAAAAACCGAACGCCTGCAACCACAGCGTGGTCGCTACCGCCCATCCCAAACCCGCGGCTCCGAGATCCATCGTATACATCAACACATAACCCAGCGGCGCCAGGACCACCAGACCCAACAACCCGAAAATCAGGGTTGGCCTGGTCCAGGCAATGCCTTCACTGATATTGCGAAAACAAAAATACAACGCAAGCGCGGGCGCGCCCCAGGAAATCGCATGGATGAAACGCAGGGCTTCGGGAATGACTTCCGGCGTAATTTGCATCGCTTCAAAACCAAACGGAATCGCGCGCACGACAAAAAACAGAACGATACCCAGCGACAAGGCCAGCCAGATCGCCTGGCGAAACAAGGCGCCGATCTCGCCGCGTCGTTGTGCCCCGTTGAGTTGCGCCACCGAGGGCGATATCGCCATCAACACGCCAATGCAGACCAGGATAACCACCGACCAGGCAGCACCGCCGACGGCAACGGCAGCCAATGTCGTTGGATGATAATGACCGGCCAGAACGGTATCGATAATATTCATCGCCATGGACGACAACTGCCCCACCACGATGGGCAGGGCCAGTACAAAACTGATGCGCATTTCGCGCCAGAGCTGGGCGAAAAAAGATTCTTGCAACGGCATGAAACATCAAACTTGGCAGTTAATTCGCTATATTAACGCCTGCGCGCCCGGATATCGTGATGAACACACCCATTGAACCCTCCCAGAACGAACAAAAGCCACCGCTAGAACAGGCGACGGTGTCTGCCGACACCAAAAAACCGGAGACTCTCGATGCAGGCAATGCGACCGGCATCGCACCGCAAGGGCAGAAACCCGGAAACGTCTACACCAAGGGTTTGCTGGTTTGCGGAAACTGCGGCACCGAATTGCTGGGCGAGACCTGTTACCAGTGTGGCCAGCCCACGAAGGGTCTGGTGCGCCAATTTTCGAGCATCATGGGCGATTTTCTCGACACCGTATTGAATATCGATTCGCGTGTCTTCAGAACCATCGGTCCGCTGATTTTCAGGCCGGGCTATCTCACGCAGGAATATTTCTCGGGACGAAGAATCCGTTTTGTCAGCCCGGTTCGACTGTTCTTTTTCCTCGCCGTGCTGACATTCCTGCTGGCGCAATTTTCGCTGCCGGAACACATTGGTTCCGACGATGACAACGGCGATGGTGTTATCCAGATCGATAGCAATAAAAACGGCGGTTTGGCCAAGGCAAAAACCCTTGCCGAAGTGGAGAAAATTCGCACCAAAGCACTGGCAGAACTGGACCTCGCCAAGAAAGAGGTCGGCAATATTCCGATGGCTGCCGCCGGACTGGAGCAAGCCAGGGCACAGATCAACAAGCAAGCCGAAAAACGTATTGCCGAATTGACGACGGCACCGGCAAAAACGAAAGCGCCGGCGGGACCCAACCCAGCCGCGATTCCTGCTGCGTCCGAAACGAGCGGCAAAAATCAGGATACAGAGGAAGACGGCCATATTTCCTTCAATGGCGAAGTATGGGACCCCGTCAAAAACCCGATCGCGCTAAGCTGGCTTCCCGACTCGATAAACCATTGGCTCAACACCCTGGCGCAACGTGCGGAGAACAACGGCAAGCGGGTCAGCAAAGAGCCCAAGGTCATTATTGAAGCGGTATTGAGTTCATTGCCGATGACCTTGTTCCTGATGCTTCCCGTGTTTGCGCTACTACTCAAGATCATGTTTATTTTCAAGCGCCGCCTCTACATGGAGCATCTGATCGTCGCACTTCACAGCCACGCATTCCTGATGCTGGCGATCATGATCCTGATCTTGTTCGGCAATCTGCCTGCATGGCTCGGGGCGACTTCCTGGCTGACAATACCGATTAATATTCTCAATGCCCTGCTCTGGATATGGATGCCGATTTATTTATTCCTGATGCAAAAAAGGGTGTACCAACAGGGCTGGATTATCACGTTCATCAAATACGCGATCATCGGAAATCTGCACATCATGTTGCTGAGCGTGGCGATTGGCTTCACCCTGATCATCAAGATGATCTGGCTCTGAACATGAGTGCGGCGATGGATATCGTTTACGAGGTCAATCTATTTATCGACCGCGAGATCGAAACGGAATACCGCGAGTGGCTGGTGAAACACATCGCCGACATACTGGCGCTTCCCGGTTTTCTTGGCGCCCGAAGTTTCGACGTTCGACAGGATGACACCAGCCACGGCTTCGCGCTTTGCGTACAGTATCGACTGGCGTCGCAAGCCGCTCTCGACGATTATTTCGTGCAACACGCACCACGTCTGCGTGCCGAGGGCATTGAAAAATTCGGCGACCGCTTTACTGCCAGCAGGCGCGTCCTGGTGAATTCACGCGTGTTTTCGTGAACGTGCAAGAGGGATTTCAGTCCCGACAGGCGGAAAAGCGTTCGGGACTGAAGTCCCTCCTACAACGAGGCGTTTTCAATCATGCCCGGTCGTGCACCGGCCGGCGCGCTGAGCAGACGCGTGCGGAAAGTATCGCGTTGCTGCTGATTCCAGCGCTTGCCAAGACCTGTCAATTTGACGCGTTGTTCAGCACTTAATTCACGCAATAGCATGAGCCAGGGCCTGATTTGTTCCTGCGGAATAAACAGCAGCCAGGCATTGAGCGACTGTGCGTCCCGACCAAGCGCAGGCCCGAGAATCCAGGCTTGACGATATTCGGGCAATTGCATGGAAAACTTCGCTTTCAGGGCCTGTTGCTTCTCCACCGGAAGCCGACGCCATTGTTGATAGACGGCATTGATTTTTTTCTGGTCCCGAGTTCCCAGCGACTGCCAGGCAGCATAGCGTGAGCGCTCAAGAGCTTTGTCCGAAAAAGACAAGCCATCCCACTGTCTTTGTTTTAACAGCAGGGTTTGTTGTTCTGCAGGCGACAGCGTCAACCAATGTTGCGCCTGTGCGCGTAATTGCGCTTGTGCCCCGGCATCGAGTTGCGGCCATAGGTTCATACCCGCTTTCAGCAGGTTTTGCTCCTGCGGCGGCAATTGCCCGAATGGCATTTGCGACTGCGTTTGTGCAATCAATGGATTGCCGACCAACAACAAAAGCAACAAGACCGTTTTATGCCGGAAATTAATTTTCATAACGTGCCTCGGCACCGGTTTCATCTGCTGCCGTCTCCTGGGACTTGCTGATTTCACCGGACTTCAGCACCTCGAAACTCTCTTCAGGCGCGCCTGCCGCAAGCCAGCTGAGAAATGCCAGATCTTCCACTTGTTTCTGGATTTCCGGATTGGCAATGACATCGTAATCGGGATGAATGACGGCATTCTGGACTTCGGTCAGTGCGATCGGCCTTGCATCCGGAGCAGCAACTTCCGCTCTGCTCCACCACCATGCTGCGAATGCAGAAAGCAACAGCGCAAAGAGCAGGATCAGCCATGGCCAGCTTGTGTATTTTTTACTTTGCGGCACATCGGCGACCGGGCCCGATTCCAGAGGCGATAGTTCAGGAATTTCCCGTGGCCGGATAACTTCCGCCGGCAGTTGTTTCACTTCCTCGAAAAAACTGTCGCGCAAACGTTCGAGTTCCTGAAAGTTGAAACCGGCGGCATGCAATTGCTCAAGCCCGCGCTCAAGGGCAAAGCGATAGGTCGTCTCGCTGATATTGAGTACTTGTGCGGCATGAGAAAAGTCGAGACCGGCAACGAGTCTCAATAGCAGGGCGGCGCGCGGACCATGGCTGATCGATGCCAATGCCGGCCAAGGGCTCTGACCCTGAGCAAGTTCCTTGCGTGACAACAAGAGTGTCCAGAATCGAATCGGCCATTGCGAAATCGGCAACTCGGCATATTCCGCGTTAAACGCCGCATCCACAGCGCTGAGAGCCGATTGCAGCAGGTCAGTGTCGCCGCATTGTGCTCGGGCCAGTACGTAGGCTCTACGATCAATGCCCCGGCGGAAAGCGAGCATGGCGCCTGAGCCGGCGGAAGATGTCGTCGATGGAGAAGTTGGAGATGAATTCACGCGATATTTTAATCCCTGACGGCGTGGAACAATGGTGTTGACAGATAAAAAAATGTTGCTCAGCCGCTATTTTTCTAGCTTGTCGCGTGAATCGTTGTTCACAGCCCTTGCGATGATCTTCACACGATTCCTTTTCTGGTCTGCAACCGGGGTTAGGACATGAAATTCCGCAGTAAGTGCCTGATTAATTTGCACAATGACAGTTTGGTTAAAATTTCACCAAGCCAACAAGAGCCCCGTTTTCACGCGCTTTGCGCAAAAATGTCATAGCCGCCTTCCACAGGCTTATCCACAGGCTGTGTGGATAAGCTATTTTGCCTATATGATTCAGTATCTTACAGCGTCTTTCTGTGACAAAAAACAGCTTTGTGCTGCAAGTGTATCCACAGGGATATTGACCCGACATAAACGCTAGAATTACGGAATGTCGGAAACCCTTTTCTGCGTTCTAAAGGTCGCATTGGCGCTGCCTTTGCCGCGCTGCTTTGATTATGTGCTCCCGGAACCCGAGCAAGCTCATGAAAGCCTGGTGGGACGACGTGTGCGGGTGCCTTTCGGCA
>Ga0066404_1000234_pt1 | contig 10433 bp, 6 predicted proteins | sample LakWasMeta4_LOW4_2_FD_59491 | JGI IMG/M metagenome (GOLD analysis project Ga0066404, IMG submission 59491) | Freshwater sediment methanotrophic microbial communities from Lake Washington under simulated oxygen tension - Sediment Metagenome 4_LOW4 | ecosystem: Environmental > Aquatic > Freshwater...
AAACACTGGCAAAAATCACAAACACCCACTCCAGACTGGTTGAAGCAAGAACGCCGATGCCCAGGGCTGGCAAGGCAGCAATCAGCAAAGGCAACAATGCGCAATGGGCCGCACACAACAAGGCACCAACGCTTCCGACGGAATCGGCAACGCGCGTGAATGTCCACAACTTATTCGGAGGAATCACAGCCATGACTTATGGGCTACTCAATGTTGATGTGTAATAATATAACATTAGTGTTACATTATAACATCATTTGGAAGGAAGCTAATGAAAAGACCCATTCTGACCCCTTTGAGCTTAGCCATCGTGCTCAGCTTCAGCCACTTGGCCCAAGCCCAGCAAATACCCAATAGTCCAGACTCTGCCAATAAAGAAGCTAAAACTTTAGATGCGATTGTAGTGAAAGGCTCGCCACTTGGCCAAGGTGCTGACAAAATCGTGCAACCGGTTGAGGTATTGACAGGCGAAAGCCTCGATGTCGCCAAATCGAACACGCTTGGCGAGACTGTTGCTTCGCTTCCTGGTGTGAGTACTACTTATTTCGGGCCCGGCGTTGGTCGCCCCGTCATTCGTGGGCTCGATGGCTCAAGGGTATCTATTCTAAATAGTGGCTTGAGTAGCGATGACGTATCGAATGTCAGCCAAGACCATGCCGTTACGATTGAGCCTTTTCTGGCCAATCAAATTGAAGTCTTCAAGGGCCCTTCCACCCTTTTGTACGGCACTGGCGCGATTGGCGGCGTAGTAAACGTTGTAGATGGTCGTATTCAGGAAGGTCCATTAGACAGAGCACTTAGCGGACGCGCGGAAATGCGCTATGACAGCGTAAGCCAAGGCTTCACAGGCATGGCGCGTGTCGACACTGGCAGTGATACTTACGCTCTGCACTTCGACGGTGTTTATCGCAATAACGACAATTACGATGGCAGCAATGGTGAAATTGCCAATAGTGCGGTCGATACCAAAACAGGAGCCTTCGCAGCTTCCACGTTTGGCGACTGGGGTTTTGCAGGCTTGGCCGTCTCACGCTATTTAAATCATTACGGTAATCCAGCAGAACCCGGCGATGCGATTGACCCTGGTGTTACGCTCGATATGGCGCAAACACGTTATGACTTTAAAGCAGGTTTGAAAAATCCGTTCGCAGGAATTGACTCGCTAAAATTTAGTTTTGGTCACACCGATTACACCCATACCGAATTTGAAGGTGCTGATGTTGGTACCGTGTTTATCAGTGAAGGTGATCAATATCGCATTGAAGCGGTTCATAGCAAAGTTGGTGTTTGGCAAGGCGCATTTGGTTTGCAGGGTAACCGTCGCGAGTTTGATGCCATTGGTGACGAAGCCTTCGTTCCATTAACCAGAACGCGAGGCATTGGCTTTTTTGCCATCGAACAAGCCGAGTGGGATGCTTTTACATTGGAACTCGGCGCGCGTCATGACAAACAGTCCAGTACACCTGAAGGCGGCAGCAAGCGCAACTTTTCTCTGACAAGCTTGTCGGCAGGTGGTCGTTGGGAATTTTCAGAAGCCTGGCATCTGTCATTAAATCTTGATCGCGCTCAGCGCGCGCCCGCCGAAGAAGAGCTCTTTGCCAATGGCCCTCACGTGGCAACGGCTACCTTTGAAATCGGTGACCCGAATCTGGAAAAAGAAACCTCGAAACAAATCGAGCTTGGCCTTCACTACCACAGCGATTTTCTGAGCGCAAAATTTGCTGTCTATCGCAATCAATTCGACAACTTTATTTATTTGAACGACACCGGTTTGTTCGACCCGATTGACGGCCTGCCTATTCGCGTATGGACCCAGACCGGCGCCACTTTCCGTGGCATGGAAGCCGAAGCCACGTTCCATCTGGCTGACAATGACTCCGGTAAATTCGACTTGCGCTTCTTCGGTGACCGAGTACGCGCTGAACGTGACGGCGGCAATCTGCCGCGCATCCCCGCCGCTCGAATCGGCGCACAGTTTAACTGGAAAGGCGATGCACTTAGTGCCGGTATTGGCATAACGCGCACCTATGAACAAGACAATACCGATGTATTCGAAACATCGACAGACGGCTATACCTTCGTCAACGCCAACTTCAGCTACAACTTCTACAACAAGGAAAATATGAGCTGGGATGCCTTTATCCAAGGCACCAACCTGACCGACCAGGAAGCACGTTTGAGCACTTCGTTCATCAAAGACGCCGTGCCATTACCAGGTCGCAATATTGCGATAGGTTTACGCGTTTTCTTTTAGGCATTACTAGATAAAGCAAGACGATCGTTGAGATGGCGATCTTGAGCCACCGGCTGTGTCCCCAGACGGTGGCTTCTTTTTTTAGGATTGCGCTGGATGCGAACGCCGCACAGCAGGTACTAACTGCGCCAACAGGGCGCAAGCTGCCAAGGTCCAGACAATCAAGGCTCCACTTGGCAAATCCAATACTGCCGACAGCACGAGCCCGGAGGCATAACCAAGTGCACCAATCGCGTAAGCAGCTGATAGACGCCCCTTGCCAGTCATGCCCGCGGTCGCCAATGCCGGCACGATCAAACTGGCAAACACGAGATACACACCGACCAATTGCACCGATACGGTAATGGCGAGTGCGAACAAGGCGTAAAAAAGCAACCCCGTCAATCGACCCTGACGCAACCACATGAAAGCCAGAAGGAAGACAGACAAGATCGCGGCGGGAATCAATTGCGAATAGCTAACCCAGAGAATCTGCCCGACCAGTAGATCTTTCAGATGTTCGCCACCTTGTGGATTATTAGCCAGCAACAATAACGCGCCGGTTGCAGCCAACACGAACAAGGTGCCGATTAATGGTTCCTGATATTCCGGCCAACGCTTGTCTGTCCAAGCGAGCAAGCCCGCACCGGCAAGTGCGGCAGCAGCGGCCGCTATTTGTACACCAAAACTTTGTTCATCGACACCGAAATAGTGCGCAATAATCACGCCCAGCGCGGCAATTTGAGCGATCGCAAGATCGATAAAAATAATACCGCGCGATAGTACCTGCTTACCCAGTGGCACGTGTGTAGATAAAACAATCAAGCCCGCCAGACATGCCGGGCCAAGAATACTGATATCCAGACCATCCCAATTCAGCTCGAGGCTCATTTGGCTGCACTCAATAATTTATCGATAGTGGAATCAAACAATCCGAACAAATCTTTCGATTGTGCATCCCCGCCAACTGTCAAAGGCAATACCACGGCCGGCACGCCTGTTCGCTCGGATAACCATTGGCTGGACTTTGGGTCCTGATAAGCCGCTCGTACGATAGCCAGAGTTTTGCCGCTTTTCGCCACTCCAATAAGGCTTGCCAAATGTCCACTGGTGGGTGGCACACCCGGTTTTGGTTCAAGTGCGCCGATGCGTTCAAGACCCAGCCAGTGTTCCAGATAAATCCAGCTCGCATGTTGCACGATTATTTTGCTGCCCCTCAAAGGCGCCGCTTTCACCTCCCAACGTTTGATGGCAGAAGACCAGCGGGTGCTGAAGTCTCCCAGACGCTGCTGATAAACCGCCGTGTTTGCAGCATCGAGCTGTGCCAGACGCGCACTAAGTGCTTTGGCTATAGCCAGCATCCGATAAGGATCCATTTGAAAATGTGGATTGCCCTGCGGATGCACATCACCGGCCGCACGATCGAGTTTTGTCGGCTTTTCGAGCGTGGTGATTGCATTGGCTGCCATGAAGTTACCGGTACCGGACATTACTTTCGGATTCGCCGCCTGACGCAGCAATTGTGGCAACCAGCCAACTTCCAGATCGGCGCCAGTGCACACGACCAAATCGGCACGACGAACTTTTGCGATCAAACTCGGCTTGGCTTCAATTTGATGAACATCCTGCAATGCCGAAGTACCAACATCGACAGCGATTTTGTCGCCGGCCAGTTCCTGCAGTAGCGAGGCCCATTCCGGCTCGCAGGCAAAAACTTTCAGGCTGGCATGGGCCGGAGCAGCTGCGGTCGCGGCAAGCATCAAGGCAAGGGAAAAAAGCTTCTTCATCATGAGTCCTTAAAATTTATGCGCACCATGTGCACCCAGCGAAGTCTGGAATTGCAAAGTTAACGTGTTGTCAGTGTCGCTTGGATTCGAGGCGTCACGACTGTATTGCAAACGCAACAAACTGAATTCACTATTGAGCCAGGTCAGCATCAGGCTATTGCGACTTGGGTCAAAATTACTGGCGTACGGGCCGTTTTCATCGGCAAACAATTTATCATAACGATAGCCGGCTTCCCAATTTCGGTTGATCCGATAAACACCCTCGAAATAGGCACCGTGACGAACGCCATTCCAGTCCTGCACCAACAATGGATTTACCGGGTCAATATATTGGCCATCGCGATCATCGAGAAAGTATTCGCCACGCAAGGTAATGCCGCCATCCTTGAAATTGCCTTGTGGCGCCCACTTCCAAGTTAGGTCGGCGACATACAAAGTATTGTCGCCATTGAAACCATCCTCGGCATCCACCGTACTCGATTTCAGCATCGAGACACCCGCCAACCAGGAATTTTCGTCCCCTACATCGCCGCCGGCATGAGCAAATAAAGTGTGCACACCGACGCCACCATTGCCTGCACCACCGGATGGATAACTATTGCCTGCAAACACTTCCGTACCAAATTCCAGAAACAGGTCGGTCGGTGCTACCCAACGCAATTGCACACCATCGTCGCCATACTGATTGCCCAAAAATGCCTGATAGGCCAACGGCCGGTCAAAGAATTTATCGGTATGTGCATGATGACTATTCAAATAACCAATATTGGAAAAGAAGCGACCAGCTCGCAGCGTAAAACCATTTTTCAACGATGTGGTTTCAATATAGGCTTCTTCGATTCCGACTTCATCCTGGCCAGCATCGCTGCCGACAGCGACGGTCAATTGGCCATAAAACTTTTCGTCGATATTTGCCGCAAAAGAGATTTCGCTTTCACCAAGCGAAATGCCTTTTGCACTGGGCCCACCCTCGCCGACCAAGGGGAAACCGCTGCGAAAATAGCTGTCGGGGTCAACGGAATGATGTGAATAGCTTCCATTGAGAATAATGCTGATCGCAGGGTTAAAAGCATTGGCATTTGCTTCGGCTGGTGCCGGCGCTTCTTCAACAGCAGCCACTTGGGTTGGTTGGGCCGCCTTCAATTCTTCGATTTGAGCTTTGGTTGCTTGCAGGGCATCCATCGCGGCGGCTGCCTGCTGACGCATGGCCTCGGCATTGGCTTCCAGACTCTTGATTCGGGCTTCCAAAGCTTTTATCTGCTCTTGCGAAGTGCCTGTAGCGAAGGCCGGTGCGGATATCGCGGCAAAAATCGCAAGGGCGAGTAAAGATTTTCTCATTGACGAATTCCGAAGGCTGAATGGATTTGAACAGCAATGTTATATCCTTACAACATAATCGCATAGGCCAAAAGTCATGACTTCGCTAAACGGCCAGCATCGCTGAATCTGCAATAAAAAAAGGCCCGGAAAATCCGGGCCTTTTCAAAGACTGCAAGCAAATCAGTCTTACGGAGGTGAACCTACCGTCAGCACCACGGGAACCGCCGCACTCGGTGTTACCGGGTCGTTGCTGTTGACGCAGACATTGGCGCGATACACACCTGCGCCTAATGCAGCTCCGTTAATGGCGACCGAGTTCAAACCAATCAAGGATGGCGCCAAACTACCGTAAGAAGGAGATGCTGCCCCCATCCAAGGTGCACCGCAGGCAACATTGCCTTTGACTACCATGTTCAATCCTGCAAAGGCAGCATTAGCGGCCCATGTACCCACACCAGCCGTGCTGACGTTGATGCTCATGAAGTTGCCATTGCCTGTGGCAGAACCAAATTGAGCCCAGCGATTGGCGAAGGTGCCGCGAGTGTTGATCACCAGCCAGTATTTGCCGGGCGGCAACGTAATGTTCTGCCCTGCGGCCAATAGATTCAAGCTAATGAATCCACCCGCAGTCGATACCCCGGTTGCGGTCGGAGCTGCAGTATAGGTCCATACAGCTGCTGCCGGTGCCGATTGCGGATTGCCTGCCGGGACGCCTGCTGCATCCGGGTAGATACTCCAGGTAAGACCGGTCGCAGCACCCGGGAACGCAGCACCGCTGACAACAAAGCCTTCGGCTGACAACGAAGAAATCTGTGTGGCCGTTGTTACATCGAAATCATCCGCCGAGAACTGGGCGGCATTTCCGGCAGTTGCCGGATCGCTGTAAACCGTGTTGCGGAAACCACTATTGACTGCACCACGTGCGGCGGAATACAGGGTACCTACCGCTGAACCACTGTTGCTGATGGTGTAGTTGAGTGTGGAGCCACCAATATTGCCGACCGTCAGATCGACCGTGGAATTGCTGCCCAACGTAATCGATTTGCTTAGACTGGCCGGCAAATTGATCACCGGAGGTGCCACGGCAACGGCAACTGGCATGCGCAACACAGGCGATCTATCGGCAACCGGTGTTGTCAACGCCGGAGTCAATTCGATTTCACCGAAATTCCAAGTTCCGTTGTTGGGAATTTTCGATGTGTTGATGGTGAATCTGAGCGAACGCGACTGTCCGGCTGGGATATATATCGACGGCGTGCTCACGGTACCGAGCAGACCTTTGATTTTCACATTCCACATGCGATCGGCAGCTTGCGTGTTTCTGAAAGTCCGCGTGAACGAACAGGTCGGTGAGCAACTTCTGTTGCCGTAGCTGGCAATGTTCAGCGTCTTTGGATCGCCGCCGGTCGCCGGGTTGGCTGCCTGAAAGTTGGCCGTTGTTTCATGCAAGACAAGTCCTGCTTTCACGGCACGATCAATCTGCAAACGGCCTGAGCCTCGCGCAAATGCATCCGCCAAAGTGACCTGATCCTCGGTGTAAACGGGAGTCACGGCGGTCATCATCAATGCCGACTTGATTTCCTGAACCGTCCATGTCGGCCTGGCTTGACGCATTAGTGCACCTGAGCCGGCATTGTGTGGCGATGCCATCGATGTACCGCTCATTAATCCGACTAGCTGCCCGGAACCCGTAATAGTCGTCCCGGACATGACGGCGAGAATATCGACGCCAGGACCTGTAATGTCTGGCTTCACCAAATCAAATGAAGCGGCAGGCCCGCGAGAGCTGAAACCTGCCAAAGCGTCAACCGTATTTGGCAAACCAACTGCAGGAAAACTGATTTGAGCTGTTGCTGTCGGGTTGGCTGCGGTGAAATCACGTAAAGCATTACCTTCCAACTGCAATACGCTAAACACTGGAACCGTGGTTCCCGGTACGCTCGGAATGATCACACCCGCAGCATTATTGGCAATGACTACCGCAATAGCACCGGCTGCCGATGCATTATTCACCTTGATTGAGAAACCGCAGGTACCGCGGCGGACCACGGCAATAGAACCTGCAAATGTATTGGCTGGATAGGCGGCACAGGCATCGGAGGTGGTATCGATTCCTGAGCTGACTTTCAACGGCGTGGTACCGGGAATGGTTGCGGCAAATGCAACACCGCCCGTGCCTTGATTAAGTACCAATGGTGCCAAATTCGGTGGGACGGCACCCGGGCCGGTAACTTGCATCAACACTGCAAAACCACCCCGACCATGTTGAGAAGCCGCTGTTGTGGAAACCCAAGGTTCCAGATGGCTCATGGTGTTGGCAGCAGGGCCGCTATTGCCACCCGAAGCCGCTACGTAGATGCCGGCATCAACGGCACTCAGGAAAGCCAACGAAACCGCATCGCCCCAAGGGCTACCGCCGCCGATGGAGTAGTTCAAGGTGTCGACAATGCCATCGGCAATCGCCTGATTCACCGCTGCCACAGAAGAAACGTTGGGGCAAAGGCCCTGACCCGTCGATGTATTGGTATAGCAAACATCGTAGGCAATGATGTTAGCGCGCGGTGCAACACCGGAAATGCGCCTTGTGCTACCGCTGAAAACGACATCACGACGGTTGCCTGCAACTGTCGAAGCCGTGTGGCTGCCATGTGAATTGGTGTCACCGAAACCAGGCTCTTCACGGATATTTGCGAGACCGCACTGGTTGCCAGGTGCACCACACACAAAGTCATAGCCACCGATTAATTTACTGTTACATCTGCCTGCATCCACGCTCCCTGCAGCGCAAGTACCCAGATAGTTTCCGGCACCCAAAGGATTAACATGAACATAGGCATCGACTGGATCGGTTGCCGCGTAGGAAGGACTTTCGAAATTGATGCCAGAATCGATAATTCCGGCAACAGTACCCTCGCCCTGGAAAGACCCGGTAGCACCCGGATAAGAGCCCGACCAAATAGCGGCGGCACCAATCAGTGTCGGGCCGGTATCGGTCTCGAGTGGTAACTCACGATAGCCCTCTACCAGTAAAACATCGGGCATTTGCGCGATTTTCGCGGCAGCATCGGCGCTTAAATCAAGCACGATTCCGTTGACGGCATGTTGCATCCGGTTGCGGACCAGAAAGGCTTTGCTACCGGTGGCTGCAGCCATTTTCTTTTCTATGCTGCGCTGTTGCTGCACAAGATATTCGACGTATTTCTGCGACTCGTAACTCTTGACGTCAAGGCGGGATTTGCCATTTGCCAACATAATCTTGGTTGGAACCGCCAATCCGGATTTTCCGCCCTTATATGTTGCTAACGGTGCTTCCTTGAAGATGACGATATAAGTACCCACGCCGTCGGCAACTTCTGCGCTGACGGATTTTGCCGGATTGAGGCTGGCAATTTTTGTTTTGTTGGCGGTTGCCAACCACGGAAGCGTTGATCCGGGGGAGCTGTAGTGAAAAGCGGCAGCACTTGCGACGGCTATCAGTAAAAACAATAAAAGTATTCCGCCCAACTTTTTCAGATGCAACATAGACTACCCCCAAGAAAAACCAAGATGTAAATTGAAGAACCGTAATCCCCAATCGATTTTCTGTCGCGATCACTACGAAGCAAAAACTGATTACATTTCGCAGTGATGAATCCCTGACCGCCGGCCAAGCTAACGCATAATCACCCACGGAGTTTACGATGTTTTGATCCGATAACAAGTGATTGGCCAAAGAGGCCAGCAAGGTCTCAATGTGAAGAATTAGAATGTGCGCCGTAGGGAAATAGTGAATCAGAACTTCTACAAGTTGCTCTAAGCCATTGTAATGCCGGAAATTATCGAACTGCCCGTCAAAAACGGACAATTCGAGCTACCGGTATTTGCGGGGCCTGCAACATCTTGTAACAAGCTAGCTTCAGCATTATCGATGTACCACGGCCGATGGGATCTCGCTGAAGACAGTATTTTGCAGGGTGATCAGGTTATTGACGGGATGAACAATCGGCACAAATGCCATGCACTTCCAGAATTTGTGCACGCGTCGTAAAGCCAATCGATTTTGCCTGCTTTTCGAGCAAGGCCGAAACACCGTCATCCTCCATCTCGACCGTGTTCTGGCATTTATCGCAAATCAGAAACGGAACAGAGTGCTTCACTTGCGGATGATGGCAACTGACAAACGCATTGATCGATGCCAAGCGGTGTATGAAACCCTGTTCAAGTAAAAAATCGAGGGCGCGATAAACCGTCGGAGGTGCCGCGCTACCCTTCTCGGTCTTCATCTTGCCGAGCAAATCATAGGCCTTGACCGGCTTTGTCTCGGCCGCAATCAAACCCAATGCCTGAGCCCGCAGCGGCGTGAGGCGCAAGCCGCGTTTTTCGCAGGCCTGTTCGACGGCTTTTACGAAACCGTCGGCATCATGAACGTGATGAACCGGATCGGTGCAGGGATGTTCATGCGAGTGCTTGGCCATGGGTTTACGTTACGCCTGTTATGCGAGCTTCGCCAGCATAGCCAAAGCCGCGTCGATGCGTTTCAGAGCTTCGTCGCGACCCGCCAGATAGACCGTGTGATCAATCGACGGGGACTGCTGCGTGCCCGTAATCGCGACACGCAGGGCCGGGCCGATTTTGCCCAGGCCAACGCCCAGTTTTTCACCGGTGATTTGCATGGCGGCATGGATCGCAGCCGGACTCCACTCGGATAAATTCGCGAGTTCCGCACGCACCGTCTGCATCGGCAACAAGGCTGCTGGCACGAATTGCTTTGCCACTGCCGCTTCGTCGTAATGGGTCAAAGGCTGATACCAGACAGCCGCACGCTCGGCCATTTGCTTCAGTGTATCGACGCGGTCACGCAAGGCTATCACGACATCGGACAATGCGGGGCCTTTCGATAAATCGTAACCGGCGCGATCCATATGCCACTGCAGATGTCTGGCTACGTCTTCCGGTGCGTCGGTTTTCAGGTAATGCGAATTGATCCAGTTGAGCTTGGTCGGATCGAGACGCGAGGCTTTCGAATTCACGTCCTCGATTTTGAACAATTCGATCATTTCCGGAATGCTGAAAATTTCCTGATCGCCGTGTGACCAGCCCAGACGAACCAGATA
>Ga0066404_1000235_pt1 | contig 10428 bp, 13 predicted proteins | sample LakWasMeta4_LOW4_2_FD_59491 | JGI IMG/M metagenome (GOLD analysis project Ga0066404, IMG submission 59491) | Freshwater sediment methanotrophic microbial communities from Lake Washington under simulated oxygen tension - Sediment Metagenome 4_LOW4 | ecosystem: Environmental > Aquatic > Freshwater...
GAGTTATGTTGAAAATAGAGTCAACATGACTTACGGCCTATTTTACTTCTGATTTGGTGTTGTAGATTACCAGCACACCAACTCACGGAGACTTCCCATGGCCACTCAAACCAAGACTACCCCGACCAACAACGCCAAGCCTAATCCGGCACCGCAACCACAAACCCGCCATGCCGGCACCGGTTATGGCCGCAGCAGCGGTTATGCCCGCTCAAGCAGCTACCAACGCGATTTTTCCGGTTTCAAGTATCTGTAATTTGAAACGGATTATTTTGCAGCGGAGACAAACTGCAATTTTGATTTATCGATATCGATCAACGGGCCCAGCTCGTAGACGTTTTTATAGCCGTAACTGTAAAGGCTGATATAAGTCGAAATATTGAGCGAAGCATCGGCACGCTTGGTCGGAAAAGCCTTCGGCGCATTGCTGAAATTATTATTGCAGTAGATAAGGATGCGGACATTCTTGTCCGGAAATAACTCGGCAAGACTATCGACGGTAATGTCGGGGAAGCTTAGATTCACGGCGTTTTTGATATGCAGCTCGGCATATTTTTCCGCGCTGCGTGCATCGAGAATAATCGTGTTCGGTTCGCGACTCATCGCGATGAATTCTGCTTCGGTCAGACGATGCGTTTCGCGATGTCGGGCGGCCTCATTGGCCACTTGCAGATACGCCGGCATGTCGATGGCCGGATTGACGATGGTTTTCGATTCCTGCGCGTTGGCAAACGCGGAAAGGGATGACAGCAGAACGGCCAGCATGATTTTTTTATTGCTCATAGCACTCACCCTCGGGTCTTGTATGACGTGTGAGCGGTGAACGGGCAAAAGGTTCCGGCGGGGTTGAAGTAATCGCGGGCAATCTTGCGAATGCCTCTTCCGCAGGAGCACTTGCGAGTGCGAAAACAGATTGCAGCAACGTCTGATTTTCTCGTGCAAGTTTACTAGCAAGATCAGAACTGTCGCAGGTTTATCGCGCTCTTGAGCGCTCCTACGTTTCGCCGCCGTACAGCGCCTTTCTCGGCGCACCGCTCAGTTCTGCGGCCAGCTTGGCCGCCTGCGAGGGCTTCATGTGTTCGACCAATTTGGCGTATAGCCGCTGCCCTTCGGCCAAGGCAACGCCGGTATCGTCATCGCAGCCACGCACGATTATCACGAACTCGCCCTTGCGCTGATTTTCGTCCTGCTGCACTTTTTCCAGCAACCCACCTAGCGTATTGCCGAACACGGTTTCGAATAATTTTGTCAGTTCGCGCGCCACGACCGCTTCGCGCTCGGCACCGAAGATCGCGACAAAATCCGCCAGCGATTCTTCGATGCGATGCGAGCTTTCGTAAAACACCAAGGTGCGCGGTTCGCGCGCCAGATTCTGCAAGCGTTCGCGACGCCCGGACGATTTCGCCGGCAAAAAACCTTCAAAACAAAAACGATCACTCGGGATACCGGCCACCGACAATGCCGCAATCGCCGCACAGGCACCGGGAATCGGACTGACCGGAAAACCGGCTTCCCGCACTTCACGCACCAATCGATAGCCCGGGTCCGACACCAGCGGTGTGCCCGCATCGGAAACCAGGGCCAGACTGTCGCCGGTTTTCAGGCGCTCGACCATTTTCCAGGCGATATCGCTTTCATTATGTTCATGCAGGGCGATCAGGGGCTTGTCGATGCTGTAGGCCTGTAACATGGACTTGGTATGACGGGTGTCTTCGGCACAAATTGCGGATACTTCCGACAACACCTCGCGTGCCCGTGCCGAAATGTCGGAAAGGTTGCCAATCGGGGTCGCCACTACATACAAAGTGCCGGGTTTTACTGCCGCCATGCCGCCTTCTCCCTCGTCTACAGGTATCATCTTACCGTCAACTTCCGGATTTACCTTATGCGTTTTCGATTATTAGCCCCCGCTTTCGCTCTTCTCCTGATCACTGCCTGCACCACGGTGACGACAACCTCTACCAATGTTCCCGCCAATTCAGTGGCGGAATCTTTGATGCGCGAGGGGAAATACCGCGATGCCGCGCTCATTTACGAAACCGAAGCAAGCACGAGCAAAGGCGTTCCGCATGATGCCGCGCTTGCGCGCGCCGCCAATGCCTGGCAGCTGGCGGGTGATCAAGCCAAGGCCAGAGAACGACTGGCACAAAGTCAGAGAAAAAGACTGACCGGTGACGCGGCGTTTTTACATGACCTGGTGAATGCCGAGTTTCTATTCACCGACAAACGCAGCGCCGATGCCATCGTTTTGCTGAATCAACGTCGCGACTCGGTGCCGGAATCCGAACGTATGCGCTGGCATAAGCTTCGTTACCTTGCATTCGACGCAACCGGAATGAAGTTCAATGCCGCCGGAGAACAAGTCTGGCTGATGCAGGACATGAAACCCAAGGATCGCGCGGCGGCAGGTCGCAATATCGAACGCTTGATGGGGCTGGTTCCAGGCCCGGAATTGGCGCAGAAAAGTGCCGCGCTTTCATCAGGCGATTTGCTTTACGCCTATGCTGCGCGCGAACTGAAAAAGCGCGGCATGCCCTTGCCAATGCCGGTCGCAAGCTCGCAGGGCAATGACCGAAGCAATGCGTTTCCCGCTGCCGAAAGCGATGGCTACCGCCCGCCGAACCAGCTCGCCGTGTTGCTGCCACTGTCTGGCAGCTCCGCCGGTGCCGGACTTGCCGTACGCGACGGCTTCCTGAGCCAGTACTATGCCGAGAAACGTCGTCGTCCCCGCGTCAATTTTTACGACACGGCGGGCACTGCCGATGGCGCACGTGCCGCCGCCGGCAAGGCGATATCGGAAGGGGCACAAATGATTATCGGACCGCTGACGCGCGATGAAGTCAATGCGGTATCGAGCCAGTCCGATGTCAATGTACCGATACTGTTTTTGAATCGCGGGCAAAACCCGCCAGCGCCTGGCAATTTGAGTTTCGCCTTGTCGCCCGATGAAGAAGGCTGGATTTCGGCGGATCGTTTTGCCAACCGCAATCAACTCTCGGTGATTGTTTTCACCCAACGCGACGATACCGCCCAGCGCACCGTCGCCGCCTTCAAGGACCAGTACAAAATCCGTGGCGGGCAGATCGTCGCCGAACATAATATTGACGGAGAAGCCGCCGATCTTCCGGCGAAAATCACTGCCTTGCTGTCTGGCAACAATGCGAACGCATCGACGATCTACATTGCATTGAAAGCACCTCAGGCTCGTGCCTTGATGGCGCAGATGAAAATGAGCGGATTGGCAAGCACCCCGAAATTGGCCAGCTCGCTTATTCTCAGCGGCGCCAGCGCATCACAGGATGTCGTGCTCGATGGCATCGAAATTCCGGAACTTCCTTGGCTCTTGAACCAATATACGGGCCTGGCAAGTGCCGAGAGCATCGGCAAAACCATGCCGAATATTCGCGGCCCGGCCCAGCGCCTGTTCGCTTTCGGTGCCGATGCCTGGCAACTCAGTGCCTATCTTGATCGACTGCAAAAAGACGCCGGCTTCACTCTGGGTGGCGCGACCGGAAACCTGCGTGTCGACAGCATGGGCAACGTGCAACGCGACCCCTCCTGGGCGGTATTCAGTAGCGGTCGTCCGCGCGCAGCGGCGCGCTGATGAATGAACAAGGCGGCCCATCTCGTCACGGGTGAAAATGCAGAGCAGGCCGCTTGTGATTTCCTGTTGGCAAAACAGTTAAAACTGATCGAACGCAACGTGCGTTATCCGTTTGGCGAAATCGATTTGCTGATGCAGGACGGCAAGGAACTGGTATTTGTCGAAGTTCGCTTTCGTCGCAGCCAGAATTTCGGCGGCGGTATCGCATCGGTCACTGCCGCCAAACGAAAAAAAATGGCGAATGCCGCACAGGCCTGGCTCTCCGATAATAAAGCATGGATTAATGCTGCCTGCCGCTTTGATGTCATTGCGGTCGACTGGCACCAAAATGCCTTTCGTTTCGACTGGATAAAATCCGCTTTCGATCTGGACGATATCGCCCGATGAAGCCACTGGATAAAAAAATGCAGTCCGCCCTGCGAGACCTGTTTCCCGGTGACGACTGCCTGTTCGACCCTGCCGAATGCCTCGCCTATGGATACGACAACTCGCGTCGGCAAGCGATGCCCCAGGCGGTGGTATTGCCGACCACGAGAGAGCAAGTTCAGGCATTGGTCAAACTCTGCCGCGAATACAAAACGCCTGTTGTGGCACGTGGACGCGGCACCAATACCACCGGTGCATCGGTACCGATCGAGGGCGGCATCGTCGCCAGTTTCGAGCGCATGAATCGCATTCTGGAAATTCGGGGCGGCGATCGGGTCGCCATCGTGGAACCCGGCGTTTTGAATGGCGATTTGCAAGCCGCATTGAAGCCGCTTGGATTATTCTGGCCACCTGACCCCACCAGTGCCGCCTTCTCCAGTATCGGCGGAAATCTTGCCTGCAATGCCGGCGGACCACGCGCAGTGAAATACGGAGCATGCCGCGATAATGTTCTGGCGGTGACGGCAGTGACCGGAACAGGGGAAATCATTCAGTGCGGTGCGGCGGTAACGAAATCGTCGAGTGGATATGATCTCTCGCGCTTGCTGATTGGCTCGGAAGGCACACTGGGCCTGATCGTCCAAGCCAGCCTGAAACTCAGCGCACTCCCGATGCAACGCCAAATATTGCGCGCCCTGTATCGCGACGTCGAAAGCGCTGCACAAGCCGTAGCAAGCATCATGTCACAAGCGGTCATTCCCTCGATGCTGGAGTTTCTCGATGGCGAATGTGTCCGTCTGGTTCGCCAACAGGCCGGCATCGAATTGATGCCATGTGGCGCGATGCTGATCATCGAAGCCGATGGCGATGATGAGACTCTGCCCCATGCCTTAGCGACCCTGGAACGTGTCGCGCGAAACGAGGGCTGCGTGGAAATACGCAATGCCCGATCCATGGACGAGACCAATGAACTACTCGCCGCTCGCAAAGCGCTCTCGCCTTTATTGCGGACTATCAGCACAGGAAAGATAAACGAAGACGTCGTTGTACCGGTTTCCCGAGTGCCCGCCCTTTGTCGGCAAATTGCCGTCGTCGCCGCTCAACAGTCGCTGAAAATCGTCTGTTTCGGCCACATCGGCAATGGCAATGTTCATGTGAATATTCTGTATGACAAAGAAGATCAATACGAAGCTGAACGGGCGATGCTGGCAATGTCACAAGTGTTTACTTGCACAACCGGTTTGGGCGGGCAATTATCGGGCGAACACGGTATTGGCATCGCCAAGCGGGATTTTATGACTCAGGCAATCGACGCCCCCACCCTTGCCCTCATGCACGACATCAAGCGTTGCATGGACCCGATGAATATTCTCAACCCGGGCAAAGTATTGCCGTCATGAGTCGGGTCTTATCCGAGCTGGATCAGCTCTCGCAAAAAATTCGTGAATGTCGGCTCTGCGAGGAACATCTCCCTCTCACTCCCAAGCCGGTGTTTCGCGTCAGCAGTTCGGCAAAATTGCTCATCGTGGGTCAGGCACCTTCCGCAATGGTGCAAAGCAGTGGCGAGCTGTGGAGCGATGCCACCGGCATGCGCCTGCGTGGCTGGCTCGGCATGGACAGAAACACCTTTAACCAACAGGCCGATATCGCTGCAGTTCCGATGGGGTTTTGCTATCCCGGACGCGGCGCTTCGGGTGAATTACCACCACGGCCCGAATGTGCACAAACCTGGCATCCACAGTTATTTCCGCTGATGACCGAAGTAAAACTGGTCATTCTGGTCGGTCACTATGCGCACGCCTATTTTCTCGGTGATCAACGTAAAAAATCATTGACCGACACCGTGCAATCCTACGCAGATTACGCGCCGCGTTATTTCCCGATTCCGCATCCCAATCCCGGCAATACGATATGGTTCAGCCAGAACCCCTGGTTTGAAAAAGAAGTCGTGCCAGAATTGAAAAAACGAGTCTCCGAAGTACTGGCTTGAATAAAACATGTACGAAGCATTAATCAATCCATTCATAAATATCGATTGAATTAACCATCTTTAAATCGCGCAAAGCTCCAGGCGGAATCTCCGCAAGACAGTGATTTACTCTTGATCACGGCGACATGGTTTCGTGCTCGCGAATCCCATGACGCCAAACCGCGTCTAGACGTAACTCAAACAAGAAAAATTACTGGAGACTCTCATGTCAACGAAAATGATCATAATCGCAGGCATCACGGTTCTTGCAGCATCGGGCCTGCAAGCTGCTGCTGCAACAGCCAAGACGTCCGAAGTTATCACTGTAAAGCAGATTTCATCGATTTCCAGCGATAGAAACCTTCGTCAAATAAGAGTCAGTGCCAATGCCAATCTTTACGTCGTGGCTTTCGAAAAACCCTGCTCGGCATTAAGACGTTCGGATGTTTCCTTCGACAATCAAGCGGCCGAACTTCTAGACGCTGGCACAGAGCTGAAAGTGGGAGCTAGCCGCTGCATCATCAAGAGCATTGAACGCGATCTGGACTTGCCGGCTATCATTACCGCGCGCAGCGACAAGGATCCAAGGCAAGTTCTGGCAGGACCAACGGAACTGAGGCTGGCCCGATAAATCTGGCATTCTTGCGACAATAAAAAAGCTAAACACCCGTTTAGCTTTTTTTATGCTCCGTACAATCAATCGACGATCTTTGCGTTGCTTCTATCGGAGAAAGTAGGCCGCCAACTGCAAACATAAAAAGGCATAAACGCCGGCGAGCGCGTCATCGAGCATCGCCCCGAAACCGCCGTGCAATTTTTGATCGGCCCAGCCCACCGGCCAGGGCTTGAGAATATCGAAAAAGCGAAACAGCGCAAAACCGGCCAGCATCCAGATCCATCCTGCAGGCGCAAGAAAGAGGGTAATCCACATGCCGACATATTCATCCCACACGACGAGTGAGGGATCTTCGATTTTGGTTTGATGGATTGCCCAGCTCGATGCCCATACACCAATCAGGAAACTGGAAAACACGACACCGACGTAAATCCAGATCGGCAAATCGCGCATCAGGAAATACCAGGGCAGCATTGCAAACAGACTGCCGACGGTGCCCGGCGCTTTTGGCGAAAAGCCGGCACCAAAGCCCGCTGCAATCCACCCGAACGGATGCTTCATCAAACGGCGGCGTGTACCAACGGGAAGAACACTCATGCGATAACAATCACTTTTTCGGGCTTGGCGATCATTTTAATTTATCGAACTGCTGAAATGTTCGAAACCGGGTTTCATCACCTCGAAAAAAGCGCCATTCTCGTCGAAACATTTCAATTCACTGCCCTCGACGACATGACCTATCACGGTGCCTGTCACCTCACATTCGGCCAGCGCCTGCTCGATCGCCAGACTTTGATGGGCAGGAGCGGTGAAACACAGTTCGTAATCGTCACCACCGCCTAATTGCAGACGATATCGCTCGTGGTCATCCGGAAAATGATCGAATAGCGGTTTAGACATCGGTACACGGCAAACCTCGATTTCCCCACCCACTTTACTGGCATGCAGGATGTGAGCCAGATCGGCCAGCAGGCCATCGCTGATATCGATTGCGGCGTTGGCGATGGTACGCAAGGCGATACCGACATTCACGCGCGGTGTCGGTCGATCAAGACGATAACGCAGCTTGGCCGACTGCAATCCTTTTGCACGCCATTGTGCAAGTCCCGCGGCGGCATCGCCAATCGAACCGGTTACCCAAATCTCGTCGCCACACTTGGCGGCGTCGCGACGCAAGGCTTGGTCTTTGGGAACGAATCCCTGCGCAGTGACCGTAATGGATAATGGACCTTGCGTCGTATCGCCACCGATCAATTGCACGGAATGCTCGTCGGCCAATTCAAAAAAACCGTCCAGAAATTTTTCCAGCCAGTCGATGTCGGTATCCGGCAAGCTGATCGCAAGGCTAACCCAGGCCGGGGTCGCCCCCATCGCGGCGAGATCGCTGAGATTCACTGCCAGCGATTTATAGCCGATGTCTTCCGGCGCGGTGTCTATCGGGAAATGCACGCCGGCGTTTAAGGTATCCGTGCTGACAACGAGATATTGGTCATTGGGCACACACAGCAATGCCGCATCATCGCCAATACCCAGAACCACATCGGTGCGTGCTTTGACACGCCGTCGGATGAGGTCGATCAGGGCGAATTCGCCGGTCATTTCAAAGTTAGCGCTTCTGCTGCATTTCCGCGGTACGCCAATCGGCGGCTGCCTTGTCGAGCACCCCATTGACATAGGTATGGCCCTGGTCGGCACCGAAGCGTTTCGATGTTTCGATGGCCTCGTTGATCACCACGCGATACGGCACGTCGGGGCGATAGCAAAGTTCGTAGGCGGCGATCAGCAGCACGGCACGCTCGATCGGATCGACCTGCACCAGAGTGCGGTCGAGATATTTTTCCAACTTGGTATCCAGCTCGTCGTGATACTGGGCAACGCCCCGTACAAGATCTTCGAAATACTGCAGATCGGCAATTTCCATGTCCTGCTCATTCTGGAATTGTTCGATCACCTTGGTGATAGGCGAGTTCGACATCTGCCAGGCATAGACTGCCTGCAATGCACGTCGGCGCGAGCGCGAACGGGCTGCCGGATCGATGCCATCGGTGCGTGCATGTTTCATTATTCAATCCCGCTTATCTTGGTGAACAAGTTTGCCATCTCCAACGCCGCCAGTGCGACTTCTTCGCCTTTATTTCCGGCCGAACCGCCGGCTCGCGCCTGCGCATGCGCATAATCTTCGACCGCGAGCACGCCATTGCAAACCGGAATGTTGTGATTCAGTGCCACGTCCATCAAACCGCGCGCGCATTCATCGGCCACGTGTTCGTAATGCCGGGTATCACCGCGCACCACGCATCCCAGCGCGATGATGGCGTTGTACTTGTTCGTGATAGCCAGTGCATTGGCCGCCATCGGAATTTCCCAGGCGCCAGGAACGCGAACCACATCGACCTGATTGTCGTGTAAACCGTTTTGCTTCAGGCAATCACGTGCACCCTTGACGAGTGTATCGGTGATGCTTGGATTCCAGCGGCTCGCCAAAATGGCAATTTTGCAACGGCCATCGACGCGCAGGTCGGCTTCAATATGGGACATGGTGTTCGGTAATTACTAAGGCAGACGCATAGTTTAACGTGACAGGCCCACATACTCGACCACTTCGAGCCCATAACCCGCCAAAGCCACCTGCCGCCTAGGGGTTCCGAGTACGCGCAGCCTTGAAAGCCCCAAATCCGCCAGGATTTGCGCCCCTGCGCCGTTCTGTCGCCATTGTTTGATCTTGGGTGCGACATGGCCGTCCTGCTCGGTAATTTGTTCCAGCAACTGCTCGGAAGACATCGGCTCGGACAACACCACCAACACGCCGGCGTTTTCCTGCGCAATCATCGCCATGGCCTGATGGGCGCTGATCGCGAAATCATCGCGTTGCCAATGCAAGACATCGGTCAGCGGATTTTTGACGTGTACGCGCACCAATGTCGGCGTTTCGGCCATGACGTCACCACGCACCAGCGCGAAGTGGATATCACGGCTGATTTTGTCGCGATAGGTGACCAAATTGAATTCACCATGTTCGGTTGCGATTTTTCGTTCGTCCAGTCGTTCGACCGTATGTTCGGTATTCAGGCGGTAGCGGATCAGTTCTTCGATGCTGCAAATCAGCAAGCCGTGTTCTTTCGCGAAAACTTCCAGTTCGGGACGGCGCGCCATGCTGCCATCACTATTGAGAATTTCGACCAATACACCGGCGGGTTCCAGACCGGCAAGCAGGGATAAATCCGCCGCCGCTTCGGTATGGCCACTGCGTGTCAGCACGCCGCCTGCCTGTGCCATCAGCGGGAAAATATGGCCCGGCTGAGTCACGTGTTGCGGTTTGGCATCGGGCTTCACCGCCGTGCGAATCGTGTGTGCACGATCGTAAGCCGAGATACCGGTCGTAACGCCTTCGGAAGCCTCGATGCTGACGGTGAAATTGGTCTGATACGGCGAACGGTTGTCGGTCACCATCAGGGGTAGTTGCAGTTGTTCGCAACGCTGTTTGGTCAATGACAGGCAGACCAGGCCGCGGGCATGGGTGACCATGAAATTGATGTCGGACGGCTTGACCAATTCCGCCGCCATGATCAGATCGCCTTCATTTTCGCGATCTTCATCATCGACGACGACAACCATCTTGCCCTGGCGAATCGCTTCGAGTACTTCGGGAATGCTGGCGAAACTCATTTCTTTTCTTCCAAAAAATTATGTGTAAATAAAAAAAACGTCATCCCAGAATGCTCTCGTCGGGGACACGGTGACTTTTTTGCATCAAAGCCACGGCGTTGGATGCACGCCTGCGCGGGAATGTCGCAAGAAATTAATTTGTGAATCATTTTTCATTGAATTGCATTAAACGCTCGACATAACGCGCCATCAAATCGACTTCGATAT
>Ga0066404_1000244_pt1 | contig 10205 bp, 9 predicted proteins | sample LakWasMeta4_LOW4_2_FD_59491 | JGI IMG/M metagenome (GOLD analysis project Ga0066404, IMG submission 59491) | Freshwater sediment methanotrophic microbial communities from Lake Washington under simulated oxygen tension - Sediment Metagenome 4_LOW4 | ecosystem: Environmental > Aquatic > Freshwater...
TAGTTGTTGATTTACTACAGTTTTTAAGTGCTCTTTGCGAAGTTTCTTTCACATCTGGACCACTGGATGGGGAGTAGCTCGTATCACCCCATGCGACAACGGCGCATTGATTGTAATAACTCAGAGAAACCTTGCATGAGCTACCGCCTTTCGATTTACATTGTGCAATTGCTGCTTTAGTGGCTTTACTTTTGCTACGTGCACCCTTGACTGCACCAAAGGCTCCACTGCTGCTATCAATCGCAATTGCTCCCCAACGGTTTTCCCAGCGGCCTCTAGGCTGTTCAGGTAGGGAATTGTTTCCGGAATCTGGAAATGGATAACAAACATTGGTTGCCGGTGGGTTGGCTGGATAATAGCCATCCGGACAGCCCCCTTCTGCAAGTGCATGTCCGCTGAACGCAATTAAACATAATGCTAATAACTTTCTCATCTGCATCATTTGTATCCTTCCATTAGGGCTTGTTAACCCGTTCCGCCAGTAGGCGGCCGAGTCGGTGCTTGTGAGGCATTGCCACGTGCAGATTGTTCCACCGTTCGCACTATATCGGCATTACCAGTTTGCGTTGCGCCCGGCAGATATGGCTGCAACGATTGCTGTGGAGGTGCACTTGAAGTAGTAGGCCCGTCTGTCTTGTTTGTACTTTGGGGCGGTTGATAAACCGGCGGCGAACCGGCACCTCGTGCTCCTGATTGGCTACCTGCCCCACCACCAAATTGCGAGAACGCAGTGAAATTACCCAACGTCCCCTGAAAAAACGCCGCCGCCATCGGTGGTGCACTAATTATCAGCATCGTTAGAATCAAACCAAGCCCTCCCTGTTGCATGGCCATACTGTTGACGCCTTCACTGCTGCCGCCCATCAGCTTGCCGACCCAGAACGAGGCGGATACTGCCATCACGACGTCGAGTGCAAGTGCCACCATCACGCTAAGCACGGCCAGTGAGAACATGGTGCCTATGCCGTAGAACAACCATCGGCTGAATAACTGCTTTGTCTGATCGAAGAGCAGGCACAGGATAAAAATCGGCCCCAATCCGGTAAACAAGGCCATCGCAATCTTGTTCAGCAGCAACATGACGCCTGCCGTGATGGCCGGGCCGCCGGTACCGATGCCGGTGAACCACATGGCACGTGATTTGTCGCTATCCACTTTTTCGCTGTCGCCGTCCTGTACTGCGTCAATGCTGCTGAAGGCTAGTTGCATGTAGCCGAGGCTCTTGTCGATGTTTTCATAGGCGCTGGTGCTGCTACCGGTAACCACTTCGTTGATATTGGATTGCAGGCCTTTACCCATCCAGTCGAATAGATTGGGGCCCATTAGCCCCCAACCGGTGGCAATGCCGACAATGAATATGGCACGCAGTGAATTTGTCACCAGGGCCATCATCGAATCACGTGATTGGCCAGTGGCAATGCGATAGCCCTGGATCATGATCCAGATTGTCATCAGGGTAAGCGCGACACTGCCAACCCACGCCATCGTGCGGCCCAGAAGATTGATGCCGAACTCCCTGATTTCGGCATCCAGAAAGTCGTTGATCAGCTTGAAGAACAGTAAATTGCTGCTACCCAACGCGGACGACGTCAGGTCTTTCAATGTTTGCAAGCTGTTATCGGTGCCCAATAACTGGGTGGCAATGTCCATCATGCTTTGCATAGTAATTCCATTTTTCTTGGCGGCTTAAGAACGGGCTGCCATTTCTTTTGTATTGACCGCCCAAGCCTGCGGTTGTTTAGGAGCAGAATAAACAACGATTAACGGTCTCGATCCGACACGGTTTCCAGTGCCGCTTTCAAGACAACCCCCTGGACAAATTTTCTAGTCACGGTCTCGGCGAAGGTCTCGGTACCGTTATTCCCCGTCAGCGCCTGTTTGCCAAGCGACGTCTGATTATCTTCCAGCGAATTGATGTAGGTTTCATAGGCAGCGATCACGGTGGTGGAATACTTCATGCTGGTGCTGGAGCGTGCAAGAAATTGGTTGAGTTTGTTGTCGTTGGCGGCCAGTTTTCCTTCGCTGGTTCCGGCCTCGGTGCGCTCACGTGCGATCTCTTTCAATTGCACGTCCTGCTCGCGGACAGTCTTCAACATCTTGACGGCTTCGTTGTACTGGGTATTTTTTGCCAACACGATACGTTGGCAGATTTGCTTTTGCTGTTCTTTAATATCGCCAGCCATGTCGAGCGTAAAGGCACTCATCAAGTCGGACAAACTCATGCTGCCGGCGCCGGGGCAGGCGGCCGCCATGCCGTAATTGTCGGCACGTGGCTTGAATTCGTCAGTCATCGGCATCGAAACATCAGGCAAACCGCCAATGGAAATCAGCTGCTGCTGCATATGCGTCACTTGCTGTGTGTAGTGTGCAATCTGTGATTGATAGGTGGTGATTTGTTGTTGCAGGCGAGTCAGGTGCGTGATGTAGGCCTGAATCGTATGCGGAAAATCGGCCACGGCGACTTGTGCATCGGCGTTAGCCGCCAACAAGGCGCATGCAAGCGCAAAGGCTTTCCAGGAACGTGCCGCAACAGGTTTTTTTCCGAATTTCGATATGGATTTGATTTTCATACATCCTCTCCTTGAATACTGCAGTGCTTTTTATGTGCTTTGTGACGGTCACGCCTCACTGAAACTGGCCACTCTCGATATGGGTTGAGTGCCAATGGTTTTTCCAGAACCCTTGCGTTGGTCGTAAAAATGCTGAAGCCATTGCTCCGGCGTCAACTCGTCGGGAGTGACGCCCTCAATAAGGGCTTGCTGCTCCATGACGCGATGCATGATTTCAATATTGTCGGTTGATGCCGAAATGACGGCGAGATGATCATCCATGCCGCGCAAGTTTAGTTGGCAGACACTAGAGGCATGCCCTTGCTTTACCAGAAAGCAGCGTGAGCGCTCATCCAGACTTTTGACGACTTGATATTCCGATTCGGTCAGCTTCAAGCCGTTGACGTAATCCTCGCGGCTGGCATTGGGATTGGGCAACAGAATCATGGTAGCGGTCTGTTCGATCAATGCCGCCGAAATATCACTGCGCAAGGCGTCTTCCGGGCTCTGGGTTGCGAAGATGCCCATGCCGTTCTGTTTACGAATGGTTTTTTGTTTGTTCTTGGCAAACTCCTTGAGCCCGCCTTTGCCGTCGAGAATTTTCCAGAATTCATCCATGACATAAATGAGAGGCCTTCCGTCAATCAAGGCTTCCAGACGATGCAGCAGGTAATTAATGACTGGAACCCGGACTTCGGGGTTGTCGATGATGTCGGTGTAATCAAAGCCGACGATATTGGCTTTCTGCAAATCAATGGTGTCGACAGGATTATCAAATACCCAGCCCAGTGAATTTCCTGCCGTCCATTTGCGCATGCGTGCAAACAATCCATCATCCCCCATGTTCGGCAGGCTCTTCTGGAAGTTTGTCATGTTGCGCAATCGCATCGGTGTATCGAGCATGTTTTCAACCGCACGGAAAATATCTTCCTCCTCGCGCGAGGTATAACTTGTCTTGCCGACAAGCACCTTGATCAAATCACCAAGAAACTGGACATTTGCCTCGTTGCGTTCACATTGAAAAGGATTAAAGCCGGTCGGCTGCCCATTATCCAGCGCCATATAATTTCCGCCGCAGGCGCGCACAAAGATCTCGGCGCCACGGTCTTTATCGAAAAAGAAAATGGTGGGCGATGGCTTGAGCTTCTGTGCCTGGCTTAAAAGGAAATTGATGAGAGCGGTTTTTCCGGTGCCGGATTTACCGATCACCATCGTATTGGCGATGGCCTTTTCGCCCAGGGAATTCTCGGCCGGATGCGTGGCATGGAAATTAAAGTGATAGGGCTGGCCATTGGTGGTTTGCAGTGTCGTGATGCAATCACCCCAGGGATTATTCGTTTTTTTGCCGGTAGCGAAATTGTGCAGGGGTGACAGGCCGAGAAAATTCAGCGAGCTGACGTTCGCAGGTCTTGTACGGTATTTCCAATTGCCAGGAAATTGCGAATAGAACGAAGCGGTGACGGCCAGATCTTCTTTCGCCGAGACAAAACCGGCATTCGATAGTTCTGCCCTTGTGCTGGCTATATTCTGGGCAAGTTTTTCCTGCGAGTCGGCGTACAGCGCGATAATGAAATGATATTGGCCGAGCACAAAATTGCCCGAGGCCAATTCGTCCATGGCATGATCCAGCTCGACGATTTGGCTGACGGCTTTGTCGCCGGACGAGATCATCATGCCTTTTGTGCGGTCCAACACCTTCAGCGCATCCTGTCTTCCCATCGGGCTGAAGGAATGCGTAATGACATATTCGAAATCGAGATATTTCAGGCCATTCAAAATACCCGGATAGGTAGCATCGGTATATTCCTTGATATTCAAAATGGCGCCGAAGTGATTGACTCCATTTGGCGTATTGATGACGAAATCTCCGGTTTTCGCCGAGAACATATGCCGGCTCACCGGTAAATAGCTGTGCACAGGAGCTTTCAAGACCGGAACCGCTTCGTCGATGCGATTTAGCAGATAACCGAAGAACTCGAGCGATTCAGAGAACACGACGCCGTTGCTGGCTTCGTACATGCCGAGACGATAGGGTGAGTAATCTTTCAGCACCGCTTCGACATTTCCGGCCAGCTCGTGAATTTTTGCGATGGCCTGATCTTGTTCCGACTGCAGCTGTGCGATGTTTGACGACCTCTCCATCATGCCTTTCCCGGCAACGACGGGGCGATAAATCATGGTGAGATACAACTCGTTCTGCATGATTTTCTGGGCCGACAAAGCCGTGAAATAGGCATCCGACAGGCTCTGGTTAAAGGCATGGTCGAAATGACTGCGATGGGTAATACGACGTTTACGCCGCACGTCATGAACCCAGAAAGCCAGATTGACGAAATCGGGCGCGCGAAGTGTCTGCAACATCCTGTTGAATGTATTGTGCCGATGTTCAATATCCCACTCTTCGCGACCGACAAATGGCAGGCCGCCAAGATGCCAAGTCAGCAAATAGTCGCCACCGGTAGTTTTAATAACCGAAGGTGAAACATGCGTCGATAGCTGGATAAATTCACTGACGGGGGTATCAGGAGAAAACATACGTCAAATTCCAATAATGGAGGTGAGCTTCAATACATCTACTTGAAAACTATTGCTGCAAGACATTAAAACCAAGAGCGGTGGCGAACAGGCCACCGCACCCTTCGCACTTACTGCTTTTTGGCAGCTGATCTATCGATATAACCGTTGGGCGTAAATACCCACATGCCGGAATGGTGTTTCAAGTTACGGGCCTTGAATTTAAACCGCCAGCGCAAACCGATTAAATTGAAGATCATCTCGTCGCGCCTTGCCATCTGGCGCATCAGGAAAATCACTACGGGAATGCTGATAAGCCATAACAAATTAAAATACATCGACATCAGCAAGCCACCACCTGCCCCGATAAAAAAGGGAATATAGGGAACGCCCATAAACATTGCCGGACGTGTGCAACCTCGGAACAACACGTTCTTGCGCATGATTATTTTCTCTTTCTGCAGTGTCGATATAAGCTGATCGTCTTAGGCCGTGGTGCCCAGCAACATGCCGGCGATTTGGCCGGCTGCGCCGATTAGCAAGCCACCGATCAACACAGGAGCGACATCGCCGATACGCTTGTTGGCAAATGCAATCTGATATCCGGCAAAAATGACGGCGATGGTGACGACCGAAATGGAGGCAATGGTCAGCAAAGACTGAATATTGGTAAAGAAGCTTTCGACTTTACCTTCGCTACCCGTGAGCGCCATGGCGCCGGAGGCAAATGCCAATGCATATAGAGCAAAGGCCGCCGTGAATATCGACATAAAGCGACGTGATGATTCCCGGGATGATGTATTCGATATCGATTTCATTTTTTATCCTCTATTTGATGTTGTACGAGTGAAAATTAAACGTTGACGGGTGGAACAGGGGTTGAAACTGCGCAATGCCAAGCGGCATTACGTGACACTAAAAAACAAAGGCATCGTCTCTTTGCGTTGCGCCTTCCTGATTGCTCGGTTCACCTGGCTTGAATGGCACCGGCGAGACCGAAGCAGAAAAAGCCAGCACCGGGACTGCCTGGGTTGTCGGCGGCGACACCGTTGCCTGTTGTTGCGGCGCTGCATGCAATGTGGTGAGTGCCGGCATCGAAGGCAACAACGACGTTGGCGCAATTGCGGATTCAATGCGTTGCTGTAATCTGGGCTGGGCTGATTGCGAATAGACGGGATGCCGGCTGATTGCCACGTTGCGCCGACTTGGCTTACCGATGACTTCGATCGCTGCTACTGGCGAACTACCGGTCGGCGACGTTTCGTTTTGTCGCATGGAGGCAAAAACTTTTTGCACATAGCCATGGCGATAGCCCGTTACGGCGTTACCCGAGTAGTAGCAACTGAAGGATTTGCCCCAATCACGACCTAGACGCTTGTAGCATTCAGCAAGAATTCTCGAGCCTACCTGCAAATTGGGGCATTCCTGAAAGGCCTTCTCGTACGAATCAAGTCCGTACTTGCCCAGATTAAAACGATTCACCTGGGCAAGGCCGAGTGAAAAGTTGTAACCGCGAGTTTCAAGCATGCGAACCGTTGCCAATGCTTCCGACAGGTTTTTGGGTTGACGCACCAAATGGCCGCCCACGACACCAATCGCATACGGGTTGTAGGAGGATTCCACGCGAACGACATGCTGCATCACGTCGAGCGGCACTTCCATTTGTTGACAGTTGAATTGTTCCAAACCTGGCAGCATGCATCGGTCCTAGTTGAATTTTCTGAGTGGATCAAAATCGATGCCGGTGATATAGCGCTGGCCTGCGTGCGCCTTGATATGCACCAACACATCAATCGTCATCATCAACAAGCGTTTAATGGTGGAAAACTCCAGACCGGAACCTTCGGATGACGCCTTGACCATCAGCGCCAGCTGATCCCAGGTCTGCTCGGTCGTTCCAGCGTGGCAGCTGGTAATCGAACCGGGGTGTCCGGAGGCGCAATTGCGGATGAAGTAGAAAGCTTCATCGCCTCGAAGCTCTGCCAAAATAATTCGATCCGGCTTCATGCGAAGACAGGCTTCCATACAGCTTTTTGCCGTCACATTGCTCGCGCTCTGGCCACCTTTGGAATACAGCAAATGCACGGCATTGGGCTGCGAGATAAAAAGCTCTCTGGCGTCTTCGATCGTGACCAGACGTTCATCGTCGGGAATATGATTCACCAGCGATTTCATGAAGGTGGTTTTACCGCTGCCCGTCGCACCTGATACGACAATGTTCTTTTTATATAAAACCGCTTTGCGGAAGAATTCAGCGTAGTTCCGTGCCTGCTTTAATTCCAGCAGCTCGGCGTCGTGCTCGCTCAAGCTAGCGTGCTGCTCGACCACCCGATCAAAAAAGCCGTCTTCCTGATATTGCTGGAGGGTTTTCATGTGCTTGGAAGGCAATCGGATGGTGATGGATACCTTTCCGGCGTCACAGGCAGGCGGGATAACAAACTGGGCGCGCTGCCCGGTCGGAAAGGTCAATGACACCACGGGATCGGCATCGGTAATCCGCTGCCCGGTATTGCTTTCATTGACCACCGAGGTGCAAAACTGTCTTGCGCGTTCGAAATTCAGCGAAGGCACGTCGATTTTTTGCCAGCCCCCACGCGTCTCCAGATAAATTTCGCCTGGTTTGTTGATGCAAATTTCAGTCACGTCCGGGGACGACATATGACCCAATATGCCGAGCACTTCGTATTGGTAATCGAGAAATTCGTTCGAAATTCTCGCGACGGGTGAGTTGTCGGTATCCACGATGATCTCTGTCAGTCCTAGCGCGAAACCACGCCGGAGAAATCCACGTCTTTTGCAACATAGACATTGACGATGGTTCCCTGATTGATGGTTACTGTGGCAGGTCGACTTGCACTGCGTGCCACCGCCTGACGTGCGAGATCCTGGACCGCTTCGGCAGTATTACTTTGGAATGGCGATGTAATCACTTCGCCACCACTGGTGACAGTCTCTGTTTTCGGGCCATATTTTTCGCCGGCGTATTTGAATGCGTCACTGACCAAACTGATCAACAACGCTGAACTCAGCTTGCTACCCCAGTGGCCGTTGTACTGACCTGGAATGCCGGCGCCACCTAGGTTATCGATGCCTGGACTTGCCATCGAGACATCGATGCCGTTCGGCGTGGTAATACGATCCCAGATTACCGAGACGCGCGGAATCTTCGGATCTTCCGTATTGTATTTGCCCGATATTTTCGACCCCTTCGGCAACAATAGGCGACGACCGTTGATCGAATAAACAGGTTCCGTGACAACACAGGACGTGAAGCCCGGAATATCCGTAATGATCCGTGTCTCAAGTACGCAACGAATGTAGGTACCCCGCACCAGAAGTGCATCGGCATTATTGATGAACTGAGCACTAGTCGCATCGGCAGATTCCGATCGATTATTTCGATCCTGATTATTCGGCAAACTGGCCATCAAAGATTGCAAATAGGGATCGTTATTCGCCAGCGAACCTGCGTTACCGCTGCCCTCACCCGTCGCACTATTCATCATGCGACGTTCTGCGAGCGTTGGTTCTCGTGGAGCGGGTGGCAATGATGAGGAATTCGACGACGCATAGTCCTCAGGCGGCGGTGGTGGCAATTGCGGCGGCATCACCACGGTGGGCTCCGCCAGGGGTATCGGATCAGAAGCGGATTCCTGACTGACGACATTCGTATCTCTGGGCAATTCGGGAATCACCACGGTTTCGTCACGTGGCTTGGAGACGTCTTCGTCGCCTGACGTGGCTCTGCTCAATAACCAGACCGCCATCATTAAAAGCAATGCCACGATGCCTGCCAGAAAGAACAAGGCTTTACGATTTAGCTTTTGCAAGTCATTCGATTGCAGCACGGGGGCGTTGGCATCCAGATCCGGTCTGGTAGCCGCTTGTTGGTAACCGTAGGAACTGGCAGCGTCTTCTTGCGCGGGCACTTGCATATACGGATTGCGGCGATCTTGCTGATCCGCCGGATTCGGAGGTATGTTTTGGCTCATGCTTATTTGCTCCTGCGTAAGCCGACGACATTCTTGCCGTGACGTATGACCAAGTACGGATAGATGCCGTGGATGACGATGGTGTTGTTTTCAATCGTGGTATTGATCACGAAGTCTTCGCCGTGCTCACGTTCCCTTGCAAACAAGGCCGGAAAATTGCCCGTGGGAATATCTTTCAGATCACTCATTTTGACGTAAGTGAACTGTCCGTCGTCATAGACGCTCGTTGGCAGCAACCAGGGCTGTTTGGCGCTTACACTCCGGCCTGTGGAATACTCGTAATTGAAATTGTATGGACGATCTTTTTCAATCGCCGTGCTGATTTGGGAGACCTTCGCCGCTTTGTCGGCAAACTCCGCGTCAGCGGGATATTTAAACGTGACTTTGTAGTGAACGCCCGCCTGTTTTGCCTGCTCCAGTGTTCTCCAATCGGTCGCAACTACTTTTAATTCGAGAATATACGAATGGGTTGCCGTTCTGATCATCATGTTGGTATCGACATCGACGTTTTTTGGTTTCAGGTAAAAAACGTTTTCGCGACGCGTCAGATCCCAGCCGTTACTGAAGCCGGTACTGTAATCAAGAATTTTTTCGCTGGGACTGAGTTCAATCTGTGTCGTGATGCCAAGGCCTGTCCTCACCTGGTAAATGCGTGCAGGCTCATAGACATACTCATGCACCACCTCGGCTTTCAGAACTGTCGCTAGGCTGCATGACGAGAAAAACACAATTCCCATAAGATACGGTTTCAATATGCGACTCATTAGGAAATGCCTCTATTGAGGTTTGGGGTTGGCTCGGCTTGAACCGGAGTGCCTGATACGGACTCACTTGCAGCTCCCGACTGGACGCCAGACTCTGGCTGCATGCTTTCGGCAGGAACGCCAACGGGCGCCTCCTGCATTTCATTCACTGTTGGCGGCGGCGCCGAATAATCGCTATCCACCCGATAGCTCATGACCTGAAAGCCAAGTGGATTCAATATCCGCTTTTGCTCGTCCATTTTCAGATTGTCTTTATAGGTGAATTCAAGCGAAGCAATCTTGCTGTCCATCGGACGTGTTACGCCTGATGTCCTGTTGAAGAGCACACGCTGGAAACGTACCGTCGCTCCGGTTGGTCTTGCCGTTTTACTGGTGCGAATCAGAGC
>Ga0066404_1000248_pt1 | contig 9962 bp, 9 predicted proteins | sample LakWasMeta4_LOW4_2_FD_59491 | JGI IMG/M metagenome (GOLD analysis project Ga0066404, IMG submission 59491) | Freshwater sediment methanotrophic microbial communities from Lake Washington under simulated oxygen tension - Sediment Metagenome 4_LOW4 | ecosystem: Environmental > Aquatic > Freshwater >...
CCTTTCATGGTCATGATTTATAGTTATTACTTGCCGCAATTAGATGCGGTCATTTTTTATCTAAACACTGAAACTGTGCATCTTGCTGTATCAAATGCTATTGATGCGGAAAATGCTTTAACATCTAGCGTTGATGCGGTTTGAGCACTGTTACTAGCAATCCCTAGATAGCTATCACCAGTAGTTGAGTTATCCTCTACAACACCGCTAAATGCATAGTTTGCATCTGGCAGTGCTGTAGTGAATGTGATTGTGTAACTTCCAGTAGCATTTTTGAGTACGCTTGTGACGTTGCCACTGGCACGGATAAACCTGTTTGTATTGGCTGAATCAGTACCGCCTGATGCATTGCGAGTTGCGTCAAAATTCACCCATGCCCTGCAAGCAAACATAGGCGCTGCGCCTTGAGCATTCATTACAGTTGATACTGATGCAGTACCACCAGAGCCTTGAATAGTGCTAGGTGCTGTTGCCCATGTGCCTGCCGTTGCCTGTGTGCTTTCAACATAGCCTACAATGCGGAATGGAACGCTTGCCCTTGCAGTCGTTGAGTAGATGACATTTGCACTATCAGCCTCCCCAGCACCGCCTTCTGCTGTGGTACTGATAAGCGCAGTTTCATCCAGTAATAACCCACTAGAAGCATTGACTACAGCCAATTCAACCGTGCCAGCATTATCAATAGCCAATACAGCAAGCCTTGATTGTTTCGCACTTACAGTGCCTAATGTAGAACCGCTTGAAACTACTACGCTGATAGGGCTGGCAATCTGACGTGTATTGACTGTACCGCTGCCAAGTGTTGCAGACCTGAAATCAAGATTAGTCGCATTTAGCGTGATAGTCAGAGCACTAGAGCCAACACTTGCAGTAATAGGCTGAATCTTGCTTGAGATGATTTGCTGATTGATTGCATAGCCATCAGCTTTCTTGATTGATACGGTAAAAGTGGACGTAGTGACAGCGGTGATTGTTAGCTCATCTCCTGCCGCTGTGGTGTAGTTAGCCGCGCCCTGTACGCTGATATTGCCGCCATGCGTGATGATAGTGCCAGCCGCAGGGTAAACAATGCGCTGTGAGCCTGCCTGTGATGCCGCAGGAAATGCTGTAATTGTTGGTGTACCTGTCCAGTCCTGTACATTAGTACTTGCCCATAGTGGCGTAGTTGTGGCAGTAGCGGCTACTGTCATGCGTGAATAATTTATTGTAGGCAATGAGCCGTTGACTGATGTAATCAGGCCAATACTTACCTGACTAATACCTGCATCAATCGTGCCTGAATCGGTCTTTACTGTGATAGTCGTTACCGCACCATAAGCACTGGCTGTAATCGTGCCGTATATCGTACCGGCAGAAACAAGCAGTTTAATCCTGCGCCCTACATGAAAAGCTGTAGTCTGGTCTCCGACTAAAGTAAACTGTGTTGCACTAACATAAGTAGGCGTAAGGCCACTAACAAGCCACTGGTCAACTGATGACGATGTATCATTGATGCCGCGTATATTATCTTCTGTGATAACTACCGCACCTAAGTCAGTCGTCAGTACCAGCTTATAGCCTGCCCCTGAAGTTAACCATATCTGGCTTGAAGGTTCACCGCGTGAATTAAGCACAATCGGGTTGGCTTGCGGTACGTCACCTAACGATGTAGTATAAGTGGCTAACGGAGTGCTTGAACCTTCTGCATAAGTGTATATCTTATAGCCAGAGGCCAGCGTTCCGTCACTCTTGAATTGCGTACCGTTAAATATCGGTGATAGATTTACTGACATATTTTATCCAATAAAAAAGCCTCACTAGGAGGCTGGTAAGAGGTATTTATGAACTGGACTACTTTAGTAGGTATTGCACTGGCCCCACTAGGTACTGTTTTTTTGATTTGGGTCGCATCTATTATTAAATTATGGATAATCCGTAATATTAAAAACGGATGGCTTAAAGACCAATTACTCAGAGAGCGCTGGCACAGTAGCGCCAGTGATAGCCATAGGCGAGTAACGCGAGGCCAAAAGAGCTTTCGCTAGTTTGTTAGTCGGGCCAATGCCATATTTAGGGTTAGCCATTAAAGACTGATAGCCTTTAGACAGTATCAAAGACTTAGCCAAGTCAGGCGCAACAAATGGCAATGCCCCAGCCGCAGCACCAACTGGCCCACCACCTACCGCACCGCCAGTGCCTAGAATAGATGCAAGTGCAAATTTCAACTTGCTAACCCCTGGGCTGCCTATATCATCTGCCAGCCTTGATGCCTGTGGAAATGCACTCGCAAATTTGCCAATAGTCTCTAATTCGCCTGTTAATGGCGCATCTTTTTCAAATGCCTTGCCTATTAGCTTGGCATTCACATTGCCTGTTGCATCATTTAACGCACGGTCAACGGTATAGCTTTTAGCAATCTGTTTTCTTGATGCCTTCAAAGCATCCAGCAACTCAGGCTTGTTATAGAATGTAGCAGCCTGCTCAAGTGCTGATTCAAGTTTATCCGCAGCCTCTTTGTGCATATTTGCTTCTGCCAGTGCTTTGGGGTCGCCTGACCTGCCATAAAACTTCATATAAGCATTCGCTTGGAATCTTGAGTTCTTTAATTCTTCCAATACATTAGGCGCCGTTGAATCTAATGCAGCAACATCAGCGTAAGACTTGCCAGCCTCTTTCCTGATACCTCTCAACACATCATCAGACAATGAAACGCTATCATCTAATCCTAACGCTTTGCGAGCAAGTGAGTTGGTGACTTCCTGATTCTGAAATGATGCCGCGTGCTTTGTTGCATCTTTACCGGCTAGGCTTTCAAGACTTCTATTTAGCCATGATGGATTAGTCGTTGATGGAGGAATGACATATCCAGCCTCTCTAGCTTGGGCAATGGTTGCATCTCTAGTGGCGTTCTTCGACTGCCTTAATAACTCAGCCGCCTTTTTAGCATCAATCTTGTCACCGATATACTGACCGCCTTTAGCTCCTGCGAATGAAGTAGCAGCACCTAATAAAGCGTTCTTTGCTTTACCATAAACCACGTTATCATCCATAGTCGGGGATAAAGCACCAGCCACACCGCCCGCAATGGTTGCGCCTTTAACAGTGTTCAATACTGGATTCAACATGCCAGTACCAGCATACAAAGCCACATTGCCCAAAATAGCAGAGCCAGGATTGGCATCTTTGATGATGTTGTTGTTAGCAATGGCTTCTTTATCACCAGCACCGAATGCTTGTTTAGTGCCTTGATACAGGTCGCTTAATGCCGTTCCAGCCGCAGCAAACTTAGCTGCTATAGGATGGTATGCAAGCTCTTGTTTTAGCGTGTCAGCGAAGCCCTCTTTACCTATTGGCAATGGTTTTGATGGTGCTTGAACCGGTGCTGCATTCTGTGACTGTATGTAGGCTGCAATTTTAAGCGCACCTTCAACGTCACCGGCTGCATCAGCATTTTTTAATGCTTGATATAGTTCCTCATTAGCCATTATTTACCGCCATATTTTTTAAGTAAGTCGTTTATTTCAGGAGGATGACTATTAGGCATACGCTCATTGTTTGGCATGATGTTATTACCGATAGCAGTCGGCAAGCTTTCATACTTGCTGTAATCCATCGGCGCAGCATTGAAGTTTGAGCGTATCGTGTCCACTTTCAATTTCTGCAACTGAGCGCCGCGCTTGTTAATCTCTCTAATCTCAGTCAGGCGCTTTTTAACAAATTCTTGGTCGTTGATGTTAGCCAATAACTCATTCCATGCGCGTTGAGCATCACCGTCAGTCTGTACGCCCTTATTCAAGCGCAAGCTGTCATTGCGTAACTTTTCAAGTGTTGCCTTGAATGAGCCTAGATTGCGGCTGTTCTGGTCACTTACACCAGCAAAGTTACGTGCCTGACCTATCGAATTATTAATTAATCCTAGTTTAAGCTCGCCTTTATCCAGTTCGTTGTAAATAGCGCCTAAGTCTTTATCAATGTTTGAAGCAGTCGCCAAGGCATCGAGTGCATCGTTCTGCAGGCCTAACGCTGATGCTGGTAGTGGTTTAGTTGAATAGCCGCCACCTGAAGCGTCAATCTGGTTCTTATCTTTAGCCCTAGCATCAACCAAGTTCTGACCGCGAATCTGAATCGCACGATTAGCCGCACCTTCAGCAGCCATACGAGTATTAGATGCTATGCTGTCAGGGCTTTGCGTGTTCTGCATAGTATTGAGTACGCTGACTTTGCCTGTCACTGGGTCTACTGATTGCGTTACATGAGCACCGCCAAGATTCTGCGTATCAATCTTAGGCAACTGGTCTTTAGCTGCCAAAGCAGAAACATAGTGCTGATGCGCCCATGCTGAGATGCCTGCTGAATCCTTCGGCACTGACATATGCGCCCGCTGTGCTTCTTCTGGGATTAATGCACCGATACTGGCTAACTGGTCAATCGCACCATGAGCATTTTCAGGCGTAGGGTTATTCTTTACATAGCCAGCAGCCCGACCGAACAAATCAGCCTTTTTGTACGCTGTCTCGATAGCTTTAGCCTGAATCTCGCTCTGGTTCTTTGCCTGTTCACCTTTGAACTTATCAGCCTCAAAGCCCTGTTTAACATAGCCTTGACCACGTAACTGCTCACCTGTGGCATTTGGATTAGTCCGGTAGAACTCGCGTAAAGCATCTTCATCCGCACGTTGGCGCTGATATTCCTGCATTTTCATCTGCGCTTCTTGATTGCCTAATAGTAAAGACTGTAATTTTGAGGCATTCGCAGCACGTTCATCACCGCTTATGATTTTAGGAGCCTGCCCACCTAATATGATATTTGCATCAAGAGCCATTATTTTTCCTTAATTCCAGATTATGCCAGTGCCGCCTGCGCCATTCGTGCCCACTGGGCCACTACCGTATACATTAGGTGTATATCCCCAGTTCTGATTAGCTACGCCTGCCATTGCATTAGCCCATGCGTTATTAGAGCCGATGATGCCAGCACTACGAGCGTTACCGGCTGATTGCAGGATATTGGATATGTTATTCGCAGATTGCTGCCCAGCCTGTACGCCTGTATTGGTTGCTGTCTGCCCTACGCCTGCAATGCCAGCCAGTTTGTTATAGATGCCGTTATTGTCAGCAGTGTAGCGATTGTAAGAATCGTTAGCCTTAGTCGTGCCGTAGTCATTCGCGTAACGTGTAAGCTCTTTCAATACTGCACCGCTATCACTTGAACCACTAGCCCTTGCCCTAGAATCAATCGCGCCTGTGCCTTGGTCTAAGCCAAATTTAAGGCCGTTCTGATAAACAACGTCATTATTCAAGTCGTTCTGGTCAAACTTCTTGAGCAATGAGCCAAATGTGCTATCACGAGGCGCAGTATTCACTGCCTTATGTGATGCGTTGTATTTATCTAGGTATTGCTGATATGTTTCGTTTGATGCGCCAGTTCTGGTAACAGGTCTATCCTGAAAGCCAAATAAGCGATGGTCAATCGGTGAAGTGCCAATATCAGGATTAGCACGCCAGTTCCATGTATTATTTGAAGCGTTCTGTGCTTGCCATTCCTGCTGCGTTAATGGCTTGTCTGCGCTGCTGCCTGATGATGTGCTATTAGTTGGAGTATCAAGCCCTAACAGGTAAGCCAGTTTATTGACACCTGACGCACCAGCTTCACGGTATGGCTGCAAGTCCTGACGGTTTAGGTCATATTCGCGCTTTTGTTCTGCCTGTGCTGCTGCCGCTGATTCCGCTTGAGCGTCTGCCGCGTCACTTGCCGCACTAGAACCCATTGCACCGCCAATGATAGAAGCACCAGCACTGACAATGCTGCCTGCATCGTTATAGCCAGGATGAGGCATCAAACGATTAAATTTATTATTGAACATACTTAAAATCCTCTTTTGTCATCGTTAAATGCCACTTGCTTTCATCCTCGTGGTCTAGCTTCCACCCCATCCGTAAATCAAATGCAAGCGCATCTGGCTTTGTTTTCATGATGGATGTGGTGATTGTTTCGTACTGATTGAACATAAAAAAAGCCACTTCTCTGAGTGGCCTTCTTAAAAATACTTTTTTGCGGTAATGGGTGAAGACATGGATATGCATATCATTATCAAGTGCCATGATTGCGCCCCATTCATACTGCCAAATCCTGCAACGCTGTAGGAACGTTTTAAACTGTTCGACTGTTGCATGTGTATTGCTTAACTGCAAATCATGCGCCAAATCATCAATAAAGCTCATACAGCTACCCCTGCCGCGTTATGCCACACTACAGGGCTGACAGAATGCACGAATACTGGATAACCTAGCGTAGTGTCGTAATATTGCTGGCCTATCATCAAAAACTGAGTTGGCCTGTTTGCCGTAGTCCCGCTTTGGGAGTTCCAGTTGATATAGTTTCTAACATTTACAAAGAACGTGTACCAGTTACGGTCTATTGAATCGCCATTTTGTACCGGCTGATTCTGTGTAGGCTGAGTGATGTTCATTGCATATCTACCCATGCACCGATAATGACGATTTTCACTGGGTCTGTAATACGTGCAGTTACCACAAAATCACGCGAAGCACCGAGCCTGTTCCAAATTACACGAGCAATATAAGAGCCAATTCTGCCCAATGCTGCCCACCGTTCAACTGGTGTTGTCCTGCCGCCGTTCTTTGATATTTTCAGCATGACTTGAGGATTAGAGCCTTGACCGTTCACAAGTCCTACGCCTGTTTCCATATCCATCCAGATACGGCCTATAGTGTGATACTTTTCATCAAAAATATGACGTGATGACATTTCACGCACAATCGGCGTGCCATTGTCGGTGTAAGTGTTGGCATTGATGGTGTAGATATTGCCATTTTGATAGTCATAGACTAGCACTTTGCTCACTACAGTGAACGTATTGGCAAAGTTACCCAAATATTGGGTCTGTGTTAATCCGCTGCTGAGTTTTGACCATAGATTTGTAGAGCCATCGTATAGCCATGATTTGCCCACTGTAGGGAAGTTAAGCACGTACATTGGATGACCGCCGAGCATGTATGAATAGCCAGATGCGTTTGAAATATCGCCATAGCTGTCAAAGGTATTGCTAATCTCTTGGTTAGATACCTCTTGCGGTGTATAGCCATTCAATACCAGCACCTGAGTTTTTCCCATGCGGTTGCGGCCTAGATAGATGATAGAGCCGTTCATCTTCGCTACTGAGTTGACCGCAGCTAATCCCCACTCAATCACTGACTGGCGTACAAATGGCAGGTCTAATGCGCCTGAGTTAGAGTGAAACTCTGTAGTCACTTCACCGAATAAAACAAGTTCGCGGTTATCGTTATAGACGCGCACTATCTTGTCAGGGTTAGCCTCTGCTGATGCAAAGTCCAATGCGTTATAAGTCAGGCCATCGGTTGACCATGAATAACGGCCCCACTTGGTTTTATCTGTTGAGCCGCGCTGGTCTGTGATGAAATATCCATCAATCCATGTGTTAGTCTGTGCCGGTACAAAGTCAGCGTCTGTAATCTTGGTAAATACGTTGGTAGTCGTGTTGTAGGTGTAGCCATAAGTGCCATCAACGATTTGCAGAGTATTGCCGTTATTAGCCATGCTCACACGGCCTGATGTAGTGTCTAAAGTCCCTCGATTCACAGCTACAGCCGCATTATTCACTTCCCACAAAGTGCCGCGATGCACTACATAGTTATAGTCACCCAATTCCATACCGCCACGTACTGGCGTATCTCCAAATGAGGTGAACAGGTCAAGCCCTGGCGTACCATAGGCAATCACCTTGCTTTTATCTTCATCGGTGACAAACTCAAGATACAGATTTGTTCTCTGTTCAGCAGTCACCATCACTGATTTGCTGGTTTGACCGATGCCAAATAGCGGATAGCGCATTAGTAACCACCTATGAATGCTGCGATATTGCCGCCATGACGGTTTAAAAGCATGCCGTCAATACTTAGTAATGGGATAACGTTATTTGTGCGCTGTAGAGCTTTAAATGAAGTCCTAGCCGCATTGATAGTGATAGGTGAAACAACAATCCCAGGATATTGAGGCGCGATATTCACCGCTAGATTCTTGATTAATGCTTCTTCATAGCCAGGCGGCATGATGACTGTAGTAGCTAACGTTGCAAAGCTGTTTACGATGTTCAACACGCGCATATTCAGCGTACAGTTAGAAGCCAAAGGCCATGTGTAAACTGTACCGTTTGGCATCGTTCCTGCATAGTAAATGAAGGTAGGATATGAGCCAAATGCGCCCTTATAGGTGATGCTGTCATATTCCTGATTGCTGATGACTTTTACAGGATAAGTGATGCCGTTCAGGTCAACGGTTGCTGTCTCGATGTCAATCGGCCTATCGGTGATTTCATCCCCTGATGGGCCAATGGTAAAACTAGCCGCAGTCGTCATGGCATGAGATACTGAGCTTGCTACATAAGCAAAGGCTTGGTCATTACTCCACAATTCCATCAAGCGATTCAATGCGCGTAAGGCATCGTCAGCCATTGATGCTGATGGTGTTTCATCCTCGCCGAGCACGCCAATCTCTTTTAGCGCGTCATAAATAATGGTTTGTGCAGTTGCCATATACCCTCCAATAGTCTTTATGACAGAGCCTCTTGCAAAGCCCTGTTAAAAAACTACTAAGCCTTAGCCGTTACTAATCCTGATGGATTGAGAATGCTCCAATCCACATAAGTATCAGCAGTTGCATTAGCTGTGCCGTAGATGGTGAATGAACCAGCAGCAGGCACGATACGCTCAACACGCAGCAAAGTACCGTCAGCCGCAGCTTGCGCCACTACTGCAAAGATTTTGCTGTTAGCGTCAACTTGGCTATTGGTTACTACAACAGATGAAGCCCCAGCAGCGATAGCCACAGTGCCAGAGTTAAGGTTGTTGGTCTGAGCGCCATTGGTCAATGCAGCACTTGAAGTCGTTGCAAAACCCTGCGCGATTAAAGCAGCCTCTACCTGAGTAGAGAGCTTGACTACTGAACCGGCAGCTAGGCCAGCGTAGCCTTTTGATAAAGCGATGGTCATATTGATTCCTTAAAAAAGAAAAGCCCCAGTTAAGGGGCTAATTGATTACAGAGCGTATTTAACAGCCAACTCAGGGTATGTAGCAGCCCAGGCAAAAAGAATGTCGATACGCATGATGCTGTTGTCATTCACACCATCGTAGAACTCTGTCACTTTCAGGTTCAAGCCTTTATAGCTTTCCTGTGCTACGTCAATCACACCTTTACCGCCTGGAGGTGCCCACAATGGCACTGATGCCAGAGTGAATGCGTCTTTGTGGTAACCAACTGATGTGCTGTAGCTGGTAGATGCTGCACCGAAGATAACGAATGGCTGACCAGTTGTAGGTGATGCTGTTACGTTCTGGAATGCGCCAGATGTTACGATAGCTGGACTAATAGGCAGTGATGTTGCACCTTGAGCCACGTCAGCAGTGATGACAAACTGAGCCAATACGCCGGTAGATTGACGTGATTGTGGATTAACGGCATACACGCCAGGCAATGTGATAACTGTGCCCTTAGTGATAGTACCTGCACCAGTTGCCGCTACTGTGATAGTGGCGCCAGTCTGGTTTGCACCGTTCACGTTTGAAGCTGTACCAGCACCGTTTGAGTGTGTTGCCACGTTCTGATCCATTGCATAGCTCAAGCCCAGTGAATCAACCATCACGCCAGAGCCAAACTGCTTGCTGATTTGTGATTGACCATTGAACAGACCAGCAAATCCAGTCACGAAGTTAGCATTCAATGCTGGTGATAGAGCCAGTGAACGTTGACGGTCACGAGGTGCGCCCATCTCATCAAGTCTGCGGTTAATATCAGTTACAGCACCGATAGCCAGAGCTTGTGTGTTTGGTGATGCATAGGTTGAGTTCAATGCGTTAAACACTGAAGTGCGAGCTAAATCCAAACCTTGACGGTCAATCTCGTTGGCTACGGTTGCCATTGCTGCTTGAAGTTTTGATTCAAGTTTA
>Ga0066404_1000252_pt1 | contig 9912 bp, 8 predicted proteins | sample LakWasMeta4_LOW4_2_FD_59491 | JGI IMG/M metagenome (GOLD analysis project Ga0066404, IMG submission 59491) | Freshwater sediment methanotrophic microbial communities from Lake Washington under simulated oxygen tension - Sediment Metagenome 4_LOW4 | ecosystem: Environmental > Aquatic > Freshwater >...
TTAATTAAACTTACTCTTCCTGATCTAATTGAACATAAAAACGAATTAAAAAAACAATTCAAAGAAAAAAAAGTGAATGAATTATTAAATCCAAATTATAGAAAATTATATCCTGAAAATAGTAAAAATGAAAATTTAAACAATGATAAAGTTGAAACAATTATATTAAAGCAACTTCCTGATAAATGGTATGCTTTATTATACTGGATTGAATTAAACGCAAATGGTCAATTGCCTCCAAGAAATAGAGATGGTCAATTTATAAAAAAAGAAATTGAAGAAGTTGGAAGAATAAAAACAAAAAAAAGTGGACAGGGTTTTTATCGAAGTTTTATCGAAATAGATTTGAATAATGCAAAATTATTAAAAAATATATATGGCGAGAATTGGAAAAATGAAATCATAAAACTTTCAGAAAACGATACAATAATTTCAAAATATTTACAAAATAAATACAATTAATAATGTACAGGTATTTCTAGGTAAATACCTGTAAAATACCTCTGAAAATACCTCACGTGGTTTGTGCTTTATCAATCTAAAACATTAGAAAATGCACAATTTAATTTTAACACCAATTTCAGTAGAAGAGTTAACAGAAAGAATTGCTTTAAAAACCATTGAACTTTTAGGGCTAAAAACGCAACAACCCCAACCTCAAAACGACCTGCTAACCCGAAAGGAAGTTTGTGCCCTATTGAGTATCAATTTTTCGACACTTTGGAAGCATACTAAAAGTGGAAAATTAAAGAGTTCGGGAATTGGAAACAGGGTGTTTTATTCTAGGGCACAAGTATTAGAATCAGTAAAACCGTTAAACTTTTAACGGTTTTGGAAGCGGCAACAACAAATGCCATAGCCCAAAAGTACATTCCAGAATGGTGTAAATTAGACTTTTTTAACGATTCTAATTTAAAAACGGATATTCAAAATCGGATATCCGTTTCTACCACTACCAATTTTATTAATGCCTTACAAGATATGAAAGGTGATAATAGAAATGGTAGTGGTTTTTCTTTTTCTGAAATAACACTTGGTGCAATGGCTTATTTTTATTCTGAAATATTCACGGGTAAATTTTCAGATCGCATTTATACCCTCGAAATGGTCAAGGGTTTTTTGGATGTGGATAATTTGACGGATTACACGGCAATACACGAAATTGATGTTTGTTTTCACAAATTAAACAATGCGCCTTACTTTAAACAATGTTGGTTAATCATCCAAAGTGCTTGGTTTTTTAATTCAGAACATTTCGGACACCATCAGTTTATTGATTATTTGAACTATTACATAATAAATAGCGACAAACTACCAATTGAATGTTATAAATACGACAGAAACTATTTAGAAAAAAAATATATTGATATTGATGAAGCAAAATTAAAACAGTTTCCTATAAATGGCTTTGCTCTAGTAAGTCAATGGTATTTTGGGATCTTATTTCTTATATGTAAAGAATTAAAACTCCCAACAGCTCATTTTAAGATTAAAACTAAAGATAATCGAGAGTATAATCCGTTGACAAAAATGTCAAGACAGTTGCGACCTTTGACTCCTTTTAAAATTATTGAATGTGATATAAAAAGTGCATTTCCAACATTTTTGGATGCACTAACAGGGGCCAAATTAAAAGATGATGTATATAATAATTTAATGAAGTCAAAATCTATTTCCAGAAGTGAAGCGAAAATTATGTACAACAAAATTTGTAACAGTAAAGAATATATAACTAAGGGTTTTACTGCCGAGTTTTTCATTACTTGTGGTTATTCTAAGAAACATTTAACGATGTTACTCTATTTTACTCATAATGACCATTTAAAATTCTTTCAATTTATGACACGCAGCGAGGAAAGAGCAATTAATACTTTTGTTAATCAAAATAATTTGAAACGTGGAACAAGGTTGCATGATGCTATTATTTTTTTAGATATTAAGGAAAAAGTAGGTTCTTATAATTTAAAAGTTATTCCAAATTGTGAATTTGGGTTCAAGCAATTAAACCGCCCTGTGTACAAGGAAAGTTTTAGCTTATCAAATAAACGGTTACCATATGCCTATTTGAATAGTATTCCGAAAGGATTAAATTTAATTTCAAAGCGTGACCATTCAAAACCAGAAATAATTGGTAATGCAAATGGATTCCGTTATTTTAATGGGAATTACGAATATATTAGTGCGTCATTCAATATGAATGATTTTAAAGCTACATACGTCACTTTTAAACATCAATGCGAGGAAATGTTTTCCACATTACAATATCTTAACCAGCTACGGACTAATCCGATGCACGTCTATCTTATTTTGAGACACATTAGAGAATCTAGTAATTATATTTTTAATGTTCGTGCAATGTATTTCAAAGCAGTTAAATTACAATATGATGAAACATTTGTTAAAATAAAAACTAGGGATTTTGATCTAATAGAAGAGCTAAAATTTAGAAGGAAGATTGATTTTTTAAATGCTCTTAATACTTCTCGTGGAATTGTCAATTGTAACTATAATTTGAAGGAATTATACTGCTTGTTAGAAGAAAGGCTTTTGAATGAAGATTATGGTTTTTTGAATGAATTAGCTGTAAAAGGGCTAAAAAAAAATAATATTTTGTTTTGTTTTATTATTAGAAAATTTAATATGCTATGCACTGGATTGTCGAGAACGCCACGAAAACAATTTAAAAAACAGGCTCTTTATAATACTCCTATAAAGAGCCTCCCTGTTAACTCGATTTCGTCAAATAGAACTTCAAAAGCAACTTTGACGAGGCAACAAATGAAAAAGGAACGTGAACTTGAAGAGTATAACCGATTAATAAATAATCGCCCAATTGCACAACAATTATTTTTAATTCTTGGCCAAGTTGTTAATCAAGAATCGCTATTAATAATTTCTAAAGAGTTAGTAGTACAAAAACAACTGAAATATGAATTAATCAGTGCAATTGATAAGACCAATTATTCAGATATTGATATAGCAGTTTGCAAATTTGATAAAAGATATAGTAATCAAAAAAATCAAGTTTCGGAAGTTTCGGTTTTAAACAATATTTTCGATGAGAATTTGGGAAATAGTATTTTTAATCAGATATCTTTTGAAGAAGCCTGTAGCAGAGATGATATATTTTTTATGGAATATTTAAAATTCCATAAAATAGAAGAACAGAAACAAAAAGTATCAATTTCCAGAAAAAATGAGGTTTGTGAATTTTCGGGACTTGATTTTGAATTGTAATCACGTTAATTTATTCTTAAATTTTTATACAGGTAAATTAGTATGTCCAACATGCATTGTATTATTTATTTAACATTATAGATAGAATATCTATATTTGTAAGTGTAAAAATATTAAGAAATGAATTTACTTGAAAAAACGGTTAAAGAATTATTAGAAAAATTTGGTGAAGGTAATCATAAACCTGGTTCAGGAAGTGCAGCCGCCTTTCAAGGAATGGTTGCTGCCAAACTTATTTCTACAGTAATAACGCTAACAGCCGAAAAAAAACGTAGACCATTATACGATAACTTTTTGCCAGAATTATTCGATTTTCAACAAAAAATTGAAAATGAAATATTTCCTAAGCTTTCTGAACTTTTTCAACTTGATTCAGAGCATTTTGATACTGCGTTAAACTTAGAATAGCTAGGGATAGTGAAACAGATATTACTTTAAAAAATCAGTTTCGAAGACAAGCATTAGAGCAATTGAAAGTTGCGATTAGTCTACCTTTACAAATTTCCGAACTCTGTGTTGAATTGTGTGATATGGCTGCTTATGTTTTCGATAATGGATTCCAAGCAGCTAGAGGAGATTCGCAAGTCGGATTGAGTGGCGCTGTTGCAGGATTAGCAGGTTGCATCGCAATAATAAGATTAAATGTTTTGTCATACAGTAGCGATGAATATCAATACATAAAATCGATTCTTACAGAAGTTGATAAATTAAATATTATTTATCAAAAGCATAGAGAAATTTCGGAATCAAAAATCGAAATTCTAAAAGTAGAATTTGAACTAAAAATTCCGCTATTCGATGGAATTCATATTATACTAGATAAATACAGAGGGAAAAAAAATGTTAATATTGAAGATTGTGCTAGGGATTTGCAAAATCTCATTTGGAAAAATAGACATGTCATCTGGAAAAAAAATGTACCTACAAACTTATTTGAAATTTTGAGACCTGAATCTGTACTTAAACATTGTCTAGGATATGATTACTTTGTAACAGGAAGGTTTGGAGTTCCGGATGAATCTGGTGGTGCAATAGAAGTTGGTGGTTTGATAGATCAAAATAACAAACTAGTTGCAATTTCCGATAGATTCCCAACCCAAACACAAAAATTCACTGGAGCGCACGAGCTTGGTCACGCTATACTTCACAACCAATCTTTACTCCACAGAGATATCCCTACAGATAGCTCTGGAAATAGGAGAACTCGAGATATAGATGAAATTAATGCTGACAAATTCGCATCATATTTTTTAATGCCAAGAAAGCTTGTTGAAAATGCTTTTGAACAAATTTATTCTGTGACACAATTTACAATTAATGAGAATTCTGCATTTAATTTTGGCGGACGGAATATAAAAGAATTAAGAATTGAATGCAAAGATTCACGTGGATTGTCCAGAAAACTATCATCTGCGAGTATGTATGATAACCATAGTTTTCGTTCTTTAGCTGAGATTTTTGGAGTTTCGATTGAGGCTATGGCCATTCGACTTGAAGAACTTGAATTAGTCAAATTTTAAATTGGATTTTCCTTTCTCTTTGGCAATGGTAGCTAATTAGTTTATTAGCGAAACAAAATTTGGTAACTATATACTAGTTTACACTAAAAATATGAATTATTTTTTGTAACAATTATTTTTTGTAACTTTAATTAATAAAAAAAGCGTCCCCTGACGACGCTCTATGCTTAGTTTTTAGTAGCCCTGTAGCTACTTAGATAACTGGCACCCAAAAGGCAAAGCATTTACCTTTTTTAGGGTATATTCTGCGACCGTTTACGACACGGTGGCGACAGAATACCAGTTTCTCTAATACACCGTTGTTGAATCTAGTTTCCATTTGCAGATAGTATTAAAGGCGAGCGGGTTAAATTTTAGACCCTAACATAGCTCGCATCAATTAGAGCCACTACCAATCACTTGGTAATTAAAAACCCCCGTTATCAGGAATAACGAGGGTTCTTTCTTTTTCAGTCAAATAAGTGAAATTGTTAAAGGATGTTAGTTATATTTAAGGTCGTAACTTAAATATTATATCTCATTGACGACACACTATCTGCAATGATTTCCAGATTCGATGCAAATATAGTTAGATATATATGATATTTACTACTATTTTCAATAGTTAATGTTTATAGTAAAACCAAAAAACTATAGTTTAATATTATCATTTGATTGTAGGAACTCTTTATGTACTTATTCTCGTTTTATTCTAAATCTAAATGGATTTGTTTGTCTTCCTTATCATCATTCTTTGGATTAAAGTTTAAAGCTTTTTTTAGTTTATTATCAAATGAATTTAGTTTTATTGGCTCCTTTTCTACCTTTTCAATTTCATTCTCAATTGCTTCAAAGTTTAATTCTGTTTGACCATTTGCTCTATCTACCATTATATTGAATCGAGTCTTAAATTCTGTCCAAGTATGGCAAGAACTCATAATACCTATCACTTTATAAATTTGAGCAGTTAAAGCAGGGTGTCCAATATCGGGTGTTAAACTTTGAAAAAACCTAGCGGTATAATTACCCGATTCACTTTTAGGAGTCTTTATTTTTAATTCTTCTAAAACTCCCTTTGGTAATTGTTTATAAATTAACTCATTTGTCCAAGTACCTATAACACTTGGTCTTTTTTTAATTCCGTTAACTGTATAATCCCAATTATTTAATCTAAATATTTCGAAATAGAATGTGTCAGGAAATTTTTGTTGCCACTTTAACAGCTCATTGCTTATATATGCTTTGAAAATTATTTGTAAAGCATCTTTTTCCCTTTCATATTGGTATCCAGTAGCTTCATCAACTAAAGCTTTAATTCCTATATCAGAAAGAGCTAACAGTAATATTTCACTTGCTCTTGCTAAAGGAATTTGTTGCGTTGCTAACTTTTTATGTTCTCTTGCGTCTAAATATACTTTACAAAGTTTAGGCAAAATTTCAGCATTATATCCCTCTGTTTCATTATCGTTTTTAGAGATATATGTTATTTGATTGAGCACCGCATCTAATTCCTTATTTATAAAGGGTTGCAAGTTCTTTGCGTCTATAAAAGCGGGTCTATTGAGCACCCTTAAATCATTCAATGCCCTTCCCCTTTTTGTCCGTCCAAAAGCTTTAAAAACAGCAGATTGTGTAATTATTCTTGTGCCATCTTCTAAAACAGCAACACTTAACTCATTTTCTCCAATAGTTATTTTACCCTCGTGAGTAGCTTTCAATAATTTTTTCATTACGTTATCAATTCTTTATAAGTTAAACGATTATTTGAATTTGAAAGCAATAAATTAAAACGCATTGCTCTGGATAAATGTCTTGTACTGTGTCTAAAAATAAATTCGTCAATATGCATTTTACAAATGTTTTTTAGAGGTGAAATGATATATTCCCAAATATACCTCTTTTTAGTAAACTCCAAAAGCCCTCAATAGTATTTGTATGAATTCTAACATTTACGTACTGACCTTGATTATGTTTTACTATTGAGTAATCATAAATTCTTGAAACTCTTTTTAACCGAACCTTTCATTAGTATAGAATCACTTTCTTTTACGTTTGCGATTAGTCCGCCTGCTACGTTCCAAAAATCTTCATATTATTTTAAGATTGTGGGGTGCCGTAAAGAATTATATCTGAAATTAAGTACCTCAACTTATCTTTCAAGTCATAGTCGATATCCAATTCCTCGGCTTTATTACACATTTCCAAAAGTTGTGAAAAATGATTAATGTCATTGTCAATTTTTGGTTTAAAAATGTCTGATAGTTTTTTAATTACTGTAAATGCACTTCGGGGATGGTCTATTTTAGCTTTTATTTTTATCCTCAATTCATCAGGCGTTTTAATCGACTTTACATCATATAATTCTTTTATGAAATTATCACTTGTGTTTAAAATATTATTAACTCCTAATAAACTTGTAAAAACATTTTCAGGCTTAGTGGTGTGCGAGATTAGAAGTTTAGGATTTTCAAATTTTGAAGATTTTGGAAATAAATAAAAACCCTGTTTGTCAATTTGTCCTACATTAATAATATTTACAAAATTTAAAGAACCTTTTCCCAAATCATTAGTAGTGACTTTCGCAGCAATCGAAACTTTTCCAAATGATCCTGCATCCTTTAAAATTTTTTCTGCAACAATTATTTCTAATTTAGACTCATTAAGTGACGCACTTTTAATTTTGTACTCAGTACCTTTATTTTTTTTCATATTGTTATGAAAAATTAACATTGATACCACAAAAGTAAAATCTACACCATATTCAAAATATTTATTAATTGATGTAATACCGCGTAAATAATTGATTCCTTCGTTTTCAACCAATCTATAACTTTTATGTTTGTTGTAATTGTCTGAGCTGTTTGCCAATTCTTTAAAATATTCAACATTTTGTCTTGCCAAATCAGCCAATCCAATTTTAAATAAATTGTTTGCGTATTTTGTCATCACATATTCATCCAGAAAGGTGTTTTTTGAGTCATAAATGGCAATAGCACTCATTCCTTTCTTCAGCTCATCAATTACAACATATTCATCAAAATGAAAATTTATTGACTTTTCATTCTTACCTTCAATTGCTTTTTCACTCTGAAAAACATTGATATCTTTACTCTGTGCCAAGATATTATGCCTTTTGTAGTTTTTGTTAAAGTATGCTACACGGTTGAATAACGTGTCAATATTGTCAATTGAAATTATTTCGTCTTTGACATTTTCAATATCAAAAACTTTATAGATTTCTGATCTATAAGGATGGTCAGATATCAATTCACAAAGTTTTTCAACTTTTATTTTTCCTGTGCTGTTTTCGGCGTCAAGCACTAACGCTTTTTGTATAAATTTATCTTCCATAATTTACTTTTCTTTTGTTATTCCTTTATATTTTTCCGGGCTTGAAGTTTTAATATCTAGAAACCTTCCCATTTTGGTATCTCTTTTGGTCCATAGACCTGTTTTTGGATTTTGAAACTGAGAGCGTTCTTTAACAGCTCCTTTTCTTGAATTGTCATCAGTTGGCTTGTTTGTATCCTTTTATATACATAATGAAAAAATGGTGACTGATATATTATATTTTTTTTACATAATTTTCAACCATTTTTAAATAAAAAGGGCGCAAAAGCGCCCTTGAAAAATTATGTTAAATCAACTATTGGAGCATTAGGAGCATCCCTTTTGACAGCGGCAATACCGTTGTCTCTAGAGTATGTGCTATTATACATTTCACTAACTCCAATTGTTTCCCCATTTGCAGCCTTAAGAGTAAAATAGTATTGGGATCCATTCCAAGAAGTTTTTCTTTCGTACCTACTATCATAAGGCGAGTTTAACTTAACAGCGTTAATGCCATTAAGACAATTTTGTTTTGAAGTATATCCCTCTCCTTTTAAAATAGTTTCATTATTTGCAGATACCAATGTGTAGTAATATTGATTATTAATCTGCTTTCTTATGTAAAATTTTGCTGTATTAGCCATAGTAATATATTTTTAAAATTTATAAATATTTATTGTACAATCTGATAGCTCCATTTCTAAAATGGTCTATCTAATTAACTATTTACTCTAAGTCATAACTAATCCTATTTAAAAAAGGAAGGCTTAATTAGCTTATATTTCAAAATATTATTACTACTTTTGTATTCTCAAGTACAGGCGTTGTATAATGCTTGAAATATAAGGGCCTTGTAGTTCTTCCTAAGTAACTACTTGGCTTTTTTATTTAATTTTTTCTCTCAACAATTCTTTTCTTCAGTTTATATATTTTATCTCCATTATAGTCTATTTGTTGGATGTCAAATATTATAGTCCTAGTTTCGTCCTCGAAGTCAATATTCATTTCATTTAAAAATGATTTTGCTTTGATATAATAATAATCACCAGCCTTACTTATTTTAAAGGAATATTCATCTCCATTTTGATGTACTACCATATAAACAGAAACATCGTTAGTATCTGCGTTATTTGTAGCAAATTTGCAATATTTATTTTCTCCTATGTTTAACAATTCTATTGCTCCTTTAGAGAATCCTAATTTACCAGTCTTGTGCACGGTTAGTTTTACTGCTCCGTCAGTTTCTTTTGGTTTTATAAAATTTAAATCTAACATATTTTATATCTTTAGAATTAATAATTACAAATGTATGTAATTATTTTTACTTAACAACTGTTTTTTTTAAAAATAAATAAATTTCAATTTTATTTTAAATAGTAATTTATTATGTTTATTTGCGTAGTTATACGCATTTTTTATTTTATTATTAATTATATTGTTTTATTTGTGTGTTTATTTGTGTGTTTGTGTATAGTATTAATGTTGCTTGTATTGCCAAGCTATTTTTAAACACATCTAATAATCACCCAGTTCTGGGCATAGTTAGAGATGAATCATTATTTAGTAATCCTGTATCTGCTCTACTAAATAATGATTGCAGTACTAAATGTCAATCTTCCTTTTCAATACTTGAATCTTTAATCATTGTTAGATAAACGTATGCCAACCTTTATCTTTCTTGGACATCTAGTGATAAATGATAAGCACTAAACATAGATTTCATAACCGCTTTAATTGTAAAAAAAAGAAATGAATGTGACATATATTACACTCCAACGGATTGCTATACTGTGGTCAGGTAATAGATGATGAAATTCAACTCAACAATAAAATAAATGATAATTTA
>Ga0066404_1000257_pt1 | contig 9773 bp, 8 predicted proteins | sample LakWasMeta4_LOW4_2_FD_59491 | JGI IMG/M metagenome (GOLD analysis project Ga0066404, IMG submission 59491) | Freshwater sediment methanotrophic microbial communities from Lake Washington under simulated oxygen tension - Sediment Metagenome 4_LOW4 | ecosystem: Environmental > Aquatic > Freshwater >...
ATGATTGAAGGTGTATTGCGGCAACAGCTGCCGGACATGGAATTCATCGGCTGCGAAAGCGCCGAAGAAGCGAAGGTTGCCTTGCAAACGGGCAGCGTTAATTTGGTCACCATGGCCCTGCGTTTGCCCGACATGGACGGACTGGATCTGGCGAAATACATTCGCGAACATACACCCCAGGCCTACATTCCGATTATCGTGGTGTCCGGCGATGTGCAGGAACGTCTGGAAACCCGTTCGATTACCGACGACGTCACCGATTATTTCGACAAGTCACTCGGCTTCAGTGCACTCGCCGCTTTCATCAAGGGTTACGTCGCTCCGGAATCGGAAGCAGGCTGTGAAGTGCTTTACGTCGAAGACAGCCGCGTGGTTGCCATGGCAACGCGACGCATGCTGGAAAAGCACGGTTTGAAAGTCGTGCATGCCACCTGCGTGGAAGATGCGGTTGCGCATCTGGAAACCATGATGGCGCAAGGCCGCATTCCCGGGCCCGACATCGTATTGACCGACGTGTATCTGAAAGGCGATTTAACCGGCAAGGATTTATTGCACAGCATTCGCAATACTTTCGGCTATCCCAAAGGCCTGCTGCCGGCACTGGTGATGACCGGCGATGCCAACCTCGCCAACCAGACCGATCTGTTGCGTGCCGGCGCGAATGATCTGGTGCAAAAACCGATCGAAGAACGCCTGCTGGTCACCAAATTATTATTCCAGTTGCGTGTCGGACGGCAGATGCGCGAGAAGCTGCAAAAACAATAATCATCTTGCAGGCGCGGCCATGGCCGCGAATCATTTTTGTCCGAACACGCCATTCAACTTGAAGCCTCATGGAAATCGCGTGTCGGCGATTATTTGCAGCGTCCCGATATGCGTGCCTTATCGGAATTCCTGCGTAACGAAAAAGCCAAAGGCAAAAAAATCTATCCGCGTGGTACCGATATTTTTACTGCGCTCAATACGACGCCTTTTGATCAAGTCAAAGTGGTCATACTCGGGCAGGATCCCTATCATGGGCCCGGGCAAGCACATGGCCTTTGTTTTTCTGTTTTACCCGGCGTCGACATTCCGCCCTCGCTAAGAAATATCTATACCGAAATCGAGCGCGACTGCGGCATCGCCAAACCGAACCACGGTTGTCTCACGCATTGGGCCGAACAAGGCGTGTTGTTATTGAATGCGGTACTGACCGTCGAAGACGGCAAACCCGGTTCGCATCAGGGCAAGGGCTGGGAAGGATTCACCGACCATATCGTCGAAAAACTGGATGCCGAATGCGAAGGCCTGGTCTTCATGCTGTGGGGAAGCTATGCGCAGGCGAAAGGCCGTGTTATCGATGCCCGCAAACATTGCGTCTTGCGTGCACCGCATCCGTCACCGTTATCGGCATATCGCGGCTTTATGGGCTGTGGGCATTTTTCCGCCGCCAATCGCTGGCTGGTCGGCGGACACAAGAAACCAATAGATTGGTCGATACCTAATTCTTAGGGGCGACTCATGAATCGCCCCTGCGAATTATGCTGCAAGCGTCTTCGCTTCAAATTCTGCCAGCCATTCATCATCCGAACCTTCACTCACCCCTTCAAACAGGAAGGTGCTGAGATAACGCTCGCCGGTGTCCGGCAGCATTGCCAGAATCACCGACCCTTTTTCGGCTTTCTCCGCTACTCGCAGCGCAGCCGCCAGAGTTGCACCAGCAGAGATACCGACAAACACACCCTCTTCCGCCGCCAACCGGCGTGATGTATCACGTGCGAGCACATCGTCCACCGGAATAATTTCATTCGCGATCGATTGATTGAGCACGGCAGGAATAAAGTCCGGCGTCCATCCCTGAATTTTATGAGGCGCCCAATCTTTTCCCGAAAGCAAGGATGCTCCTGCCGGTTCGGTGGTGATGATTTTTGTTTGTGGCCGCGCCAGCTTCAACACTTCGCCGACGCCGGTCAATGTGCCGCCGGTGCCCCAGCCACTGACGAAGTAATCCAGTCGCTTGCCGGCAAAGTCCTGCAAAATTTCCGGTGCCGTTGTGTTGCGGTGATAGGCAGGGTTGGCCTGATTCTCGAATTGCCTCGCAAGAAACCAGCCGTGCTTGCGAGCGAGCTCTTCGGCCTTTCTCACCATGCCGCTACCCCGCTCCGCCGCCGGTGTCAGGATCACTTTTGCACCATAGGCGCGAATCAGTTTGCGACGTTCGATGGAAAAGGTTTCCGTCATCACAGCAACAAACGGGTAGCCGCGTGCAGCGCACACCATCGCCAACGCGATGCCGGTGTTGCCGGAAGTGGCTTCCACGACGGTCTGTCCGGGCTTCAACAAACCTTTTTGTTCGGCATCCAGAATGATGGCGAGTGCCAGACGATCCTTGACCGATCCGCCCGGATTGAAGGATTCCACTTTCACGTACAAATCCACATGCGATGGTGCGATGCGATGCAGTTTGACGATCGGTGTCGAACCGATGGTGTCGAGAATATTGTTGTAAATCATGCTGAACTCCAATAGTAAAAAATGTCAGGCTGCTGCCAATAAGGAATGTTGTTTATCGATGACGACGTTTCCAAGCGGTGCCTGGCCAAACCAATGCAAGCTTTCGGCAAACGCTGCCACTTCGCCGATAATCAGCAAAGCCGGTGATTTCACCTGATGTTGCGATGCACGCAATGCAAGCTGTGCCAGTGTTCCGATGACCACGCGCTGTTCCTGACGCGATCCGTTTTCGACAATTGCAAACGGTGTGCCTGGATTGCGGCCGTGCTCGATCAGTTTGTTTTGCAGGCGCTCGAGACTCGCCACGCCCATGTAAATCGCCAGCGTCTGTTTTTCGGCGGCGAGCTGCTGCCAATCGAGCGTGTCTTCGGATTTCTGGCAGTGAGCGGTCACGAAGCGCAATGATTGCGCATGGTCCCGATGCGTGAGCGGAATGCCTGCGTACGCGGCGCACGCGAGCGCTGCGGTCACTCCAGGTACCACCTCAAATGGAATATCGTTGGCTCGCAGCACTTCGCATTCTTCGCCGCCGCGACCAAAAATAAACGGATCGCCGCCTTTCAAGCGAACGACACGCTTGCCAGATTTTGCATGCTCCAGCAGCAATGCGTGAATACCGTCCTGTGTGGTGTAGTGATGTCCTGACTCTTTCGCGACCTCGATAAATTCCGCATCGCGACGGGCAAGTGCCAACACCTCTTTGCTGACCAGACGATCATGCAGAATCACGTCGGCTTCGTTCAATAATCGCAATGCCCGCAGTGTCAGCAAACCGGCATCGCCGGGGCCGGCGCCGACCAGCGCCACCGACCCTTGTCTCGCCTGTGCATCCTGCTGCGACAAGGCCGTCAGCAAGGCGTGTTCCGCTTTTATGGTTTGTTTTTGCCGCAATAAGGACAGCACAGGCCCCTGCAATAATTTTTCGAACCAGCGCCGTCGTTGCGGCAATACCGGCAAATGCTGGCGAATACGTTCACGATGTTGCGCGAGCAAAGCGGTCAACTCACCGTAGGATTCGTCAAATTGTGCTTCGAGTTTTTCGCGAATATGGCGAGCCAGCATCGGCGCGGCACCCGCGCTGGAAATCGCGATTTGCAGCGGCCCGCGTTCGATGACCGACGGCACTTGGTAACTCGATAATTCTGCATCGTCGACTACATTTACGAACAGACGGCGCGCTTCGGCAGCAACGGCAATGTGTCGATTGACCTCGACATCATCGGTGGCGGCAACGACTAGCCAAACATCATTCAACCAATGTTCCTGGAAGGTGCCGGCGAAATATTCGATCTCCTTGTTGGCGAACAATTTCTGCAGTTCATCGACAAGCTCGGGCGACCCTACGCGTACCCGCGCCCCGGCCGATCGCAACGCGGCGATTTTTCTGACGGCCACCACGCCACCGCCTACGACCAGTACGGGGCGATTTCGGAGATCGGCAAACAAGGGGAATAAACGGTCGCTCATGATTTGCGTGAAAGCACTAGGGTTTGGGCCTAATGTCACGCTAAACGGAGCGGGGAGTTCGGTGAAATGATTTCGGCTACTGAGTCCATGCCCAGAAGTTATGTAACGCAGCGGATGAATCCGCCCGCCTTCACTGGACGCTCTCCAGTGCATGGGCTAGCATCGTTTTATCCCGTCACCCGCCCTTTTCCGGAGAGCTGTCATGTTTCTCATGTGTTGTCGTACGCCGCGTTGAAACCCATTTCGCGTTCGCGACTTATCACGATTTCCCCCGAGAAATTTTCATGACACTGACACAACTTCGTTACCTGCTCGCCATTGCCGACTCGGGCCTGAACATCACGCTCGCCGCCGAGAAAGTGCATGCCACCCAGCCCGGCCTATCCAAACAATTGAAACAACTGGAAGACGAACTCGGCTTCATTCTCTTCACTCGCGGTGCCCGCAGCCTGGAAAGCATTACACCAGCCGGTGAAAAAGTGATCGAACACGCCCGACTGCTCCTGGCAGAGGCGAATAATATTCGCGCCATCGCCGCCAACCTGCGTCGCGACAATCAGGGTGAACTGCATATCGCCACCACGCACACGCAGGCACGTTACGCACTGCCTTCAGCATTGGCGGCACTCAATCGCCAGTTTCCCAACGTAGCTGTACACCTGACACCCGGTGGCGACAGTGAATCGCTTGCCAGCCTGACGCGTGGCGATGCCGAAATTGCGATCATCAGCACGGCAGGCAATGCGCCTGCCGCCGCCGATTTGGCGATTCCGTTGTATCGCTGGGATCGCGTGGTGCTGGTGTCGAAACAACATGAACTGGCCAAACTGGATCGTCCGCTGACCCTTGCGGATATCGCGAAATATCCGCTGGTCAGTTATGAATCCACCCGTGAACCCGAATCATCCCTGCGTCAGGCGTTCTCAAAAGCCGGACTGGAGATGAGCATTGCGGTGACGGCGCGCGATGCCGATTTGATCAAGACCTATGTCCGTGCCGGTTTTGGCGTCGGCGTTCTGGCGGAAATGGCGATTACGCCGGAAGATTCCGATCTGGTTGCAATCCCGGCCGATAATTTATTGCCGCGCTGCACAGCCTGGTTATTGCTGCGACGCGATCGCGTCTTGCGTGATTACACGCAGGCACTGATTACCCGCTTGCTGCCACAACTGCATGCACTGGAATTACAACGTGCGATCAGCGAAGGCGAAAGCCTGAAAGTAAATCCGCTGCATTGGCGTGACATCGCCAGACCTGGCGCGATTGGCGACTTCGAAATTTAAATTGGCGTCTAAATCCAGACGTCGTTCTCGGCTGTCAGGTTGCTTTGTGCTTCGCCGGTATTGATCACGCCGCGTGATTCGATAATCATCGCGTGGCATTCCGATTTCGCACGGGTGATATGTTCGATGCCTTTGGGTACGACGAACATTTCGCCTTCGCGTAGAACGATATCGCGATCGCGGAAACCGATTTCCATTTCACCTTGCACGACTAAAAATACTTCGTCGGTATCATCATGTCGGTGCCAGACGAACTCGCCATGCAATTTCACCAGCTTTAACTGGTAGTCATTCATTTCGGCGATCACGCGTGGCGACCAGCGTTCGGAAAACTTCGCCAGTTTTTCTTTCAGGTTGATGGCATCGTTTTGCATACTCGCCTCTGGTTCAGTCCTGCGACCCGGTGGCGATCGCAATCGCTTTTATGCGCGCACGCCGCATCGCTTCGCTGATCTGCGGACCATGCAAACCTGTGCTGTCGATATCCTTGAACGTAATCGACAAAGCTGCCTTGTGCACTTTTTCGAGTAAGGCACGTGATGGATAGGCGGTATTTTCCAATCCGAGTCTTCCTCGCTTGTCGGCTTCGCAGACCAGACCCAATTGCGCGATGCGATCGGGTTTGCGAAAGCCATCGCACCGGGCCAGCAAGTCATGCAGACTGCCGGGCCGCAGTTCATCAAGTCGATGGATATTCAAATGTTCGCGGCAGCATATTTCCGCCAGATCGCGATACTCCACCGGCACTTTGAAACGCCGGCAGACATCGTCCAGTGGTGCAAGTCCGGATTTTTCGTGGCCGATATGTTTGGGCAAATCCTCTTTCGGCGACAAGGCCTTGCCCAGATCATGCGTCAACGCAGAAAAACCGATCAGGGCATCACCCGGTGCCAACGTGGCCGCCATGTCGCAGACCATTTGCGTATGCAGGCCGGCATCGACTTCGGGGTGAAATTCAATGCGCTGCGGCACACCGAACAGGGCATCGACTTCCGGCAATAATATTTTCAGCGCACCGCAGTCACGCAAGGTTTGGATAAAGGCCGAAGGCATCGGCTCTTCAAGTGCACGCTTCATTTCCTGCCAAACGCGTTCGGACACCAATGCATCCACTTCGCCCTCGGCTACCATCTGACGCATCAGCGCGAGCGTTTCCGGCGCAATCGTGAAGCCCAGCGGAGCGAAACGCGCCATGAAACGCGCGGCACGCAAAATACGTACTGGATCTTCGCCGAAAGCCGGCGAGACGTGTCTCAGGATTTTATTTTCAATATCCTGCCGGCCATGGAACGGATCGATCAGGCCTCCGTCATCATCCTGCGCAATCGCATTGATGGTGAAATCGCGGCGGATTAAATCCTGCTCCAGCGTGACATCGGCATCGGTGTGGAAAACAAAACCATGGTAACCGGCGGCCGTTTTTCTTTCGCTGCGCGCCAATGCATATTCATCCTTGGTTTGCGGATGCAGAAAAACCGGAAAGTCTTTTCCGACCGGCTGATAGCCCAGAGCCAGCATTTTGTCCGGCGTGGCGCCAACGACGACATAGTCCCGGTCGCCAGCCACGCGTCCGAGCAAGGCATCGCGTACTGCGCCACCGACCAGATATATCTTCATCTGCAGGTATATTGTGCCAGCAGCGCCAGTATTTCCTTGGCAACATCGCCACGGCCGAACGTGCGGCGTATCGGTTCGATCTGGCTGGAAATATGCAAGGCCATTTCCGATTCCATATCGAAATGTCCGGCATTTTCAAAGGTAAACATCGTAATGCTGCGATAGGGAATATTGAGATATTCGACCTTGCTGCCGGTAATGCCCTGCTTGTTCGACAGGATCAGGCGACGGTCGGTAAATACGATCAAATCGCGGATCACCGCATAGGCCTTGACGAGGGTTTCGCCCGGTGCCAGCAAGGGGCCGAATTCATCCTGCAGTTTTTCAAGATTGCGTTCGCTGGCATTGCCCAGCAGTTGGTCGAGAATTCCCATAAGTCTCCCTGATATCCCTAGCGATCCGCACGATTACGGTCGTAACGTGCCTGACGATCATCACCATGCCCGAGAATATCGGGCAGGATTTCCTGCACGCGCGTTGGCCGGATATTCAAACGATACAAACCATCTACGCCACCGACCGAATCGGTCAACAGCGAACGGAAGTTATCGGATGAAAACGGTTTTCCGGGAACGAAGTCGAAAATAAATGCCTGCAGTCGACCAATAAAATCCGGCAGCGGAATGATGACGGTTTTCAATCCCAGCTGGTCGGCCGACATCCGGACAATGTCTTTCAACGTAAAAATTTCGCCGCCATAAAGTTCGTAAACTTCGCCGATAGTTTTTCTGTCACCCAGTGCCTGCCTGAAAGACTGCACGACGTCACCGATATACACCGGCGCGAATTTTGCATCGGCGCGAGCCAATGGCATCACCGGCGCGAGCTTGAGCAACTGGCCGAAGCGGGTAAACAAACCGTCGCCGATACCGAAAATAACCGAAGGTTCGAATATCGTCCAATCCAGACCCGATTGCTTGACGGCCTGTTCGGCTTCGCCACGCGATTTCAGGTAATAACTTTCACCACGGCCGGCATTGAGCGAACTCATCTGCAACAGGCGATTCACGCCCGTGTTTTTGCAGGCATTTATCAGCGTCTGCGTGAGCTCGACATGGGCGCGATGAAAGCCACGGCCGTTGTCGCCTTTTTCATTCAGGATGCCAACCAGATTGATGACAGCGTCAGCACCCTGAATCGCGTGTTGCAGCTTTTCCAGATCATAAACGTCGGCATTGATTTGTTTTACGGTTGGCGGCAACAAACGCAATAAATGCGCGTTCAAATTCCGGCTCAGGACCGTGACGTCGTTTCCGTCCTGCTGCAAGCGTTTGACCAACGCGCGTCCGACGAAGCCGGTGGCGCCCAGGATGACAATTTTTAAGGACATTAGAGTGGTTTCGCTTGGACAGGTGAAGGGCAAACAAAAGCACGGCGTTGATTCTGATTAAAACGACCCAGCATGCGGTCGGTCAGGGAAGTCGCGCTTCTGTCCAGGCGCCAATCGTATACCACGCTAAAGGCCAAGACACGCGAAACATAATCGCGGGTTTCCTTGTAGGGAATGGTTTCAATCCAGAAATCGGGCTCCAGGCTTGGGCGCGCGGCCTTCCAGCGGGAAATTGGCGCAGGTCCGGCGTTGTAGGCGGCAATCGCCAAATACGGAAAGCCATCATAGCGATCGAGCATTTGCCGCAAATAGGCGGTGCCCAAGGTGATATTGGTTTCAGGCTCATACAAACTTTCGCCACCGAGCCATGGAATACCGAGTCGGGCCGAAACCTGTGCTCCGGTACCGGGCAGTATTTGCATCATGCCCCGGGCATCTGCGCCTGATCGGGCACGTGGCATGAAGATGCTTTCGGCACGCGTCTGTCCCGCTACCCATGAGGGATCAAGTGAATTGATTTTTGCCTGCTCGCGCAAATGGCGTTCGTGATGCAGCGGAAAGCGCAAGGAGTAATACCGCAAATCATCGGGCGTGCTGCCCATCGAAAATACCGCACGGTCATACCAGTCTTCCGCCAGCGCCAGCGAGATGGCGACTTTCTTTTCTTCGGCCGTGTAACTTTCCAGTGCGGCATTGAATTCCTTCAACGCAAAGTTCACGCGGTCAATGGCGAACAATTCAAATGCACGCACGATGCGTCCGTCATTCGCGACCTTCTTGATCACTTCACGATTGCCGCTCGGCTCCAGCGGACAAAGCATGTAGGGCTGGTTGAGACGGTCAGCAGCGAGCCAGCCATGAAAATTGGCACTCTGCGCCGCCTTTGCAAATAATACTTTTGCCGATTCCTTCTGGTTCAGACGCTCGCGCAGGCGAGCTTCAAAATACAGATAACGCGAATCGTTGCGCTGCGTCGCTCCCATTTTTTCGATGGCGGCCAGTGCGGCAACATCATCGCCACGGCTCATGGCTTCGCGCACTCGCCACTCGTGCAGTTTTTCGTCATAAGCCACATCGGGCACGGCATTCAATCGCTGTGCGGAATTCGCTCCGTACGACGCCACCGTCCACAGTGCGATTTCATTGAGCACACGCCCGCGTTCGACATCCGTAAGCCCCAGCGTAGTGGCTACGGCCCCCAGCTGCTGCTCTGCCGCATCGGGGCTGCGTTTTGCCATGCGTACGAGGCCTTGCACGGCGGCCTGCCTGCTGCGGGCATTACGCGCCCAGGTGTTGTAACGCGGATGCGGTGCTTCGATAAAATCGGCATAACTGCGGACCAGTATCGCCTCGTCCGCCGGCAATGCCGTCGCCAACGAACGCATCAGCGCGGTTTGGTTCTGGCTCATCGCCAGTTCTATCCGCTGCCATCGCAGAACATTGTCAAGTTTGCCCATGTCGGTCAAACGGGTGAATACCGCGTCGCAGACATTCGGCAGCGATTTTCCGCTCAACCAGATTTTTCTCGCGTCGCTCACCCAGACATCGTCGACTTTATTCAGTGATATGCGGGCATTCAAATC
>Ga0066404_1000278_pt1 | contig 9282 bp, 8 predicted proteins | sample LakWasMeta4_LOW4_2_FD_59491 | JGI IMG/M metagenome (GOLD analysis project Ga0066404, IMG submission 59491) | Freshwater sediment methanotrophic microbial communities from Lake Washington under simulated oxygen tension - Sediment Metagenome 4_LOW4 | ecosystem: Environmental > Aquatic > Freshwater >...
CGAGAGCTTGCTCAGCAAAGTACTGCCGTTGATATTCCAGCGCGACAAGGTGGAGGTGACAAAAGCATGGTCCCAGCGTGGATAAAAACCGCTGACGAAATCCAGCATCTGTTTCACGTTCAACCAGCCCAGTGCTTCGGGCTGTTGCGGAACGTAACCGATGCGGGCTTTGTTGCTGTCGCTGATCGCCAATGCGGGATCACCGAACACGTGGCAGTCTCCCGAGTCTCGGGTCAGCAAGCCCAGCATGCAGCGGATCAGGGTCGATTTGCCGGCGCCATTACGGCCCACCAAGCCCACCACGGATCCCGGTTCGATACGCAGATTCACGTTGTTCAAAACGCATTGGTCTCCGTAATACTTCAGCAGGCTGCGTGCTTCCAGCACCGGGGCTGACGAGGGAGAGTTCATCACTGAGTTGGCGAGGGCATTCATATTATTTCTCCAGGAATTCTTTCAGTCGGGCGATGACGATACTTGCGGGAAGCTCCAGCTCCCCAGCTTGCTTGGCCAGTGCCTGTATGGCGGGATCGATCAAATCAAGACGTGCGGATTGCGATTTCACCTTGCCGCGTTGCGCCGCCACGACCATGCCTTTGCCACGATGGCGCTCGAGCAGGCCTTCCATTTCCAGCAAGCTATAGGCTTTGGAAACGGTCATCGGGTTGATGGCATGGTGGGCAGCCACTTCGCGCACGGACGGGAGGGCGTCTCCTGCCGCCAGCTGACCGCTGGCGATCATGCGACGCGACTGTTCGACCATTTGCCGGTAAATCGGCTCGGCGGCGGCGGGGTGAATTTGAAATAGCGATGCGTCCATGTGTATTACTACAACAATACACTCAGAGTTTGTCAAGCGATTTTTTTGATTCGCTTATCCGGCCGGGTACAAAACCTCGGCCCGCTGATACAACACCCAGCTGGTGGCGATGTATTTATCGCCATTCACCGGCTTGTTGCCGCGATGGGTATGGGTGAAGGCCGTCGGCGCGATGAGCAGTGATCCGGCCTTGGGTTTGATTTTTTTTTGCTGATAGAGAAATTCGGTTTCGCCCTGTTCGAAGTCGTCGTTCAAATACGCGGTCCACAAGACGGCGCGATGCAGGGTGTCGCAGCTGGCGTCTTTCGGGTACAACTCGCAGTGCCAGTAGGGATAACCGCCCTTGTTGGCGGTGTAGCGCTGGATATTGATGGCACCTGGACGCAACATCGCGCGGGTAATGTCGGCCAGCTGTTTTTCCGGCATGGTTTTGAAATCGTCGGCATCCAGTCGCCGGGCTTTTCCGCTATCGCTATCGGGTACCTGCAGCATCAGCGGTGCAATCAGGGTGTGTGGATATTTTCGAAGATATAGCATCAGACTTTTGAACATCGCGGCATTCAATGCGCTCTCGACCTCGCGCCATTCCGGTTTTCCGGTGATCTGGATGTCGCTGCTGTCTTTCAGCTCCGGCATGACGCCGCCGCCGACCCTGCCCGGCACCGCTGCGCGGCTGTTTTCGAAGTGTTTAATTATCTCGGTGCAAGCCTGTTTCGATAATGCCTCCGGATAAACCTCGATGAAATCGTCCTGCTGCATCAGGAATGTGTCGCGTCGAATTCGTGGTGATATTTCACGGCCGCTTCGACTTCCGCCTTCGAGCCCATGAACACCGGTACGCGTTGATGCAAACCGGTCGGTTTGACATCCAGCATGCGCATGCGCCCGGTGCTGGCGGCGCCGCCGGCTTGTTCGACCAGGAAACTCATCGGATTGGCTTCATACATCAGGCGCAGCTTGCCGCCTTTGTCGCGACACTTGCTGTCCAGCGGATACGAGAAAATGCCGCCACGCGTCATGATGCGATGCACGTCGGCCACCATCGAGGCGACCCAACGCATATTGAAATCCTTGCCGCGCGGGCCTTCCTTGCCTTTCAGCATGTCGCCGACATAGGCCTGCATGGGCGCTTCCCAGAAGCGCTGGTTGGAAACATTGACGGCGAATTCCTTGGTTTCTTCGGGAATTTGCATGTCGCGCTTGGTCAACACGAAGCTGCCCTGTTCACGATCCAGCGTGAAGCCGTGGGTACCGCGACCGCAGGTCAGCACCAGCATGGTGCTCGGGCCATACGTGGTGTAACCGGCACAGACCTGTTCGCTGCCCGGTTGCAGGAAATGCTCATCCTGTGGCGCGGTGATGCCATCGGGGCAGCGCAGTACCGAAAAAATCGTGCCGACCGAAATATTCACGTCGATGTTCGAACTGCCGTCGAGCGGATCAAACAACAACAGATAATTGCCTTTCGGATAGGCATTCGGAATCGGATGCGAATGTTCCATTTCTTCCGATGCGAGCCCGGCGAGATGCCCGCCCCACTCGTTGGCTTCAAGAAAGATTTCATTGGAAAGCACATCGAGTTTTTTCTGTGCCTCGCCCTGGATGTTGCCGGTGCCCGCTTCGCCGAGCACGCCGCCGAGTTCGCCCTTGCCGATTGCGGTGGAAATCGTCTTGCAGGCGCGTGCCACGACTTCAATCAACAAACGCAAATCGGCGTTGATGTGTCCGGCATGTTGCTCTTCGATCAGAAAACGGGTCAGCGAGATGGATTTCATGAAAGGCACTCGAAAGTCGGTGCGCTATTGTCTCGCCCATACCGGCGCTTGCCAAGCAGTGGCACAATGGCCGTATGCCCAACATCGACATGACACTTCTACCGGTATTGTTGGCGGCACTCGGCATCGGCCTGCTGATTGGCGCTGTTCGTGAACGCCAGCATAAAAATCCGATGGCCGGCGTACGCACGCATGCTCTGGTCGCCTTGCTGGGTGCCATCGGTTTGTATCTCAATGTCTGGGCACTGGTTTTGGTACTGGTGTTGCTGATCGGTCTGGTCTGGATTTCCTATTGGCGTGAATCGCAAAACGATGCCGGCATGACCGGCGAAATCACCCTCTTGCTGACCTGCCTGCTGGGCGCCCTTTGCCTGACGCAGCCCGCATTGGCGACGGCCTCCGGTGTCGTGGTGGCGGTACTGTTGTATGGCAAGGCAAAATTGCACCGCTTTACCAAGGAAATATTGAGCGAAGCCGAAGTGCATGACGGCCTTATCCTGCTGGGCTCGGCCTTGGTCGTGCTGCCCTTGCTGCCCAATGTGGCGATTGGTCCGTATTCGGTATTGAACCCGACAACCATTTGGCGACTCGTGGTGATGATCATGTTGATCAGTACCATCGGTCATATCAGTTTGCGTGTGATCGGCAATCGCTGGGGATTGGCATTGGCTGGATTCTTTTCCGGTTATGTTTCCTCGACCGCCGCCGTCGCCGGTTTTGGCGAGCGTGTTCGCGAGCAAGCCGAATTATTACGTTCCTGCGTGGCGGCGGCCTTGTTCGCCAATCTGGCATCGATGAGCCTGTTCATTCCGATACTGCTCGCGGTATCGCCACGTCTATTGCAAAGCCTGGCACTGGAAATCAGCGTGGGCGGCAGCATTTTGCTGATCGGCGGATTGCTGGGTTTGCGTCAGGGGTCGCAGCAAAAAAGCGATTTACCGAATCTGCAGTCGCGTATGTTCCGCTTGAATCATGCCCTGCTATTGGCGGGCATGATTTCGGCCGTCGTGCTGATTTCGGCCTGGCTCACCGATCAGTTCGGCTCCAATATCGCCCTGCTTGCCAGTATCTTTGCCGCTATCGCCGAGGTGCATGCATCGGCTACGAGCCTTGGCCAATTGGTACAAAGCGATGCCATCAGCCTGTCGACGGCGCACTGGGGCTTTTTCGGCATCATGGCCGTGAGCGCTATCGCCAAATCCTCGATTGCCTGGGCCAGTGGCGGCAAGGCTTACGGAATGAGAGTCAGCATCGGCCTGGCTGCCATGTTGCTGGGTATTCTGGCGACGGTGATTGCCAGTGACGTCATGGTGCATTGAGGGATCTGCAACCGTGTTTTCCCTGCCATGCAAATGGCCCTATATGATTTTCAGCGTAATGGCTTTCAGCACGGCACGCGTGCGATCGCGGGTACCGAGTTTATCGAGAATATCCGACACGTAATTTTTTACCGTGCCTTCGGAAAGAAAAACTGCTTTGGCGATTTCCTTGTTGGAATAGCCGCCGGCCAGCAGACGCAGAATCGAAATTTCCCGATCATTGAATGTATCGGTGGGTTCCTGCATATCGCGATACGCGTAGCGTGCACGTACCCGGTCGGTTGAAACCGGTGCAAACAAGGTTTCGCCTTTTGCGACGCGCACGATCGCATCGACGAGATCTTCCGGCGAGGCGTCTTTAAGCAAAAACCCCTGTGCGCCGGAAGCGGCGGCCTGCAAGGGAAAGTCGGGTTCGTCGAATGTGGTCAACAGGATTACTGGCGTTGCGATTTTCTTTTCGCGAAGCTGCTTGAGCAGCGAAAAGCCATCCATGCCGGGCATCCGGATGTCCGACAAAATGACATCGACCGGAGTGTCCGCCAGTGCCTGCAACAGCTGTTCGCCGTTGTCGGCTTCGATGACCACCTTGAGCTGGTCGAAACTGCCGAGCAGTGCTTTCAAACCCAGACGCACCAGGGCCTGGTCATCGGCGAGTGCAAGACGGAGCAGTGCGCTCATGCCGTCACCGGAATCCAGGCTTCTATTTGCATGCCGCCGGTACTGGAACGTTCGCAATGCAAACCGCCGCCGAGATTTTCCAGCCGTTCGGTCATGCCCTGCAGACCATTTCCCTTTTGCCAATGACTGGCCATGCGGCCATCATCGCGAATACGCAACTGCCACCGGGAATCATCGCGCTGCAGTACAACGAAAAGCTGCTGTGCCTGACTGTGTCGCGCCGCATTGGTCAAGGCTTCCTGCACGGTTCGCAATAAGGCTTCGGCTTGCTGCATGGGAGCATGCCGGGCTTGGTCGTCAATCGCGAGATGAAGATTCGGGCGCGGAAACGGCGCCGCCATTTTTTCGATCGCCGTTTGCAGGTCCATGCCGTCATGCAGACGCATTTGCTGCACCACGCCGCGGATATCGGCCAGCAACTCGTCCGCCAATGCCTTGCAGGTTTCTATGCCGTCATGTTTTGCCAGTTCGGGTTGCCGCGCAAGTGCGGTCAGGTTCAATTTCAGTGCCGTCAGTTTGTGCCCGGCGACATCGTGCAATTCGCGCGACAGCCGCAGGCGTTCGGAATCCCGAACGGTTTCGGCCAGCAGGCTGCGGGTCGCAATCAGTTCGGCATTCAACAAGGTCAGTTCGTCGCGGCGTTTTTCGGACTGGTGCGAATACCACGACATCAACATCGCGAACAACTGGAAGCTCGAATAGATAAAGACCGAAACGGCCGGATTGCCGACTTGCCATAAATCGCGATAAATAAAGTACAGACAAACATTGCTGGCAACGAAGATCACCACCAGCGAACGAGACGAAAACAAGGCAGCCGTCACTGCGCCGGCCACGATCAGCAAAATCGGCGCCGATGAAAAACGCGACATCATGCACACCGACAAGGCGACGACGACCAGGGACAAGGCCAATAGCTGTGAGGGCAATCGTGCCCGGTCAAAAACGGTGCAGCTGATGAAAAGCAACAGAAACAAGCCGTGCAAAAACATGACGGCGGTGCCGAGAAATGCATCGCCGATGATTCCGGTGCCCTGCGGTTCGCGCAGCCAGACTTCGACGCCGATCGCTATCCAGGCGATATAGGCGGCAAAGTTCATCGGGGCGAACAGGCGTTTGAGTAATTCCATCATGCCCACAGCTTGGCTTGTTAGGTCGGAATGCTCAAGGTTTCCAATGAAAGTCATGACTTCCGGCACCCGGAATGGATGACATTTGGCACCACCGCCGGGCATTTGCCGGGAGCATTCTTGCTTCCACGGATTACAGCAAGGAGAACCCCGATGTCCTGGTATTCAAACACCGCCATTTTGCACGCCGCCGTCGGCACGACGGCTTTGCTGACTTTCTGGATTGCCGGCATGGCAAAAAAAGGCAGCCCGATCCACAAGGCTTCCGGCAAGATTTATTTATTTGCCATGGTCGGCATTCTCGTGTCGGCATTTCCCATGGCGACATTCATCCTTCTGGATGGCAAACCGGTAATCGGCAGCTTCCTGCTGTATTTGCTGGTGATCACCATGACCAGCGTGTGGAATAGCTGGCGTGCCATTCGCGACAGACGCGACTGGAAAAAGTATACCGGCCCGATTTATAAAACCCTGATGATCCTGAATCTCGTCAGTGGCTTGGCGATGGCCGGCGTCGGCATTTTTGTCGCCCAATTCATGCAGATGGTGATCACCAGTTTTTCGTTGATCGCACTTGTCGGCGCATACCAGATGTATCAATTCCAGCGCAAACCACCGGTCGATCCGCGTTGGTGGATGCGCCAACACTTAACCGCAATGGTCGGGAATGGCGTGGCAACCCATATCGCGTTTCTGCAAATCGGCTTGCCGAAAATCCTGCCCATGATTTCAGGCCCCGTCATGGTCAATGTGGCCTGGATGGGTCCGCTTCTGGTTGCCGTTGTTGCGGGGACTTATCTGACCCGCAAATATGCCCCCAAGCCTGTCGAAGCTTCGGCGAAAACAAAAATGGCAGAATCGGCATGAGTACCAGCGGGCGAATCCGGAAACCAAAGCGTGTGTTTTACCTTTGGCTCGTGGTCATCTTGCTGGCTTGTTGGTGGATTGGCTGGCGTGATTACGATCCTTACATGGCGCAGGAACTGGTACGCGAGAATATTCGTACGGGCATTCGCGGGATGATACAGATTTCGATCCAGTACATCGTGCCGGTCGCCATCCTGGTGTACTTTACGAGCGAATTTTTCAATAGCCTTTCCTCGCGACAGGAGCGAAAAAAAGACGACATCGCGTGATGGCGGCGAGTCTATTGCCGCTTCAGCTTTTCCAGTAATTGCCGCATGGCCTGATCCACCGGCGATTCATTTTCGAAAACCAGCAATTCATTGCGGCGCTTCAGTTCGACCAGCTCCGTCGGAGAGAGCACCAACACGCGTGCACCGCGGCGGTTGACCAGCATGATTGAACCGGAAATTCCGCTTACCCAGGAAACCTTGAGCTGCTGGAAACCGCTATCGGGCTTCGGCAATTGCAGCCAGGTGCCGACAACGTAGCCGCGAACTTCTTCCAGCTCCGCTTCCGTCGGTGCGGACAAAGCCAACGGCTCCGCATCGGGATCAGCAACGACGGCTACATCGGAGTTGGCATGTTGTATCGAGGCGGGCATTGCGGTGGCGGTGCCGGATTTTTCCGGTAATTTGGGCGTCTGGAATTGTTGGCCGTAACTGGACAGTTCCTCTTCTCGTGGCGTGACGATTTCTTCGGTCCATTCGGAAACCGAATTGAGTAAATTCTGGTAGATGTCCTGGGCGGCTTCATCGGTAATACCGGAGCTTGCCAACACGGCCAGGGTCGAATTTTCCAGGGTATCCAGATGCGACAAGGGCAAGGGTTCGCCCAGATCGGCCATATCCAGAAGATCGATCCAGGGCTGTGCGATACGCGAAGCCTGGACAAAGGCATCGCTGTCCTTGCCTTTGCGCAAGGCGGTCACGGACAAATGATGCAGCCATTCGGTGTTGAAAAAATGGCGCAGCACGACAGGCAAGGCATATTGGCGGGTAATGTTGTTGACGATGCCGGTGGCCTGCAGGCGGGCGATTTCAAGCCGTTCCTGTCCTTGCTGGGCCTCGCCTGCCCGTTTTTCCGTCATCTGGACGCGGCGGCGATGCGTTTCCATTTGCGATGAAAGCTGTGCATCGACGGTCTGGAACTTGCTGTTGTCGCCATCGTATTCGGCTCCGATTTTTCGCACAGCAGATTCCACGTGGCCGAGCAGGTCGCGTTCCTGTGCGGTTTCGCCAAGATTATCTTCGCAGGCTTCCGAAACCGTATTCAGTAATTGCCTCGCGGGGTGGTGGCGCTCGAGAAACAATTGCGGATCACTGACCGCTGCCCGCACAAACGGCATGACCATTTGTGAAAGCACGGCAGCGACGGCATCGCCGTTGGGGCGGTCTTTCAACATCACGTCGAACAAATTGCCGGCCAGTTGGACGGCGGTATCTTCTTCGGGCGCCAGTGTGGCCTGTTCCTGGTTTTGCGTAATGCCCGAGGTTTCCGCCTTCTGGATGAGTTCGCGTTTAATGGTTTCGGCGATTGAGCCATCCTTTTGGCCGATCGTTGCCAGCAGGGCATCGATATTGCCGCCGCCGTGCTGCAATTTATCAAGCATGGCAATGGTTTCGGATTTCGCCATCGCGCGCTTGGGAAGCGCAGCGGAATCGGGCTCTTGCGGCAGGGCCTGATTGCGCGCCTGCAGACTTTTTAATTGCTCGATGATGTCGCTGAACAGCGCACGATCGTTTTCATCCACTTTTCGATCATATCCGCCCGTCGCGTTATCGTGACTGGTACGGTCGGCTTCATCGCCGCCGGCGTTCTGATTGCCTGCAGACTGTGCCGAAGCCGCCTTATCGTCGGTTTTTATCGGTTCGGGCAGCTTGATGCTTTGCCGACGAATGCGCTCTTCTTCCTCCTGGATGACTAAATTCGGCAGAATGCCGGCGGTAGCCAGCCCTGCGTTCAAGTCTCTCAGCAAATCCGAGAGTACGGGGTCGAGGATCAGGTCAAAATCCTGAATTACCAGTGCCTTGAATTCGTCGGTTAAATGGGCCTCGGCCAGTGCTTCCCTTGCGGCATCGGCAAAGACTTGCGGCGATACCGGCATACGCGAGCCCAGAGGTTCGAGCTCCACCACCTTGACCAGACGCTGATCGAGCGACAACAGACCCTTGCGTTGCAAATACGTCAGTCTTTCGACCAGCTTTTCGCAAGCCAGCTGCGTCTGCATTTGTTCGTCTTCAATCAGCGACAAATGGAATTTTTGGAATTGCGTCTGATCCGGGGCAAGCACGTCCAGTGAATCAATCAGTTTTCCGCGAAAATCCCGGATGGCGTTGCCAAGGGCGGTTGCCGGGGAAACGTTTGCGGAACCTTCGGCGGGCGCCTGAATCGATGTGCCGGCAAATTCGGGCAGATCGTCGAATTTTTTTTGCGCCAGCCTGATGGCCTGTTCGAAGGCCGGAACGACGGTCACCGGCACAGTCAGCCTCAGCTTGGCCAGCAAGGCTTTAGACGCAGTTGGCAATGGCACGACGGCAGTAGTCATGGAAACGCAGCTTTGGGGGGAAAGAGCCAATTTAAGTCTAATCGTTAAATCGGCGAAGTTCAGCACAATCGTTCCGGATATCGAATGGCGGTCACAATATTCGCCAGTC
>Ga0066404_1000281_pt1 | contig 9252 bp, 7 predicted proteins | sample LakWasMeta4_LOW4_2_FD_59491 | JGI IMG/M metagenome (GOLD analysis project Ga0066404, IMG submission 59491) | Freshwater sediment methanotrophic microbial communities from Lake Washington under simulated oxygen tension - Sediment Metagenome 4_LOW4 | ecosystem: Environmental > Aquatic > Freshwater >...
AATCGAGCTTCAGCCAGGTCTGGGTGGAAGGTGAAATCAGTAATTTCTCGCGACCCGCATCGGGGCACCTGTATTTCACCCTGAAAGACGACCGAGCCCAGGTTCGCTGCGCCCTGTTCAAGCAAAAAGCGATGTACATTCGATTTCAGCCCCGTGATGGCATGCAGGTACTGGTTCGCGGCAGGCTGACCTTGTACGAGGCACGCGGCGACTACCAACTCGTGCTCGAGCATATGGAAGAAGCCGGCGAAGGCGCCCTGCAGCGCGCCTATCTGGAATTGAAAGCAAAGTTGACGGCGGAAGGCGTATTCGACGATGCCCGCAAACGGCCGCTGCCCGCGTATGTCCATCGTCTTGCTGTCATCACTTCGGCAACCGGTGCCGCGATCCGCGATGTCATCAGCGTTCTAACGCGACGTTTTCCTCTGCTGCATGTCGATGTACTGCCGGTGCCGGTGCAAGGTGAAGGCGCTGCAAAGGAAATTCGGGAGATGCTGGCGCGGGCAAACGCATCGAAAGCCTACGATGCGATTTTGCTGACGCGCGGAGGTGGTTCGCTGGAAGATTTATGGGCGTTCAACGACGAGGCGCTGGCGCGCGATATCGCAGGATCCACGACACTGGTTATTTCCGCCGTCGGTCATGAAATCGATTTTTCACTGGCGGACTTTGCCGCCGATATCCGTGCACCGACACCGTCTGCCGCAGCTGAACTATTGGTACCGGACCAACAAGACCTGCGGGCAAGAATCGGGCAACTCGCCAATAGATTGCAAATCGCGCAAAGGCGCATACAACAAAATAAACAGCAGCGCGTTGACCAAAGTTACTTGCGCCTGCGCCTGCACGATCCGCAAACACGTATGTCGCAATCACGCGAGCGTTTGCTGCAGACCAGAGTGCATCTGGCCAAGAATTTCCAGTTGCTTGCACAAGCCAAACTGGCGAGACTACGAATTGCGCTCGCCGGACTGGAACGTCATCATCCGCAACTGCAGTTGCAAATGCACCGCCAGCGACTGACGACATTGAACCAGGCACTGCACAATGCCGCCGCACGTCACCTGCAAGGCAAAACCGGGCATCTGCGTGAACTTGGGCGTGGCCTGTCCGCAATAAGTCCACTGGCAACACTCTCCCGCGGCTACGCGATCATTCGCACTGAAACAGATGGAAAGGTGATCCGGAGCGGTAAAGAAGTGAAGAGTGGCGAGAGAGTAATTGCCCAGCTGCAGGACGGAACACTGAATCTGGAAGTAAAAGAAGTCAAATAATCTGCGCGATTTCCACGCCGGATGTTTTATCGCGCTTGGCCCGATACATGGCCTGATCCGCCTCTCGAATCAAGCCGTGCATCTCACCGGCATGCGAGGGATAGGATGCGATGCCGATGCTGGCACCGACATAGACCAGATCACCGCCCAAAATCTGCATGGGTTGCGAAAGCTTGTCTCTGATTCGCTCAGCATAGGCAATCAGATGATCTACATCGTTTGCCAGCGGATCATCGATCAGTACGATGAATTCATCGCCACCCATGCGTGCCACGGTATCGCCCTTTCGAACAGAGGCCAGCAGGCGCTGGGCAATGGTCTTGAGGACTTCATCGCCGGCATCGTGGCCGTATTCGTCGTTAATCGGCTTGAAGCCGTCCAGATCAATCGACAGCAGTGCAAAGGGTTGATTGTTGCGCTTTCCACGATGGGTCAGCTCGTGCAGGTCCGCTAAGGCCTGACGTCGATTGGGGAGTTGGGTCAACGGATCATGATCGGCCAAATGACGAATACGCGAGCGATCAAACAGTATCCGGAAACTCGCAAGCGCCGAAAACAGCGACACTAACAAGCCAATCATCGCCGCGTTGGTTCTCCACCAAGGCACCGCTCCATAGCCTGTTTTGGGTTGTGCCGAAATAAGCCAGCTACCGCCTGGAACAAATACCGGAACACGAACGGCGTCGCTGGTGATTATATTTTCATCACCGAAAAAATAAGCCCCGGCAGGCCCGCTCGCATCCCGACCTCGAATGGAAATGTCCAGATCCTGTTCAAGTCTGGCCAGTCCCGCTTCTTTCATTAACTGCTGATAGTCCAGCGTAATCGACACTGCACCCCAAAGGCGCGGAACACCGTCTTTTTTGATCCAGACCGGAAACCGGCAAACAACGCCTTCGCCTCCCTGGGCCAGGTCAAAAGGTCCAGCCAGAACCGCATCATCCAATTGAATGGAGCGGTATACGGCAGCCTTTTGTTCCGGGTCGAGCAATAAATTCAAACCAATGATTTTTTCATTGCCGGCTATCGGATAGACATCGCGAATAATAAAATTCGGTGCGAGCGATAAATTGCGTTGTGCCGGATTTGCACGACTCAACTCTTCGGCAATCCGGGCAAATTGTTCGGGCTTCATTTCTTCCCGAATCACCAAATCCACCGCCAGACCTTTGATCAACGCGACGTTGTAATAAAGCTTGGTTTCCAGCTGTGCACGAAAATTGGAAACCTGCGTCTGTATCTCGTTTTTCTGCTCGCTCAAATCATGTTTATGCTCAAGCTCGCCCGCCCGCCAGCTCAGGAATATACCAACGAGCAAGATAATGGCCGCAGTCAGTTTTGGTCTTTGAGTAAGCCAGAACAAGGGCCTGATCGGTGAGCGTTTCATGGTCGCGATTATAAACCCTGGAAAATAGGCTTTAGGCTCTTTAACCCCAATTCTGCTTTCCTGCCGTTCAAATGCACACCACCCCACAGGAGCGCATCATGAACCGCAAGCCACTTGCCTTAACTATCGGCCTGATTCTGTTAACAGCCTGTAACACCCAGGTTAAAAAACAGGATACTGCCGCTGCCGAAGCAGACAATCAGCCAGTCAAAGCCGAACTGAGTGAAGTCACCGTGACTGGCAGCAAATTGCGTCGTAACGCGGCCGACGCAAGCGCCCGCCGCTCGAATGTAATCGAAGCACGAAATTTTGATGGCATGCGTTCGCCGATGGCACCGCCACCGCCATCGCCGGCCAGCCCAATGTACCCATCCATGCCGGCACTGGTCATGCAGGCACAACCTGAACAAAACTCCGAAAAATACAAGAACTACAGCGACAACCCGATATTCCTTACTTCCGAAAATCCGGTCAGCACCTTCTCCATCGATGTCGATACCGGCAGTTACAGCAATGTTCGCCGCATGTTGAACAATGGTGCACGTCCACCGGCCGATTCGGTGCGTGCCGAGGAAATCATCAATTATTTTGATTTTGGCTATGCCCCACCTACATCGCGCAAGCAACCGTTCTCGGTGACTACTGAAATATCCGCAGCGCCATGGAATTCCAGACATCAACTCGTGATGGTCGGCATCAAGGGTTATGAAGTGCCGCGTTCGCAAATCCCCGCCGCAAATATCGTTTTCCTGATCGATACATCCGGTTCCATGTCGAGCCCGGAAAAACTGCCTTTATTGGTCGAAAGTTTCAAGCAAATGACGCACAAGCTCCGTCCGCAAGATCGCGTTTCTATTGTTGTCTATGCAGGTAGCGCAGGCCTTGTGTTGCCTGCCACGAGCGGTACCGACAAGGAAACCATTCTGCGGGCACTCGATAAACTGCAAGCCGGCGGTTCCACCAATGGCGGCCAGGGCATTGAATTGGCGTACAAGATCGCAAAGGAGAACTATATCGGCGATGGCGTCAACCGAGTGATTCTTGCTACCGACGGTGATTTCAACGTCGGCATTTACGATACCGAGATGTTGAAAACGCTGGTGGCCGACCAGCGTAAATCCGGGATCGCGCTTACCACGCTGGGTTTTGGACAGGGAAACTACAACGACCACATGGCCGAACAATTGGCGGATGTCGGGAACGGCAATCATGCCTATATCGACAACTTGAATGAAGGTCGAAAGGTATTGGTCGAGGAAATGTCGTCGACAATGATGACCATCGCACAGGATGTAAAAATACAGGTTGAATTCAATCCTGCCGTCGTCGCCGAATATCGCTTGATCGGCTATGAAAACCGCAAGTTAAACCGCGATGACTTCAACAACGACAAGGTCGATGCAGGTGAAATCGGTGCCGGCCACGATGTTACCGCCCTCTATGAAATCAGTTTGGTAGGCACGGGCGGCGAAAGCGTCAGTCCGCTTCGTTATGGAAATCCGGTGTCGGCGCCCAATGCAAAACCGACTGAAATCGCATTGCTCAAGTTGCGTTACAAGCAACCCGGCGAGGAACGAAGCCAGCTGATTGAAAAACCCTTGTTGCGCTCTGGTATTAGCGCAAAACCGAGCGGCCGTTTGAAAATGGCGGCATCGCTGGCCGCCTATGCCGATCTATTGCGGGGCGGCAAGAACATCGGAAAATTCCAATGGGCCGATGTCAAACAACTTGCTGCCAGCGTGTCGCTGCCTGACTCCTGGGGCTACCGTGCCGAGTTCATGGGGCTGGTCGATCAGGCCAGTCGACTCACCGGCTCCGATGATGTTGCACAAATCAGCGAATGACGGCTTTTCGAAATCGCAAAAACTTCGTACGCTCTGCCACATGTTGGCAGAGCGTAACGATGAAGAATTGATGATTGCGTATGGAACTGGCGATGCCAGCGCCTTCGAGCTTCTTTATGCGCGCCATCGCGGCCCCTTGTTTAGATTCATGCTGCGACAACTGCGTGAACATGGCACGGCGGAAGAGCTTTACCAGGATGTGTGGCAAAAAGTTATCCAGGCTCGCGAACGTTATCGCCCGGAGGCGAAATTTACGACCTGGCTCTATCAAATTGCCCACAACAGGCTCACCGACCACTGGCGCGCCCAATCGCATCGTCCCAGTGCCGGCGAAGATGCCATGGAACGGGCGGAACAAGTGCCGGATCCCCAGACACCTGAACGTCAGCTATCGTCATTCGAAGAACGAAGACGCTTGCAATTGGCTTTGGAAGAACTGCCCCAAGATCAAAGAGAAGCCGTAATGTTGCGTCTGGAACAGGAATTGTCACTGGAGGAAATTGCCGAAATTACAGGCGTAGGTCGGGAAACCGTCAAATCACGACTTCGCTACGCAATGGATAAATTGCGGGAAAAACTACGATCATGAATACTCGCCCCCCCTCCCAACACGAAGCACTCACGCAAGAAGAACTCGAGCTCGCTCGCGTTGTTCGTGCATTGCCCGGCGGCGAACCGCCTTCGGCACTGGATGCCTTGATCCTGAAGGCAGCCACGGATGCCGTTGCCTCGTCCGGCTCGCCTAAAAAAACGGCCTGGGGCAGAAATCTACTCGGCACGTCGGTTTTATGGATTGGCACCGCCGCTGCTTCCATCCTCACTGTTGGTGTCGGCTGGCAAGTCTTCCAATCAATGCGCGCGCCCATCTATGAACTGCCCGCCGACGAGAACGTCAGCTCTGTGCAAGAGACTGATAGCCTCGATAAAAATGACAGTCTGGTCATCGAAATGACACCGGCTCGCGAACCTGCACCGACCTCCCCACCTCCTTCGGAAGCATTTGCCGAAGCAGATCAAGCCGCCGATGCAATGGCTTCGGCGGCAGCTCCCGAAGCGAACGTTGCCGATATCCCCGAAAAACAGACACGAGCTCGTCAGGAAAATGCCGACGCGGCTGTCGCCAAAATCAAAAAGGAAGAAACAGCCAGGCAACGCGATTCATTTGCCGGAAGTGCTTTGCTTGAAGAAACTTCCGTTGCCGCAGCACCCGCCCCACCACCACCTGCCGCCATGTCAGCGGCACCTATGGCATCGACCCAGGATGCCGAAGCCAGGGAAATCGATTCAGTCAATGTAACGGGAAGCAAACTTAGACGGACCAGTGTGGAAGAGTCAGGCATCCCTGTTCTATCCCAATCGCGGACGGCTTACGCTGCCAAAGCCGTTGCAAGTATCGATGAAGACGCGAAGCTTCCGCCGGCGCAATGGCTCGATGCCATCAAGGCCCGCATCGAACGCCAGGATATCGACGGCGCCAAAGCCAGCTTGAAGCGTTACAGGGAAACCCATCCGACACTCAGAGTGCCCGAAGAACTTAAATTCCTGCTCAAATGATTGGGTTCACGCTGGCATCCAAGGTCGAGCACTGGCTTGAAGTGAAACAATCGCGCTTTTTGGCGCAGGGTTTTCCGATTGCGGACACAGACCAGGCCATGTCCTTGCTGGCGATGGCAAAACTGCAAGCTGCCACGCATCACTGCTGGGCTTACAAACTAGGTCCGAATTATCGTTTTTCCGACGACGGCGAACCTTCAGGAACCGCCGGTCGCCCGATACTTTCGGCAATCGACGGGCAGCAACTCGATGCCGTGATGGTAATCGTTACGCGCTGGTATGGCGGCATCAATCTCGGCACGGGCGGTCTGGTGCGAGCCTATGGCGGCGCTGCCGCCGAGTGCCTGCGACTGGCCGAGCGCTCACCTTTGCTGATTTGGCTTGAAGCCAGACTGCAATGTGATTTTTCGCTGACAGGCAGCGTGCATCTCTTGCTGCAGCAGTATCAGGCAGAAAAGCTGGGGGAAAACTTCAACGAGAATGGCTGGCAATTGCATTTTCGGATTCCGTCCCAATCTCTGGAAGCTCTCACCACAAAAATAAATGACTTGAGCCGGGGCTCTGCAATATGGGTCCCGTGCGACAATACCCCCCATGAGCACACCTGATCCGAAAGCCGCCAGCCCCATTCAAAAAGTAAATTCCCTGCGCGGTTTGCTGCCGTTCCTGAAACCCCATCGCAACTTGCTTATTTTCTGGCTGATCGCCCTGGCGATATCGTCCAGTGCCACCCTGTTCTTTCCGGTCGCTTTCAAATACCTGATTGATCACGGGTTTGCGAAGGGAGGCTCGATCAACCAGTGGTTTATTTTAATGTTCGTTGTTGCCGTCGTACTCGCACTTGCCACCGCTGCACGCTTTTATTTCGTGTCTTTGCTTGGCGAGCGCGTGATTGCAGACTTGCGGCAAAAACTCTATCGCCATTTATTGGGGCTGGATCAGAGTTTTTTTGAACGCACCCGCAGCGGCGAACTATTATCGCGTCTGTCGGCCGATACCGAATTGCTTCGCAGCATGGTGGGTTCCAGCATGTCGATTGCCTTGCGCAGCAGCATTACCGTGATCGGGAGTGCCGTTATGCTTGCCGTCACCAGCCCTCGCTTGGCCATGTATGCCCTACTCGGCATACCCCTGATGGTTTTGCCTATGGCCTTGTCGGGTCGAAAAGTTCGGGGCGCAGCTAAAAACAGCCAGGACAGGGTTGCCGACGCGAATGCTCGTGCGGGCGAAACCTTCAACGCCATGCACACGGTGCAAAGTTATGCCCGCGAACATTTTGAAAGCACGCGCTTCAGTGATGCCGTAAAACGCAGTGTTGAAGCTGCCCGCAAGCGCATTGGATTACAGTCACTATTGACGGCAATTATTATCGTCATCGTCTTTGGCTCCATAACGGCGGTGCTGTGGCTTGGCGCGCAGAATCTGATAGATGGCAGCATGTCTGCCGGCACGCTTGTGCAGTTTGTTTTCTATGCATTTATCGGTGCCGGTTCGGTTGCCGGGCTGACTGAAGTCTGGAACGAAGTCCAGCGTGCAAGCGGCGGCATGTCGCGCATCAACGATCTGCTGGAAGAACAAAGCAGGCTGGCATCGCCCAAACATCCGGCTACGCTGGTGATGCCGTCGAAAGGTGCCTTGAGTCTCGATAATGTCAGCTTCCACTATCCCAGCCGGCCCGACACGGCGGCGCTGGAAAATTTCAGTCTGACTATTGCCCCTGGTGAAACCGTTGCCCTTGTTGGTCCATCGGGCGCGGGTAAAACAACGGTGTTTCAACTTCTGCTTCGCTTTCATGACCCCGACACCGGCAATGTCAAATTCGACGGCATTGATCTCAGACAGCTTGAACCGACTTTCCTGCGCGAACAAATCGCGCTGGTTCCGCAAGACCCGGTTATTTTCGGCACCACGGCACGCGAGAACATCCGCTACGGGAAACTGGAAGCGACCGACGCCCAGATCGAAACCGCGGCACGCAGCGCCGAAGCGCATGACTTTATTTCAGAGCTGCCCTCGGGGTACGAGAGCGAACTCGGTGAGCGAGGCGCACGCCTCTCGGGCGGCCAGCAGCAACGTTTGGCCATCGCACGCGCCCTGTTGAAGGATGCACCGGTTTTGCTGCTCGACGAAGCAACCTCCGCACTCGATGCACAAAGCGAACGTGCCGTGCAGCAGGCACTGGAACGGTTGATGCAAGGTCGTACCACTTTGGTGATTGCCCATCGTCTGGCGACCGTATTGAAAGCCGATCGCATCGTGGTGATGGACAAGGGCCGTATCATTGCCCAAGGCACTCATAACGAATTGATTGCTCAGGGTGGTTTGTACGCCGAGCTGGCGAGACTTCAATTCGATCACTAGGCTGAAAAAGCACGATGTCGAGACGAATAAAAATTATCATCGGCGGCATCCTGCTTCTGAATCTTTTATTCGTGGGGACCTTGGTCTATGAATTATTGAAGACAGGGGTCATCCGCCTGAATTATCCGGACGAAAGTGAATTTCCGGTACGGGGAATCGACGTATCGCATCACCAGGGCAAAATCGACTGGAAAAAGCTTGCGGCACAGGACATCCGGTTTGCCTACATCAAGGCGACCGAGGGCGAAGACTTCCTGGATGAGGATTTCAAACACAATTGGAATGCCGCCAAGGATGCCGGCATCGTTCCGGGTGCCTATCATTACTTCACGCTCTGCAAGACAGGCTTCGAACAGGCCAATAATTTTCTCACGCGCATAGGCCTGCCTTCGGCAAATTCGTTACCGCCTGCCGTTGATCTGGAATTCGGCGGCAACTGCAAAGCCCGCCCCACGCCGGAAGCATTTCGAAAAGAGCTGAAAGTATTTATCGATCTGGTTGAGCAGGCATGGGGTTGCCGCGTAGTGCTGTACAGCACTTCGGATTTCTATCCGGTGTATCTGGAAAATGATTTTCTGCAAAATCCGCTCTGGATGCGAAACCTGTATCGGCAACCCGACGAAAGCAGCCATCGAAAATGGCAATTCTGGCAATACGCCAATCGCGGAAAGCTCGACGGCATCAAGGGCTTCGTGGATTTAAACGCGTCGCGCGGCGATCAGGTACAGTTCAAGAAACTGCTGCATTGCACGGGAACCTAATCCCGGCAAACTTCGGTACGCCATAGAAGCACTTCACGACGTCTAGGACTTCAAAACTTCTTTCAACAACT
>Ga0066404_1000282_pt1 | contig 9226 bp, 10 predicted proteins | sample LakWasMeta4_LOW4_2_FD_59491 | JGI IMG/M metagenome (GOLD analysis project Ga0066404, IMG submission 59491) | Freshwater sediment methanotrophic microbial communities from Lake Washington under simulated oxygen tension - Sediment Metagenome 4_LOW4 | ecosystem: Environmental > Aquatic > Freshwater...
TAATGCTTGTCTAGCTCTTTTATAAGCGTTCGCTCCGCCTTTACGCAGAATTGCAGCGGCCTTTCTGGTGGCGGCAAGATCAAGTTCAGCATTTCGCTGGCGCTCCGCGATTTCTTCCGGGCTTGCCGTCAAAAGATCAATGAGATCATGAGTATCATTAGATAAGCCCACCTCCAAAGGCACAGATGCGCGAACTGTACTTTTATTGTTTTGTTGATGAGCGACGCTCCACAAACTACTGTTTATCGCTGCCCCTTCACCAAGCAACACGCGCCGTTTCCGCCAAAGAATAGTCGCCAGTTCTTCAAGTAAATGTTTTTCGGTCATGCCGGCCGGTTGATGCTCTTCAATCAGACCCGCTAAAAGATCGTCAAATTCGCTACGATCTTCATGTGGCAAAACCACTAGTTTGGAAAGAATCCCGTGCTTCATGGCGTTGTAACGCACGGCATCATAATTTCCTGATTCAGAAGGAACTGTCTTTTCGGTCGAAATCGCATCAATTAATAATGTTTGGCTCTCAATTGTCTGCATGTCTAATTCTCCTGTTATTCGCCGTGACTGGCGCGGGGACAGGTATTAAGGGTAAATTCAGTATCGCTGACACTTTTGTTAAACGGTTGGGAAGAAACCGATGAAACCGACAAAACCGATTCCACAACTTCCACTTGCCACGCTTCAGCGGAACGATTGCCGCAGGTCGCCTTCTTTGGATTCATGCGCTGTAAAAACGCCTTGTGTGCCTCGCTCTTGGCCTGAACCAGAATAGGCTTGCCTGCCGGTGTGCAACAAACAACTGTCAACGGATCGTCAACAGGCGGTTCGGTATATTCAATCCACTCGACGCTATTATGTTCTGCGTTTAATTCTTCGATGATCTCGGCCTTATGGATTTTCAAAAACTCTCGTTGCCGCTGAGTCAGTTTTGAAGCAGGGATGATTTCAAGGCCGCCGGTATCATTTACTGAAACATCAAAACCGGCCGCCATGATTTTTGATAGGGCAGTCATCAAAAAACCTCCACATCATTTATTTTCGTTTCTCTGCTAAATTCACCAATCGAAGGATTCAAAACCGATAAAACCGAAAAAACCGATTCCGTATCGATTTTTTCAATTTTCCAGCGAACAGCATTTGTTTTAAAACTGTCGTCGACAACCAGACGTAAGCCATTAACGACACGGCCTGAATGGCGTTTTATCCACCATCCCAGTTTACGTTTATTGATAGTGCCATCACGTTCTATTGCTAAATCAGGTAATACTTCTTTTAGGTCTGCCCAACGTGCACAATCCTCAACAACTTTTTTAACCGACGTTGCGTATGTCCCGTATCGGTGTTCCCAAACATCAAGAAATGAGGCCAGCTCTTCTCGGTCAGGATCATGGGCCATAGTTTCAAAAACGCATTGTGCTGGGTCATCAAGCCCTAACCATAATAATGGCTGCCTGCACAGTTCCGACCATTCACCGTACGAGTTTAAAGGTTTAACTTCAGTTTTTGGTTTACCCGCAACCACCCACGCACGCACAATTGTTAATGCGGCTGATATGAAATAACCGCGATTTTTATGCACGTCCTCAACGGGATTTTTAATAAATTCGCGAGTTGCCGGGGTTTCACATTGCGGGTCTAATCTAATTGTGACTACTCGCCGCGTCATATCACGCACCGGTTCTACGTTGTTGCCACTCGACAAGAAGAGTGACCGCGTGCCGACTTCAGCGGTCTTTGATTGTCCAAGAATACGACCACTCACATTTTCAGAAGTCAGAGCGGTACATAATGATTTATGCGGGATAAGGTCAGTGGTTAAATTATCGAATTCAATTACAGCGGGGGCTGTTAGCAATTCGGATAAAAGCAGCTTGCGACATTCCTCATCATCGGATGGAAAGCTATGTGGAGTTGATTTTTCTGGAGTAGCAAACAACGTCAGCAATTCGCACAGGTAAGACTTACCGCTGGAAATTTGTGGCGCATGTGCGTGAAACATAGGACTTAAACGCAATGATTGCCTGATGGTGGCAGTAAGTATTGCGCATAGTGCGGCGGCTTTGTCGTTGGGAGTTTTAAAAGCAAACTCGCTTAACAGTTCATCAAGCTTTGACAATGCTTGCTCAGCTTGCTCTCGGGTAGGGTTGTCGGCTACGTTAAAAAGACGGGGATTAAAAACTCCGAACATGCCGGTTTGAGCATCGTAACCGGCATTTTTTACCAAACTACCGTCCGGTCTAAGATAGGGTTGTCGAGCGATACCGTTTAAAATTGGTAGGTGCGGGTATTGCTGAGCGTCATGAAGAATCTTCACATGCCTTTCGGGTGGATCACAAACGACCCATTCCATCTCGCGCTTGTCGAACCGCCACCAGATTGCCAGACCGGCCAATACACGCACCAAGCCGGGTAATGATAGCGTTTTTACTACCGTTGCTCGTGTTGATGGATCAGTCGTAACGGTTACAATAATTCCACCGCGTTGATAATGTCGCGTTGTTTTTGACAGCTCAACTTCTGCAATATCGACAATTCGATTAATCTCACCAGCCTGAACACGGATTGCGGGTAAGTGCTTGGCAACATCTTTTGTAATGCCCAAGAAACCATGCAACGCACTAACCCGGCGGTCAGCACAATGTCCGTGCATACAACTGAAACCTCCTATGGGGTATGTTTCTGACGGTTCAAAATAGGCTGTACCCTGATCGACTTGCCCCGTATGCTCATGTACCCACGGGCAGGTTATGTCATGCTTGCCACCTCCAAACGGTTGCTTGTATAACCCGCGCTCGGCTAATGCACTGATGACAGGATTCTGGTCAGCGCGTGGAATGTGAACATCATCATGGTTTGGGTCGTTGACAGCGCGGACAATTGCTTTACGTGTGGATTTTTCCTTTAGCTCGATCTGGAGGCCGTCAACCATCTGTTGCACTGAATATCGAAGCATTGGCTGCCATTCGACCAGCCTGCATGTAAAGTCATACTTCCCATTTACCGCAACGGGCAAACGTCCTATTCTTGCACAAGCACCATTTGCGCCCGGATCGCATAAGCCAGCGGCTATAATTGAATCCAGTAAATTTGTAGCGTCATTGGCATTACGCAATGGTTCATCCAATAAATTACCATACTGAAAATTACCCGCTGAAGTTTCGATTATCCAGCTTGGGGCAAGTGTTATCCGTTCTGCATCAACCTTAACGCCAATGTCATCCAGCATAAGAGCGTGAAGGGCTGCAAACTGTGCTTTTTTGCGGTGGTATTGGCCGTCGCCGTCTGGTGTGTATGTTGCAAAACTCACATAGTTATTCGCATCACTTGGTAGTGAAGTTTTGCCTTTTATATAAGCCTGCCCAAACCATGCCTTTTTATTTATGGTGGCAGGATTACCATTGAAACTTACAGCTATAGACCGCTCTAACGTCAATTCACCGAATATTTCCCAAATAAAAATGTCGTTTGAAATTTCGGAATAATCGGTTTTTTCGGTTTTTTCGGTTTCAATTGCTCTGTCTGGAAAAACTGTCACGGAAGCATTCATGGTAGTCACCGTTAAGATGCCGACTTACGTGCTAATTCAAGATGGGTGACCAAGTCGCGAATTTCATCATCAGACTTGCCGGATATGCGTGCGGCGTTCAATGCGGACAACTCATTACTCGGCCAGCCCACAGCCCTGGCGCCGATCGGCACTGGTCGGGTAAACAAACCTTGTTGTATATCTAAATAATGGGCGCTGCGTGACCGGCCGCGTTCGCGAAGAACGGCTGGAAGGCGAAGGATGGTAATTGTCATTTTGGACTCTCTTCAACTGTTAGTGGAAATGTTGAAAAGATGATAGTTGGGCGTTTTGGGCGATAAAACACCGAAAAAACGCACAAGTCAGGCTTAGATATTATTTAAAATCAGCGTGTTACTGACCATAGCATTAAGCAGATGAACATGAAAGATGGTAGGCTTTACAACCTCGTGTTGCGAAAATAGCGGATTGGGCGAGGATAAGAGCTGGGCGAAAAAATTTCGCCCAACTTTTTTTTATAATTGGAAATTTAAATTTGAATAAGTGAAAATGAGCAAATCAGCTGTTCAAATATTGATCGGGCAACAATGAATGACGGGGTTATGAAAAAATGACTGGCAGCAGTCGACCCACTGCGGACATAGAACCCTGATTTATGAAGGACAGCTGTCTTACGCATAGCAGCCAATCGATTCTAGCGAACTAACTAAGTACTATCGACCATAAGAACAGGCCGACTTAGCCCCAACTCGTTTCATTCTGAGCCAAAAATAAAATGGACTTTAATAAGTCTTTATAGACTCAATGGCGGGAGCCGATAAATCCAAAAGGTTAATCACATTCAACCTGATCGCCAATCGGGTCAACTCTATATCTCCAGCAACGCCAAGTTTGCGTTTGATTAGATAATGGCAGTTGCCGACAGTTTTTGGGCTGATGTTGAGGGTTTGCGCGATGTCTTCGGTTGTTCTCGCTTCGACCAACAGGCGCAGGATTTCAAACTCCCGCACCGTTAACGTCTCCAGAGCCATACGTTCATTACCGAGCTTTTCCAGTGCCAGCGCCTGGGCGATGTCGGCGCTCAGGGTGTGGCGACCACCATAAATCTCATGGATCGCCCGCAGCAACACTTCAGGCGGACTGCTTTTGGTGACATAACCCAAGGCGCCGGCGCGACTGGCCTGCACAGCAAAACTCGGATTCTGATGCATGCTGAACACCAGAATCTTTGCGTTCGAATCGCGCTGTTTGATCCGTGAAATCAGTTCAAGTCCGCTGATTCCGGGCAGAGAAAGATCCGTAACCACCACGTCAGGGCTGCATTCCTTAAACTGCTGATAAGCCTGAGCTCCATCTGCCGCTTCCGCGACCACCTGCAAGCCTGGCTGTTTTGCCAGTAACGACAGATATCCTTCACGAACGATCGCGTGATCGTCAACGAACAAAATTTTGATCATACTCATGTCTGTTCATCGAGAATAGGGATAATCGGAAAATGTACTTCAACAATCAAGCCGTGTGGTTCGGCGATGGCTAAGGTCAGACGCCCACCCAGCGCGGTGACACGCTCGCGGATGCCGAGCAGGCCGATGCCTGTGTTATTTGCAAAGGGCAGATTTATGGCGCTGCCATCGTCTTTCACGGTCAAGTCGACCGCATCTGCGGTGATTGTCAGCGTAATATTTGCGTCCACGGCAGACGCATGTTTGGCGATATTGGTCAGGCATTCCTGAATAATCCGAAACAGCGTAATCGTCAGTGGTTCCGGCAGCAACGCGCAATCGCCGACGATGTCCAGTCGATACTGGCATTTACCGCCGCCACGCGCATTCCATCCCGATACCAGACTGTTCAGACTGGCTGCAAGTCCCAGTTCGTCAAGTTCTGCGGGCCGCAAGCGCTTCAATAGATCACGCACATTTTCCAGCATGTGCTGGGTAATCCGGCTGATATGCTCGGCATCATTCACTAAGGCCGGACACTGTTGTTCTGCGGTTTGCGCAATGGAAGCGGCTACGGCGTTGATCGCGGCCAGACATTGCCCGAACTCGTCGTGCAATTCCCTAGCCAGATAACGGCGCTCTTCCTCTTGAACATTGATCAGCTGCATGGCCAGTTTTTGGCGTTCGGCTAGCAATTGTTGCTGACTTGCCGCCAGTTGATTGATCGCTGTAGCAATACATTGCCATTCGCTCAGCTCGAACAACGGCAGTCGATAAGCGAGTGTCTTTTTCAGGCTCTCCAGTCCGGAGACGATGATTTTAGCCGGTCGCAAGGCGCGACTGATGCTCATATAAACCAGCAGACAAACAGCCAAAACGGTAATGACCGACAGCCCCAGCAAGCTACAGAGATTGTCCCAGGCCTTTGCGATTTCCATCTCGGCACTGGGCGTAATTGTCAGCGAACCATAAACTCTGCCATTGAAGGCTATAGGTCGCGTTAGCGCTAAACCTGGATTTAACAGCCGGCGGTAAAAACGCTCGAAACCATCCGGATAGTTGTGAACAGATAGTTTTTCGCCATTGCAAAGACTACGTACTGAGCTTTCTGTTGCTACAAAGCTGACACAAATTCCAGGTACGCTGCCGGTCTGTTTCCAGAGATCAAAATCTGGAAACCGATTAGCTAGACCGAACCCGGCATTGATGCTCAAAAGCTGAAACTCAAGCTGCTTGACCAGTGATTCGGCCGTGAGCTGCGTAGCCTGTCTGGCTTGCTGGTTACTGTGCTCCAGCACATAGGCGGTGGTGGCAAGCAGACACAGCAGCGCGACCAGCGTGATGCGGGACAATAAATGGATTTGTAGGTTCATGGTAAGCCGAATAAGCCTTTAGTGACCGCATTATAAGAGCCGCTAAACAGCTTGAATAGATGAGCGCTTAACTCCGGGCAAATTGCCCGTATTCTGCGGGCAAATATCGGCTTACCTCAGACTTTCGATTGAATACACTATCAGCCGTCGATATTCGCGGCACTCACATTTGGAGAATAGATCATGATTGAACAAATAAATATTACCAAAACCCTTACCATAAATGCCGATCAGGCTTGGGCGGCGATCAGCGGCATCGGTGGACTTGATCGCTGGTTTCCGATAATTGCGGACTGCTCTGTACTGGGTGCCGGAGTAGGCGCAACTCGCGTCCTGACCTTGGTGGATGGCGGAAAAATAACAGATCGCATTGAAACTATTGATCATCAGCAACGAAGCTTGCACTACAACAAAATCGAATCGCCATTTCCGGTGCAAAGCTATCTGGGTACGGTAAACATCAGCAAGGTTAATAACAATAGCGCCAAACTGTCCTGGACCGTAGAAATCGATGTCCAGGAAGAGCAGCGCGAGGCCTTAGTCGAATTGATACACCATGCGATTACAGAGGGTGTCGATGGCCTGGAGAAGGATTTACAACAATAAAATTTTTCTTGGTAACCAATTTGAGGAAAGCACCATGAACATGCGTAAAACGACTGGAATAACACTAGCTATGGTGTTTCTGTTGTTGAGCAGCGCCGAGGCAGAGCCGCGCATAGCTATCTTGATTGATTATTTCAACACCTAAATACCCGCATCATAAGGATAAAGCAATGACACACTACAATTTTGACGACACTCATATCAATTGGAAAAACTTAGGCGATTTTGAACATTTGCAATATTCGATTCTTGATATTGATGAAGATAACTGCATCATTGACGCGCTTTTTAAGTTTGCCGCACACCAGCAGATTGTCCTGCACAGGCATAAAGCGCTGAATAAAACCTTTGTTATTCAAGGTGAGCATCGCCTGTATAAAGCAGACGGAAAATTAAAAGAAACCAGGCCTGCGGGCAGTTACACCACAAGTCTGCCCAGCGATGAACCGCATCGGGAAGGCGGAGGTGATGTGGATGTCATCGTCTTTTTCAGCATTCGCGGCAACGATGGCATGCTTTATGAGGTTCTTGACGATGATTTGAACATCATTGTCACATTAGGGTTTCAGGACTTTATCAATTTGTACAAAAACCTAACATAGCCGCTTACACCCCTTGAGGAAAACGCCATGAACCGACTAACATCAACAGGAATCATCCTGTCTATCATGTTGCTGTCAAGCAATGCCGAGGCCGCGCCGCGCATAGCCATCTTGAATTTTGAACTGAACGATATTACCTCTTTGCCCAACACGCCTCAGGAACAGCTGCGCACCGCATCCATGCAACCGTTGCTGGAGCAGGTGCTCAGCCAATCCGGCGAGTATGAGATCGTACATATCAACCACGAGGCTCAGCTGGCCGCCAATTCCAGCTTCGGCTATCTGTTTCGCTTTAATGATCTTGCGGCCAGGTTTGGTGAGCAACAGGGCGCCGATTGGATAGTCGTCAGTCAGCACAGCAAGCCCAGTTTTCTGTTTTCCTATCTGATGGCGCATTTGATCAATGTAAAAACCCAAACCCTAGCGGCAAGCTATGCTATCGAACTTAAGGGGAACCATGAAAAGGTCACGCACCGAGGCGTTAATTCGCTAGCCAAGAAAATTAACACTCTGATTGAAAAGTAGTTACAGAAAATCGAGCAGCGCCGCTTTGATCACCGCCGAGGTTTTGTTACTGGCATTTAGTTTGCTGATGGCATTATTGATATGAAAATTAACAGTTCGTTCGGAAATATTAAGAATGCACGAAATTCCGCTAGACGTTTTGCCATCAGAAGTCCAGCCTAGCACCGCGATCTCGCGGTTCGATAAAAGCACGTTAATTTCCGGCATCAATCTCGGCGTCAGGCATTGCGACATACTCAAATGCGCGACTTGAGTCAGCCAGGTTATTTTGAATCGTTTGGCCTCAAGTTCTGTTTCAGTGATCGGTTCATGTGAGCGCGCCAGGGTTAACATGCCTACCGTCCCGTTAAAATCACGAATGGATTGTGCCCGGTCATAGCGTAATCCAAATGAGCGTGCTTCCTCCCATAGATCCTGTGTTGGATTGAATAGCTCGTCCGTCCATAGAATATGGCAGAGTCGAGCGCATGGCGTGATGTACAGTAGGGTCAATTGCCAGATAGTTTTTGACACAATATTGCGCTTGCCATGCCGTTGGGTAATTGCTAAAAATGACAGTCTTGGGGTTGGTCAGCGGTAGCGGTATGCGCAGACCATAGGTGCACTGTTTAGATAATGCTTATATTATGAAGCCTGAATCAGTAATATGCCCGAATAAAAGCGATAGAACCTGTCAATATTGACAGTTGTTCTCAAGAACTAAATCAAGTTAAATGGCTCTTTCAGCAGAGTTGATCTGTTACTTCAGTCGGGAAATACGCCCTTCCGGGTAATCCGGTTGCTTGATCATTGAACAGGATAATTTATGGGATTTACACTCGATAAAGTCGTACCTTGGGGACGATCATATGACGAATACGTCAGCATGTTTGATCTGACTGAGGCCGATCTAAAGCTGCGTATTCTTGGTTGCGGTGACGGCCCGGCCGCGTTCAATTCCGCGTTAAGCCAGCGTGGTGGATACATCGTCTCGATAGATCCTGTTTATGCGTTTAACGCTGAGCAGATTAGAAGCCGTATTTCTGAAACATATACAATGGTGATGACTCAGATGCACAACAACAAAAGCGATTATGTTTGGGGCGCTATTTCATCAGTAGAGCAACTCGGAACTATTCGCATGTCCGCGATGGAAACGTTCCTAGCCGACTTTGA
>Ga0066404_1000290_pt1 | contig 9047 bp, 8 predicted proteins | sample LakWasMeta4_LOW4_2_FD_59491 | JGI IMG/M metagenome (GOLD analysis project Ga0066404, IMG submission 59491) | Freshwater sediment methanotrophic microbial communities from Lake Washington under simulated oxygen tension - Sediment Metagenome 4_LOW4 | ecosystem: Environmental > Aquatic > Freshwater >...
TTTCCTTCTGCGGGATTGGCCCGTCGGAAAAGTATAGCGCGTACAAGACTCGTTGCCAGAGGCGACATCCGTTAACCTACACCGATGAATATCGAAGCATTTAAAGCCGTGGCGCGTGATAGGGCCCCGCATTACTGGGCACTGATTCGCGGCGACAAGCCCGTGGGCATTTTGTTGTTGTTATGGCCAACCTGGTGGGCCTTGTTTCTGGCGGCCGACGGATTGCCGCCGATCAAGATCCTGATAATTTTCACCCTCGGTGTCTGGCTGACCCGGTCCGCCGGCTGCATCGTCAATGATTACGCCGATCGCTGGCTGGACAGTGAAGTCAAGCGCACACAGCAACGGCCCATGGCAACCGGCGCGGTTTCTTCGCGCGAAGCGATCGTGCTTTTTTGCGTATTGATGCTGACCGCTTTCGCGCTTGTCTGCCTGACCAATACGCTGACGATCTACATGAGCGTGATTGCGGTTTTTCTGGCCGCCACCTACCCGTTTTTGAAGCGCTACACCTACCTGCCTCAAGTGTATCTGGGCATTGCGTTTGGCTGGGGAATTCCGATGGCGTTTACCGCCATTCAAGGCAAGATACCGAGTGAAGCCTGGCTGCTGTTTTGTGCGAATCTGCTTTGGACGACGGCCTACGACACCTGGTATGCGATGGTGGACCGCGACGATGATATCCGCATGGGGGCGAAATCGACCGCGATTTTATTCGGCGATGCCGATTTGATCGCGCTCGGAATTTTATACGCCGGTTTTATCTGGGCGATGGTGCTACTCGGTCGCGGCACCGATGTGGGCATCAATTTCTATATCGGCCTGCTCGTCGCGTGCGGATTTATCGCCTATCAGTTTTACCGTGGGAAAAGCCGCAAACGCGAGGATTGCTTTGCCGCCTTCCTGAACAACCAATGGGTCGGTCTGTCCATTTTTGCCGGCATCGCACTCGATCTTCTCTTGCGCGCACCGGTGTAAAAATCAGCGTGCCGCCACTCGCGCGATCACCCAGATATCCACCCGTTTTACGCCGGCCCGCTTCAACACCTTCGCACATTCGCCGACGGTAGCCCCGGTAGTCATGACATCGTCGAGCAAGGCAATGTGTTCAGGCAAGGAATTGGTTTTGAGCAGAAAAGCGCCTTTGCAGTTCCTGCGGCGCTGGGCGGCATCCAGATCGGTCTGTGCATCGGTGTGACGGGTTCTTGCCAAAATATCGGTTCTCAAATTCACCAATTTATCCCGGGCAATCCGTTTCGCCAATTCCAGCGCCTGATCAAATCCACGTTGCCGCAGGCGCTTGCCGTGCAATGGCACCGGGACGAGGGCATCGGGCAACGCGATGTCGTTTGTCTTCCTGCAAAACAACTCGGCCAATAATCGTCCGGCGGCCAGATCCTGGTGGAATTTGAATCTTGGCATCAATACCGATACGGGGGCGTGGTATTGCAGGGGTGCCACGGTGTGATGAAATTCCGGCAGTTTGGCCACACAGTGACCACAGGCCGGGGCGGGCGCCGCCAGTGGCAGGGCACATATCGGACAACACAAGGGGTTGGCCGGCAGTTCAAGCCAACAGGCTTCGCAGATATCGATATCGTCCATGCCGGGTTGATCGCAGAGCAGGCAATGGGCGGGCAGCAAGGACCAGACGAGGCGTTTGCGCAAGCCGTCGACTTTTTTGAGCAGGTTTTGGTTGACAGGAAAGTCCATGCTGACCAGACTGCCGGTCTTCACAAGGCTTTACTGTCAGGAATTCCCTATGTCTGCTGTCATCCGAAACGACTGGTCGCGCGAAGAAGTGCTGACTCTGATGAACCTGCCGTTTCCGGAGTTGATGCATCGGGCCGGCGAAGTGCATCGTGAGCATTTCAATCCGCAGGAAGTGCAGGTTTCCACTTTATTGTCGATCAAGACTGGCGGCTGCCCGGAAGATTGTGCCTACTGCCCGCAAAGCGCGCGTTACAACACCGGCCTGAAAGCGCATAAATTGCTGACGCTCGATGAAGTCGTCGAAAAAGCCACGCAGGCCAAAAATGCGGGCGCGACCCGTTTCTGCATGGGCGCTGCCTGGCGTTCGCCGAAAGACAAGGACGTGGCGCAAGTTGCCGAAATGGTCAGTGCGGTCAAAGCCCTCGGCATGGAGGCATGTGCCACGCTGGGCATGTTGAGCTCGCCGCAGGCCGACACCTTGAAACAAGCCGGCCTGGACTATTACAACCATAATCTGGATACGGCGCCCGAAGAATACGGCGACATCATCAAGACCCGTGAGTACCAGGACCGCCTCGACACCCTCGACAACGTGCGTCAGGCCGGTCTGAAAACCTGCTGTGGCGGGATTGTCGGCATGGGCGAGTCGCGCGAACAACGCGCCAATTTGCTGCACAGCCTGGCGTCCTTGCCGGAACATCCCGGCTCGGTGCCGATTAACCGTTTGGTGCAGGTGGAAGGCACGCCGCTTCACGGTACCGCCTTGCTGGACCCGTTCGAGTTCGTCCGCACGATTGCCGTTGCCCGCATCATCATGCCCAAATCGATGGTCCGCCTGTCGGCTGGTCGTGCCGAAATGAACGAGGAACTGCAGGCCCTGTGTTTCCTGGCTGGTGCCAACTCGATTTTCTACGGTGAAAAATTGCTGACAACCGGAAACCCAGATGTTGAAGCAGATCAAGCTTTGTTTGCCCGTTTAGGTTTACGCTCTATGCCCCTGTTCGAAGAAAGCAAAACGGTACACGCCGATGTTTTGTGCCCCGACAAAACACAGCATTGCGCCGCCTGAAAAATAGCCATGCCAAGAATTTTAATCAGCGATAAAGTCAAAGCCGATAAAGCGGCGCGGGTGAATTCCGCTTCGGTCAGACAGCGCCGCATTATCCAGGCACGTGAAGGCGTGACCGTGAAATGCGATGGCCGCGAACTGATTAATTTCTGCGGCAACGATTATCTGGGTTTGTCGCAACATCTCGACGTGGTCTCCGCCATGCAGGAATCGGCCGCCTATCACGGCGTCGGAAGCACCGGCTCGGCACTGGTTTGCGGCTACCACCAGGAACACGCGACGCTGGAAAGCGAAATCGCCGACTGGCTGGGTTACGAGAATGCTCTGTATTTCGGCAGTGGCTATCTGGCCAATCTGGCGGTCATGCAAAGTCTGTTGGGGCCCGGCGATGTTTGCGTACAGGATAAATTGAACCACGCCTGTCTGCTCGACGGCGCGCGCCTGGCTTACTGTGAATTGAAGCGCTATCCGCATGCCGATGTCTCGGCGGCGTTGCGCCAACTGACCAGCCATCGCGACGGTGCCGCCATGCTGGCGACCGATGCGGTTTTCAGCATGGACGGCGATATCGCTCCCTTGCTGGATCTGGTCTTGGTGAGCCGCTCGCAAGACGCCATGTTGTATGTCGACGATGCCCACGGCATCGGCGTGCTGGGTCCGGAAGGTCGCGGCAGTGTCGCGGCATCCAAACTGTCGAGCAAGGAAGTACCGCTGCTCTTGCTGCCTATGGGCAAGGCCTTCGGCGGACAAGGTGCCATGTTGTGCGGCAGCGAGGCGATCATCGGCCATATTTCGGAAACCGCGCGTCCGTATTTATTCAGCACGGCACCACCGCCAGCCATGGCGGCGGCGATGCGTGCCAGTCTTAAATTGATTCGCACCGAACCCTGGCGCCGCGCAAAACTCGCCTCCCTGATCGCCCGTTTTCGTCGTGCCGGCTTTCGTCATGGCCTGCCCTTGCGTGATTCACAAACGGCGATCCAGCCGATTATCGTGGGCGATAACGCGAAAGCCGTGAAAGTGGCCCAATCACTGGAAGCCCAGGGCTATCTGGTCAGTGCGATTCGACCACCGACGGTGCCCGATGGCCAGGCCCGCCTGCGCGTCACGCTGACCGCGTTGCACAGCGAAGAACACGTTGATGGCCTGGTCAAGGCATTGGCCGTGGCATTGGATGAAAGCCGCCCTTTGCCGGAAAATAGCGCCGAAGAAAACGCCGGGGCATAAGAGCCAGATGCATATCGAGCAACGCGGCACCGGCCCTGCGCTGGTGATGATTCATGGCTGGGCCATGCATTGCGAAATTTTTGCACCGCTTATTTCCATTCTTGAAAATCATTTCACCTGCTATCTCGTCGACTTGCCGGGCCATGGCCGCAGTCTCGACGATCCTGCGGTGTTGAACCTCGCCGATATTGCCAACGACATCGCGCAACGTGTGCCCAATGCCCTTTTTTGGTGCGGCTGGTCGCTCGGTGGCCTGGTGGCGTTGCAGGCATCGCAACAACAGGCGATGCGAGGCCTGATCCTCTTGTGTGCATCACCGCGCTTCGTCAAAGCCGACCACTGGCCACAGGGCATGAATGCGTCGGTCTTCACCGGTTTCGCCGAGGATTTGCAGCGGGATTATCGCGGCACGCTGGATCGCTTCATCAGCCTGGAAGCACACGGTTCGGATCATATGCGCGAAGAATTGCGGCTACTGCGTGAAGCGGTGTTCGCTTTCGGCGAACCGGCGGAACGCGTCTTGTGTGAAGGTTTGGAGCTGCTGGAAAATACCGATCTGCTCGATGCATGTCGCCATCTGGATATCCCGAGTTTGTGGATCGCCGGAAAACGCGACCGTCTGGTCTCGCCGCTGGCGATGCAGGCGGCAAGTGCACTTTGCAACGGTGAATTTATCGCGATTACGGGCGGCGGCCACGCACCGTTTTTGACCCACGCCGACGAGGTCGCCGAAGCCGTCATCGCTTTTTCGAAAACACTGCCATGAGCTCATTTCGCACACCGATCCTGTTTGAAAACGCCTCGCTGCGCCGTCATTTCGGCCGCGCGGCAACGACGTATGCACAAGTCGCCGTGCTGCAACAGGAAGTGGAAAAACGCCTGATCGAACAGCTGGATTTTCTGGAAGACCGCCAGCCATTGCGCGTACTCGACCTGGGTTGCGGCCCGGGCCGTGCCAGCGGCATCATGAAAAAACGCTGGCCGAAAGCGCAGGTCATCGCGATGGATGCCGCCTTGCCCATGCTGAAGGAAGTGCCCAAGCAAACGCGTTTCTGGCGACCCATCCAACGTGTCTGTGCCGATGCTTCGCAGTTGCCGCTGGTCGATGCCGGCGTCGACGTGATTTTTTCGAACCTGTGTCTGCAATGGGTCAATGATTTGCCGGCAACGCTGGCCGAATTCCGCCGCATCCTGAAACCCGATGGCCTACTGTTGTTTTCGACGTTTGGGCCCGACACCTTGCTCGAGCTTCGCGAAGCCTATTGGCAGGCCGGCGAAAAAAATCCGCCGCTGAGTCCGTTCGCCGCGATCCAGCAAATCGGCGACGCGATGATTGCCGCCGGCTTCAAGAATCCGGTACTTGATCGCGAGTTGTATCAAATGACCTATGCCGATGTTCGCAGCCTGATGAAAGAGCTGAAAGCCATCGGAGCCAACGATGCAAGACCGCAGCGTTTGCGTGGCATGGCCGGAAAAGACCGCTTGAACAAGATGATTGCCGCCTACGAAAAGCTGCGTCGCAACGAAGTGCTTCCAAGCACCTGGGAAGTTGTCACGGTAATGGCGTGGGGGCCACCGCCCGGCGTTTCGCGACGCGAAATGGGTGCCGATATTGCGAGCTTTCCCGCCGATAGAATTCCAATCCGCGGGAGCGGCGCAAGCCGCGAATAGCGTTGATAAATCATCGTGTGTTTTTCGCATCCTGAAATGTGAAATCCCGAAATACTCGTCATCCCCGAATGCTCTTGTCGGGTACCCCGTGACTTCAGGCATTCAAGCCACGGCACCAGATCCCCGCCTACGCGGGGAAGACGGTGTTCTTAGAAAATATTGAATTAATTCGTCATCCCCGAGCGCTCTTGTCGGGGACCCCGTGACTTCACGCACCCAAGCAACGGCGCTGGATCCACGCCTACGCGGGGAAGACGGTGTTTTTAAAATCAATCAATAAACCGTCATCCCCGAGCGCTCTTGTCGGGGACCCAGTGACTTCACGCACCCAAGCAACGGCGCTGGATCCCCTCCTGCGCGGGGAAGACGATGTATTAAAAAAATATTGAATTAATCCGTCATCCCCGAATGCTCTTGTCGGGGACCCCGTGACTTCATGCATCCAAGCAGCGGCGCGGGATCCCCGCCTGCGCGGGGAAGACGCAGGATTTCTTTACAAAAATTGCTGATGCAAGCAGTAGCTCCGAGGCCCAGACGTCACCAGGGCAAAGAATCCAGATCGACATTGCCGCCGGTAATAATCAGGCCGATTTTTTTTCCTTCGAATCGGTTTTTATTTTTGATCAATGCCGCCAACACCGTTGCACACGAAGGTTCTACTAGAATTTTCAAACGTTCCCAGATCAGGCGCATCGCCGATATTGTGTCGGCATCGCTGACGGTAAAAATTTCAAGTTCGTGCGCCTGCATGATGTGCAGGTTGATGTCGCCAACCGTTGCCCGCAGACCATCGCAAATCGTCTCCGACACGATATCGGCGATGCGCCTGTTTGCCTTCAACGATTCATAAGCATCCGCCGCGCCTGCCGGTTCGGCACCGAACACGCGGCAATTTTTTGCCTTGCCTGCCACGGCGATCAGGGTGCCACTGATCAGACCACCGCCACCTACCGGCGCGATCATGGCATCGAGTGTCGGACTTTGTTGCAAACACTCCAGAGCAGCCGTGCCCTGTCCCGCGATGACATCAACATGGGTGTAGGGATGAATCAATACCGCACCGGTCGTTTGCCGAATGCTTTCGGCAGTGTCGTCGCGATCTTTCATCGTATTGCCACAGAATGTGATTTTCCCGCCGGCTTGTTCTATGGCTTTGAGTTTCGCTGGATTCGCGCCTTCGGGTACCACGATGTACGCCGGAATATTGCGCGTTTTCGCTGCCAGCGCCAGCGCGGCACCGTGATTGCCGGAAGAGTGGGTGACGACACCGTTCAACGCGTCCTGCGGGCTCAGGTTCCAGACGGCATTGCAGGCGCCGCGAAACTTGAATGCGCCTGCACGCTGGAAGTTTTCGCACTTGAAATACAGGTCCGCTCCGCTTAATGCGTTCAACGAGGAAGATTGCAAAACCGGCGTCACGTGCGCATAGGGCGCTATCCGCGCCGCCGCGGCAAGGATGTCGCCATAGTGGGGGATTTTGTTTTCAATGCCCATGCTCTACTCCGCTTTCCTTTGTCCCAACAGGCTGCTCATGCTTGAACCGATCACTACCAGAATCGCGCCGATATAACCCAATGTCGTGACGTGTTCGGACGCAATCGTCGTGGGTGATATTGAATGCACAATCGCCACGCAGGCCAGGCACAGCAGGGGCGTCACGGCAAGAATCGCCGATACCCGCGATGCCTGCCAATGCACCAAGGCTTCGGCAAAGGCGCCGTAGGCAATCAGGGTATTGATCGCGCAATAGGCCAATGCCCAGGCATGCGTGCCGTCCAGCGCCAGAATTTTTTGCGGATGCGAGAAGGGCAACAGCGCCAGCGTGGCGACCGCGTAGATGAAAAACAGGATCATCTGCGAACTCAACCGCATCAACAATTGTTTTTGTATCAAGGCATAACCGGCCCAAACCACGGCTGCAAAAATCACCGAGCCCGAACCGATCAAGTAAGCTTGCGTGCCGAGTGGCGTACCTTTGAATTGATCGCTGAAAAAAAGCAACAGACCACAGGCAATCGTGGCCAGCCCGCACCATTGTCCCCATTGGTAAATTTCGCGAAAGACAAAAATGCCGCCCAGTGCCATCAGCAGGGGTGCGAGCTGAATCAATAACTGGGCGTTCGCCGGCGTGGTGTACTGGACACCGAGCAGATAGAACACGTAATTGCCGATCAGCAAAAGTGCCGCCGCACTCAAATGCCACCAGCGTCTGCCGTCCAGCCCCTTGAATGCGGACAAGCCGCCGCGCCAGCTAAGCCAGCCCAGCATCACGATGGTTGCCACCAGAAAACGGAACCAGGTCAGCGTGAGAGCATCCAGTTGCTCGAGCGTGATCTTCAACGCAATCGGCAAACTTGCCCAGCAGGCCGCCGTGATCAGCGCCAATAACAGGCCAAGTCGCCAGCGGCCCGACGCTTGATGTAAGGCCATGTACAGTCCTTGGTTTGCGTTATGGCGTCTATTCTAACATTTCGGCCTACCAGACCGAAAAGTTAAGTCCCGATTCACCCGGGGTAAATGACACTGCATCAACTCAGGGAGTCGGTCATGAAACTCAAGCTCGCCATCGTCAGCCTCATTATGCTCGGTAGTACCGCATGCGTGACGAGTACCAATAGTTATACCCGCGACATCGTTTATCGGGATGGCAGTTACTACTCGCCTGCCGATGATCAAAACGGTGATTATTACTATGAGCCCGAGCCCGATTATTCCTATTACGACAGTTACGATGCTTACTACGGTTTCAGTTCGGGGTTTTACGGTAACCCCTGGTATGGCTACAACGATGCCTACCGTTGCCGTTTCTCCTACTACCATGATCGTTATTGCAACAGCGGCTGGGGTAATTTCTTTTTGAATATCGGCGGGATTTCGCTGATTTTCGGCAATTCGAATTATTACGATTATGGCTACGGCTATGGTTATGGCTATCCCTACTCAGGTTATTACGGCCATTATTCGCCACGACCACGACCCGCCAATGGCCCGATCCCGGTAGCTAAACCGGTACGACGCGGCATCCCAACGCCGGACTACTCCGTCAACAATAATCCTGGCATTCGCGTCCCCGGTGAACCGGTACGCATACCGACCAAGCCCGGCCTGCTTGAACAAGACACCACCGAGCCTGTTGTCGAACCCGATGCCGTCGTTGACGCCAATCCCTACACCCGGACGCGCCAACCAAGGCAGAACCTGCGCCCCGAGAACTGGCGGGACCGTGATAATGCCAATGCAGGTGCCGACGATGGCATCCTGATTCGCAATCGGGAACCCGCCCGCAGGCAGGCCAAGCCTTTGCCGGTAATCGATTCGGACTCCGATCCGCAGGCCTATGAAAAACCGGTTCGCCAGCCACGCCGGC
>Ga0066404_1000291_pt1 | contig 9033 bp, 1 predicted proteins | sample LakWasMeta4_LOW4_2_FD_59491 | JGI IMG/M metagenome (GOLD analysis project Ga0066404, IMG submission 59491) | Freshwater sediment methanotrophic microbial communities from Lake Washington under simulated oxygen tension - Sediment Metagenome 4_LOW4 | ecosystem: Environmental > Aquatic > Freshwater >...
GCGGCAACCATTGTACTGGTTCCCATTTTAGTGACGTAGCCACTGGAGTTGGTATTGATTAAGTTAATCTGTCCTTGTGTCTTCGAAAAAGCTTGGAGAACCGTATCGGTCGCAACAATAACTCCAGGTCCAGCAACGAAGCCATCAAGTGGCACTCCTAAAACTCTGGCGTTGGAAAAATATAAATTGGTCACTCCACTTTCCGGAACGACGCTGGTATTAAGCGTTTGCCACGAATTGTCTCCGCGATAAAATTGTAAAGTTGTTCCACCAGTCGCCACTCCAATTTTATTATTGAAAGTATTCCAATCGGTAGATGATAAATATCCGTCAACCGTGCCCGTTGCTTGGGTCATCGAAAGTGCGGGAGTTGTCGCTCCGTTAACTACGGCCAGTGGACTTGTTACAGTTACGTTGGTAACAGTTCCCCCACCACCTGGAGTGCCTGGTTCCCATTTTTTTGTAGTGTCATTCCATTTTAAAACTTGGCCGTTGGCCGCTCCCAACTGCACCAGTTGCTTTGAAGTTTCAGCAAGATTGGCAAAAGGCATGGCGTGCAGTGCTTGGAAGGCATAAATTTTATTATTAGTAACATCACTCACCCGCAATGCTGCCGCAAAAGTCGCAGGCACGGCAGTTAAAATTTCAGTGAGGGTTTTAGCTGGTGGCCCAGGACAAACCAGATCGAGTTTTAAGTGAAAAACGCCATTACTTAAAGCAACACTAGAAAAGTTCTGGGAACACAAAATAGTTCCTGGAGCACTGGTGTAGGCCAGATCAACTGTTAAATCAACTGGACCAGCAACCGGAGCACCATCGGCCTTCACTAAACGGCCGGAGTAACTAAGCGAATCGGCAGCAAAAGAATTGGATGAAATTAAAAAAAATAAAAACAAAATGAAAGAACAAAAAATATTCTCCCAATTATGTTCGATAATTTTTAATTTCCTAAAATTCATTTTTTATTTCTCATCATCTCCACAAAAGACTTACGTACCTATCGGAACATTACCAATAAATATAATAAGTTAATTATACCTCCAAAGCCGACAACCCAATGAAGTGGCCCGAAAAAAGCATTTGATTTCGATAGGTTAAATAGGAAAGTCAATTAGGAGGGAATATAAGGCAATACTTAAAGTGGTTACTAAATTAGGCACCCTGAGCTTTCCAGGTCTAATCAAGCGGCAGAGAAACATTGTCAAACGAGATCCAGCTAGTATTTGTTGCAGTTTCAACATACACATCGCCATTGGTTCTAATAATAACATTCGCGGTACCTGATCCGGCCGATGCTAGGACGAACTCCTGAGTATAGGTAGGACGATGGCCGACTGGAAGATTAAATATAATATTTGCTCCCCCTGTCAGTCCGTTGGCAATAAGGCCGCGCATTCTAAGATAGCCCATACTGTCTAAGCGATAGGCTAAATTACCATAGGTCCCACCATACTGAACCCAAGAACTTCCTAGCGCAGGATAATTCCAAGGTGCTTGCTGTAGTTTGGTTGTTCCTCCCGAAACTTCTAATTTAAAACTAGGGTTGCTCGTTCCAATTCCGACATTGTTAGCATTCACAGCAATTGGACTATTTCCCAATGCCACACTACTTGACCAAAGAGGAACGTAGTTTGCAGTTCCACTACCAGCACTGGAAACAGTGGTGCCGTTGGAGGCCTCGACAGAAATTCCTCCGTCAATCACGTTTATAGTACCTCCGCTAGACTGCCATACGGCCAATTGAATATAATCACCGGCCACAACTGGGATAGGAGGAGATGTCACTTGGCCTCGCCCATACCCATCTGAGGTTGCATCCACTGTTGCGGTGTATGGACTTCCTCCGGTCCCATGAAAAATAGACGCTCCATTTTTAAATATTTGGAGGTATCGAGGACCTAACGAATTGGCGGCCCATCCCATATAACCAGTTACGCGAACAAAATTAACTCCAACAGGTATAGTGAGCCTATTAGGACTTCCCGCTGACCAAAAGCCGCCAGTGTCATACATGTTGGTGTAATTCGTGAGAATGGTCCATGTACCATTTGCCACAGCTTGCGGAGTTATTGTTCTTACTTCGGCCGCTTTATAAGGCCCACTTCCAGCAGCGGTTGCCTGAATTGTTCCGTCAGGAAATTTAATTCCACCAGCAGTGGATTCAATTGTGCCAGCAACCGAAAGCATTTGTCCTGGGGAGGTTATACCAATCCCGACGTTGCCAGAAGAATCTATATCGAGTCCACCTGCAGAGGTCCACAGACCACCTCTCAATTTTAAATTTTTACTCGCGGCATTTGGACTTATCCAAAGATTACCTACACTATTTTGCCAGAGTGCATCGCCATTAATAGCTCCGCCTGTCGCCCCATCAAATAAAACAAATTGGGATTTTCCTGCACCTGCAAAGGAATTGGAAAGCATTAAAGGAGTTGTGTAACTTGTTCCTGTTCCACTTGTTCCAATCTCTAATTTGGCACTAGGATTTGTCGTCCCAATCCCAACTTTCCCCGTGTCAAAATAAATATCAGCAGCATTTCCACCTGTCCCCTTACTCCACTGCCCCATCGTACCCACGTAATTTTTCACGTATTGAACGTTGGCCGCTTCTGTTAGAGTTGTTCCAGTGGGAGTAGGAATATTTAAAAACGCCGTGATTCCTGAAATATTAAAAGTTCCGGTGACAGTATTATTTCCCGACTTCGAAACATAATCCGTTTGAGTGTTTAATAATTTTCCAAAGGCACCCAAGACGGTATCGGTCGCGATAATATTTCCCGTGGCCAAAGTTAATCCAGTTAAAGGTGAAGTCAGCACTCTGGCTTGAGTAAAATATTGATTTGTTCCCTCTGGAACCACTGAAGTATTTAAAGTCTGCCAAGTTTTATCGCCTCGATAATACTCTGCCGATGTTCCCGCTGTTAATGCTCCTTCTTTAGCGTTTAATTGAGTTTGAATGGAACTCGTCACTCCATTAAGCGTATCGAATTCCGCATTATCAACCAGGCCTCCTGATATTTTAGTCGCGGCCAAAGCTGTGATACTGGGATTGGGATAGGATCCACTTAAATCACCACCTGCTGCTCCGCTTGGAGTCGCAGCGGTGGATGGTGTGGCCCAACTTAAAACTCCCGCTGTTCCAGTCATCGTCAGAACTTGTCCACTAGACCCAACCACACCAGGAAGAGTGAGGGTGTGAGAAGTCGTTCCTGCTGCCGGAGCTTTAAGGGTGACGTAATTAGCAGTCGTTCCATCTTTTAATTTTAATTGAGTATTAAAAATCACATCGCCAGTAAAAGTATCGCCGGCCACATTGGCCTTAATTGTATTTAAATTTGTAATTTGTCCTTGAGCTTTATTAAGTCCCACTAAAATAGAATCAGTTGCGAGCATCGTCGCATTAGTGGCCGCAAAACCCGTAAGAGGAGCTGCAATAGCAAGGGCATTAGTAAAATACTTATTTGTTCCCTCTGGAACCACGGTCGTATCCAATGTGACAAATGTTTTATCGCCTCGATAATATTGGGCCGATGTTCCCGCGGTTAGTGTTCCTTCTTTAGCGTTTAATTGAGTTTGAATGGAACTCGTCACTCCATTGAGCGTATCGAATTCGGCATTATCAACTAGGCCTGCTGAAATTTTTGTCGCTAATAAAGCTGTAATGCTTGGGTTGGGATAAGTTCCAGATAAATCTCCACCTGCGGCCCCAGCGGGAGTTGCAGTTGCTGAAGGAGTGGCCCAAGCTAAAACTCCTGCTGTCCCCGTCATGGTCAAAACTTGTCCACTAACCCCAACCACTCCTGGAAGAGTGAGGGTATGAGAAGTTGTGCCGGCCGATGGCGCTTTAAGTGTGACGTAATTAGTTGTCGCTCCATCTTTTAATTTGATTTGCGAATCAAAACTCACTTCCCCTGTAACTGTCCCACCAGATAAGTTTAATTTCAAATCGTCTCTGCTATCGACATAAGATTTATTAGTCGCATCGTTAAGTCCAAAGGGAGTATAAGCTAATTGCAACAACCCGATCGTCCCGACATTCACCACGCCGGTGATAGAGTCTGTGCCATTTTTAATTAAATATTGTGCAGAGTTAGTTGTAAGGCCATCGATTTGCCCTTGAGCTTTTTCTAAGGCCACAAGAATTGAATCACCATTTTGAATCGCTCCTGACCCAGCGGCGAATCCAGAAAGCGGGACTCCTAAAGCAAGTGCATTGGTAAAATATAAATTAGTTGCGCCCTGAGGAACAGCACTGGTATCAAGTGTCTGCCAGCTATTATCTCCACGATAGTATTGCCCTGAAGTTCCCCCGGTGGTCACCCCAGTTTTATTATTAAAAGCATTCCAATCAGCAGCAGATAAATATCCATCAGTCGTTGTATTGGCCTTGCTGATCGTTAGCGCGGGCGTGGTCGCTCCACTGCTCACCGCTAAGGGCGCTGAAGCCGTAACATTGCTGACTGTTCCTCCACCGCCGGCGGCACTCGGCTCCCATTTTTTAGTCGTATCATTCCACTTGAGCACTTCACCGTTGACTGCTCCCAATTGTGCTAACTGTTTTGCGCTTTCTGAAACAGTGGCAAAAGGCATAGAGTGAATTTCTTGGAAGGCATAAATTTTACTATTCGTGATATCACTCACCCGCAGTGCGGCCGCAAAAGTGGCGGGAACCGCGGTGAGAATTTCAGTTAGGGTTTTAGTAGGAGGTCCAGGACAAAGCAGATCGAGTTTTAAATGAAAGACCCCGTTGCTTAAAACTACACTCGAAAAGTTTTGAGAACACAAAATGGTTCCTGGAGTGTTGGTGTAGGCCAGCTCAATTTTTAAATCAACCGGCCCCGCCACGGGAGATCCATCGGCCTTAACTAAACGGCCTGAGTAACTAAGAGAATCGGCGGCAATTGAATTGGCAAAAAATAAAAGACTAAAAATAAAAATGAGAGTACAAGAAATGTTCTCCCCAATATGTTCGACAATCTTTAATTTCCTAAGATCCATTTTTTTTACTTCTCAATGTCCCCATTGACCTATCGGACAATTCTCATAAATAGAGTATATTTATTATACATCCAGAATGGGGCACTATTTTGTCCCTCAAAAAAATACTAATATATTCGTATAGATAAGAAATTGGCCGGCAGTTGGAGCTAAAAAAGCAGTCAAAGGGAGTGCCAACCCGAGGAGCTTTTTATGTCCGCTGCTTACTATTGGTATCCCAAAATCATGACTTGAAGAATGCGGTTTTCCCAATCAACACTGGCGGGATGGCTCACTCCTCCTGCAGGTGTGCGGTACCTAACCTTAATGGTGTGAGCACCCGCTGCTAAATTGGCAATGTGAGTTTCATTCACCCCAAAAAAGGGCATAGTCTCGAGACCACCAATACCGACAATATTAGATGTTACCAGCGTGCCATCAATTCCAATTCCAGTTACCAAATGTCTCCCCGCCCCTGCGGCACCAGCGGGCATGGCGATCGTATAATTTACCTGCACGGTAGCGGCATCTGTGAGAGTAAAGGTGATGCTCAGATCGCAAAACTGGTCGGCCATTCCCAGAGTGTTAGCACTACTGAGAGTACATGTGCCGGAAGTCCTACCACCCGCTGTGAATAATCGCGTTTTATAAGATTTACCTGCAATCTCTCCATTTACATCGAGTTTAGTTGCTGGCGATGCGGTACCAATTCCGACATTTCCTAATGCGTTTATATGTAAAGCTTCTCCACCACTACCGCTCCAAACAACCGGTTGATTGGCCGTTCCTACTGCAGTATTACCGGTAAAGAGCGAAACATAACCATCTCCCAATAAAAGTCGAGCGGCTCCACGCTCACCAAGATAATCATAGCCGCTTCCATCACTTTTAATTTTTGCGCCACCAACTAGATCAGCGAGTCCTTGCCCACTGCCAATATCAATCGTAAGCCCACTTCCTGACGTTACGTTCCCGTCATTTATAAATGCGGCGACAGGAGTAGCATTGGTTACGGGAGAAGCAATATTTACATGTGCTTCAAGTTTTGAAGTTGGAGTCGTTGTCCCAATCCCAACATTCCCACCGTTCAATAAAACATATCCACTATTTTGTGAATTGAGACTAATTCCATTCCCCTCAATCAAGATCGGTCTAAAAACTCCCGCCGTCTGGTAAGATTGAATTACACCCACTCCAAAATAATCTGGAGTCAGAGTAATATTACCGGCACCACTGGTGACAGTGCTATTACCTATGACTTGGAGAGCTTCCGTAGGAGTACTGGTTCCGATTCCCACTTGCCCAGTAGATTTGACCCGCAAACCGGTATTGGTCCCATCACCTGAAAGCCAGAATGATCCAAGATTAATATTTTGAGAAGCCGTGTGATTTCCCAAATTATCAGAGCCGCCTCCAGCAGGACCAGAGGGGACCAGTTCAGTTGCAGTAAAATAAGTATTATAATTCGGAGTCACTTGCCCGGTACCGATATTGTTGTCATTTATTTTGACGGAAATAACTTCATCCACCGCAGGTTTATAGATTTCTAAAAGACCAGCTTTAAAACCATAGGCCGTATTTTCGCCTTCATCCGAATAAGCGCCCTGGCCGATATTAGAGGTTCCATTATTAAAAATATAACCGAGATAATTAGATCCAGTTGCGGACATAGTATTCAGCATGGCCTCAATCCTGTAGGTCACACCTGCTTTAAGTGCAATTCCATTTCCAGACAAAGTCATCCCGGAACTTGCTCTGACACTATCGAAGGCAATAATCGAACCGTTCACCACGCTTTGATAACCTGACATACCAATTTTTATATATTTTGCAGATCCATTAAGCGACAACCAATTAGCACCATTATAATAATCAAGTGTATTGTCAGTGGTGTTGAATACCAGTAAGCCTTGAGTTGGAGTGACAATCGCATCCCTCTGAGCTTTGGTTGCTCTCGGTGGAGAAAAACCTTTAGTGGTAGAGGTTAGATCGAGAATAGAGGAAGACGATGGAGCAGTTGTCCCTATCCCAACATTACCAGTATTAAAATAAATATTGGAACCATTTTTATTCCACTGTCCCAATGTGCCCACGTAAGTTTTTACATAATCAACATTGGCCGCTTCGGTTAAGGTCGTTCCCGTCGGAGTTGGAATATTTAAAAAAGCAGTGATCCCTGAAATATTAAATGTTCCGGTCACGGTATTGTTGCCCGCTTTTGAAACATAATCACCGTCAATATCATCGAGTTGTTTTTGAGTTTTTTGAAAGGCAGTAAAAATGGAATCCGTGGCCGTGATATCGGTCTTGGTGGCAAAAGGAGTAAAGCCTGCCAACACTGAAGCGATCGCATCTGTGGCAAAGCTCGACCAGCTTTTATCTCCGCGCAGATATTTGCTGGCATCACTGGCGCCGTTAATTTTGGTAAGTGGGATATCTCCGTCGCTCAGATTTAATTTAGCGTAAGTAATTGTAGTATTGGCCAGGTCCGCATTAACAATCGTTCCATCTAAAATATTAGCACTGGTCACGGCATCGGCCGCGAGTTCAGTATTGCTCACTACACCTGCAGCTAGTTGAGCGTTGGCAATGGTTCCCGTTAAATCCCCACCAACCGCCGAGCCGGTTGTGGCGGCACTACTCCAGGATAAAACCCCAGCGCCATTAGTGGTTAAAACTTGTCCGCTGGTTCCATTGGCATCAGGAAAAATAAGCGAACGATTGGCCGTTAATGTACCAGCAGTGAGTTCAACATAGTTGGTAGCGTTGGCACCATAGAGACGAACTGACTTTAGCTCTTGATCAGTGGTTTTCGAAATCGTATTTTGTTTGCTATTAATTTGAGCTTGGGTATTTTGAAAGGCCGTTAAGATTGAATCCGTCGCAACCAACGCAGTATTAGTTCCCGCTCCAAGACCTGTCAACTGAGAGGCGCGAACATCTGATCCTAAATCGCTCCAGCTTTTATTTCCTTTATAATAATCAGTAATCAATCCCGCCGTCACTGCTGCTTCTTTTTCGGTGTCTAATTCATTGAGTGCCGCTTGAGTTGAAGTGGCGGCAAGATTTCCTGCCGGAGTGTTGGCAACCGCCGCACCATTGAGACCATTAAGTTTGGCCAGTGGAATATCTCCATCCGTCAGATTTAATTTGGCGTAGCTGATGGTGGTATTGGCAATATCGGCATCAACAATTGTTCCATTCACAATAGCAGCAGAATCGACAGTCGCTGATCCGGCAGCGACACTCGCAGGATTTACCCAAGATAAATTTCCGGCGCCATCGGTTTTTAGCACTTCACCAACGAGTCCAGCATTCGGAGGTAAAATAAAATTATAAGCAGCGGATGTAGCGTGCCCTTTAAGCGTCACGTAATTACTTCCGCCCTTAATCAGTAGATCACTGTTTAGAGTTAAAGCTCCTGACATTGTATCGCCAGCTTTTGAAAGTTTTAATCCATCCTGAGTATCGACATAACCTCTTGGGGTCGCATCGTTAATGCTTCCAGGCGCTCCGACTAAAACAAATCCTGATTGGGCATCAATCGTTGCGGCGGCCAGAGTGCTAGTTCCTGTTTTAGTGACGTAGGCACTGGAGTTAGCATTGATTAAATTAATTTGTTTTTGAGCTCTACCAAAGGCAGTTAGAATAGTATCCGCACTACTGATTGCGCCTGCTAAATTCACAACATCAAGGGTTGCTCCCAGTGGAACACCTAAGGCCAGCGCATTAGTAAAATATAAATTAGTAACGCCAACTGGAACTACATCTGAATTCAATGTCTGCCATGAATTGTCTCCGCGATAGTACTGGGCAGTTGTTCCACCAGTGACCACACCTACTTTATTATTAAAGGTATTCCAATCGGTAGCGGATAAATAGCCGTCAGTCGTGGTATTGGCTTTGCTAATCGTTAGGGCGGGAGTGGTCGCTCCACTGCTCACCGCTAAGGGAGCTGAGGCCGTCACATTAGTAACCGTTCCCCCACCACCAGCAGCACTCGGTTCCCATTTTTTTGTCGTATCATTCCACTTGAGCACTTCACCGTTGACTGCT
>Ga0066404_1000293_pt1 | contig 9000 bp, 6 predicted proteins | sample LakWasMeta4_LOW4_2_FD_59491 | JGI IMG/M metagenome (GOLD analysis project Ga0066404, IMG submission 59491) | Freshwater sediment methanotrophic microbial communities from Lake Washington under simulated oxygen tension - Sediment Metagenome 4_LOW4 | ecosystem: Environmental > Aquatic > Freshwater >...
ACCACGATCACGACCAGCAGTACGGCTTCGAGCAGGGTCATAATCACCGAGCGAATCGATTCGCGAACGAACACCGTCGGATCGAATTCCACGCTCCATTTCACGTCTTTGGGAAAGGTTTTTTCCAATTCGCCAAGGCGTTTGCGCACGGCATCCGACAAGGCAATCGAGTTGGCGCCGGGTGCTTCAAAAATAACGATGGCAGCGGCGTCTTCATTATTGAGCAGCGAGCGCATCGCATAGGTATTCGAACCGAGCTCGATGCGCGCGACATCTTTCAATCGCGTGAGTGCGCCGTGCTCGCTTTTGATCACGATGTCGGCGAATTCTTCCGGCGTGGTCAAACGTCCCTGGGCATTGATCGATAATTGCAGCGGTGCATTACCCGGGTTCGGCGACGCGCCGATACTGCCGGCCGACACCTGCACGTTTTGTTCGCGAATGGCGTTGACGATTTCCGTCGCGGTCAAATTTCGCGATGCGGCTTTTTGCGGATCAAGCCATACCCGCATTGCATAATTACCGGCACCGAATGCCAACGCCTGGCCCACACCGTCCAGACGGGCCAAATCATCCTTCACCCGCAAATTGGCAAAGTTCGCGAGATATAAAGCGTCGTAGGTTTTATTGGGCGACGTTAAGTGCACCACCATCGTGATGTTGGGCGAGCTTTTCGCGGTGGTCACGCCGAGGGCACGCACGGTTTCCGGCAAGCGCGGCAAGGCCTGCTGCACGCGGTTTTGCACGCGGACGGCAGCCTGGTCGATATCGGTACCTTGCTTGAAGGTAACGGTGAGATTCATCGTGCCATCGGAACCGGCGGCCGATTTCATGTAGATCATGTCTTCGACGCCGTTGACGGCTTCTTCAATCGGCGCGGCAACGGTTTCGGAAATGGTTTTCGGATCGGCGCCAGGATACATCGCGCTGACGGCCACCGAGGGCGGCACGACATCGGGATATTCGCTGATCGGCAATTGCGGAAGTGCAATCAGGCCGGCAACGAATATCATGATCGACAACACCGCCGCGAAAATCGGGCGGTCGATAAAAAACTTGGACGCATCCAGATGATGGGATTTGCTCATGATCAGTGTCCGGCGGGGGCGGCAGGATTGGCCGGAGCAGGCGGCGCTTGGTCAGGCTTGTCCATCGGTACGATGATCGGTGACACTGGCGCGCCGGGGAAGAAAATTTTCCGCACGCCATTCACGACGACGACGTCTTTCGGATCGAGGCCTTTTCTGACGACGCGCAGACCATCCACGGTTTCGCCCAGCACGACATCTTTTCGCACCGTCGCGTTTTTATCGCCGAGCACATAGACGAATTTACGATCCTGATCGGTCGAGACGGCCATTTCATGAATCAGCATCACGTTCTGTTCGCTGCTGCCTAGCAAACGCACACGCGCGTAAAGCCCCGGGGTAAATACACCGTCGGAATTTTTCAATTCCGCTTTCGCACGAATCGTGCCGGTGCCGGCATTCAATTGATTGTCGACGAATACCATTTCGCCCTTGTGCGGATAACCGGTTTCATTGGCCAAACCGACTTGCACCGGATTGCGTGCATCGCGCGAACTTTTACGTTCGCCGTTTTGCGACATGGTCTGGTATTTCAGATACACCTGCTCGTCACCTTCGAAGGTGACGTAAATCGGATCCATCGTGACGACGGTCGATAACAGGCTAGTGCCGGGCGACACCAGGTTGCCGGGCTTGACCAAGGCTGCGCCGATACGACCATTAATCGGCGAGGTAATTTGGGTGAAACTCACATTCAATTCGGCCTGCGTGACCGCCGCCTGCATCGAAGCAACATCGGCCTGCGCCTGCTGCAATTCGCCACGGCGCTGATCGAGCTCGCCTTGCGATGTCGCTTGTTCCTTGATCAAGCGTTCACTGCGGGCCAGCTCGGTACGCGCCAGAACGACGCGGCTCTGCGCACGCGCCAGATTGGCTTTTGCACTGTCGAGTGCGGCGCGATACTCGCGATCATCGATCGAGAAAAGACGCTGCCCGCGTTTCACTTCACTGCCTTCCCGGAAATGCACGGCAGCTAGATAGCCAGACACGCGTGGTCGCAACTCGACAGTGTCGACGGCTTCGATGCGGCCGCTGAATTCGTCCCAGAGCTGTACTTTTTTCTGGACTACCTGCGCCACATTCACCTGTGGTGGTGGCGGCATGCCTTGCTGGCCACCGCCGCTGCAAGCGGTCAGCAATGCTGCGCTCAACAGTGAAACCGAAAAACCGATTGCCCATTTATTCTTGTACATACAACGCCCCAAAGGTCTAAAAAGAATTCCCGCATTGGCGGGACTGTTGATTTTTTTTGTTACAGCAACCCGCCGCTCGCCGGTTTCAGGAAATGCTTCTTCAGCTCGGATTTTTTCCAGTTGGCTTGCCAGCCAAGGGCAGGTGGCTTCATTGCGTCCATTCCTTCGCCAAAGCCTCCAGACGCGCGATCACTTTTTTCCGCATGGCGTCCGGTATCTCCTGGCAACGCGTGATGTCCTGCCAAAACAGGCCGGCGGCCGCCAACTCCAGAATCATGACGTTGACTTCTTTCGGCGTTCCTTTCTGCGCGCCGTAACGTTGACGGTTCATTTCACGCACTGGCTCCAGCAATGCCTGGTCGTGCGTCAAGGCACTCATCATGCCGGCGACAAAACGCTTTTGTTCGTCGCTGGTTCGGGTCATGGCCCGCAGGCTGCCAATCAAATCGGCGGCACCGTGATTGTCGAGCTTGGGCCGCAGGTTTTTTTCCATCGCCGCCCATTGCTGCATGTCCCGTTCTATCAGGGCCCTCAACAGAAGGTCTTTGGTTGGAAAGTGGTAGGTAATGCCGCCACGGGTAACGCCGCTTTCTTTCACCAGCTGGTCATAGGTGAGATTGCCGGCACCCTGGCGCTGAACGATACGTTCGGCTGCCTGCAGCACTTTTTCTTTCGAAACAGGGGGTCTGGTCATGGCTAGTAACTATACAAAATGTTCTGTATAGAAACAGAAAACCCCTGTCGGCTGCAAGCGCCATTGGTCATGGCTGCATAAGTCGTGACCGCAATCGCGCAATTGCGTGTCTCGAGGAACCAATTTGCGCTGCCGTGTTTCCCGACGACTGCCGGCATGGCCTGGGACATGCTATATACCCAGTCATGCTTGCTAGTATGGGGCGTCATGAGATCAAGCCTGCCCATCGCTGCCGGAAACTTTGCCCGAATCGCACCCCTGTATTCGGGGTTGATTCTGTTGCTGGCGCTTTTCCTGCCCGCCCACGCTTATGCCTCGAGCGCCGCTTCGACACAGCCGGCCGATATCGCCTCGCTGCGCGCCAGCCAGGCTAGATCTGCCTCCGAGCTCAGGCTGCAGGCAATCAAGCTGCGGCACACCGTCAAAGATCCGAAACATCGTGCCTGGGCCGCTTTGGCGCAGGCCGAATTCGAAAATGATCTTGAAAAAGCCGACGCGGCATTGGTCATGCTGGACGAAGCCTATCGGGAAGCCGATGCCCTGAAGCTGGACGACCTCAAATTCCTGACCTTGAATGCCCGCAGCACGATTCTGGTCAATCGCGGCCGCTCGGAAGAAACCGATGCGGTCCAGAAAGAAATGAAAGCGATGGTCGATGCCGGCGCCGAAAAATACCCGGCATGGCGCGCGCAGTGGCTGGATCAGCGCGGCGTACTGGAACGCAAACTGGGCAACTTCGACAGCTCGCTCGATTACTTCAAGCAATCGCTCGATATTTACCGCAAGCTGAAAGATCCGACCAACATGGCGCGTGAATTGAATTCGATTGGCGTCATCCATGGCCGAACCGGCAAATTTGCCGATGCCGTCGTGGCCCATACCGAAGCTCTGGAGCTGTCGCGCAAAGCCGGTGACCGCGGCGAAACCGCACGCGGTCTTCGCATGCTTGGCGTGCTGTATCGCAACCTCGATGATGAAGAACTCGGCAGCCAATCCCTGCTGGAAGGCCTGGCTTACGTCGAAGAACGCAATGTCCGCGAGGCGATAACGCTGCATGGAGAACTCTCCAAGTCCCTCACGCTGCTCGATCGCATGTCGGAAGCCGAGTACCACGCCGAACAGGCGGTCAAATTGTCGAAGCAATCGGGCAGTCCGCCCAACCGCGTCAATTCTTTCGCACGAATGGCCGAACTGAAACTCGCACAAGGCAAAGTCGACGATGCCGACTATTGGACAAAACTCGGTTTCGAATCATTCAACGATGTCGCCATACGCGACCAGACACTCCTGCTATTTTCCCAGGCAAAAGTTTCGGCAGCACGTGGACAATCGGCAAAAGCACTGGAAGAGGCGCAAAAAACGCTCGTCAATGTTCGCAAATTCGGCGACCGCATTCTCGAACGCGCGGTACTGGATTTATTGGCCGAACAACAATTGAAAGTCGGCGACGCGGCAAATGCCTACATCACCCGGAAGGCCCATCAGGCGCTCGACAAGGAATTATCGATCGACATGGCGGCCCGCAAGATTTCGGCACTGGAAGGCAAGCTGGAGCGTGAACGCAGCGAAGCCGAACGTGCACTGCTTGAACGCGATAATGCAGTGCAGGCGCTTACCCTGAGTCGGCAGCGATTGCTGGGCATGGCACTGATCACCGGGCTGGTTGTGCTCTTGATCATCGCCGGCCTTCTTTACTGGCGCTATCTGAGCGTAAAACGCAGCAAGGCGGAAATCAGCCATAGCCGCGATGAGCTTGCACAACTGCACACCGCGCTTCTCGATAGTTCCGCCGCACTGGAACGCGTTGCACTGACCGACGCCTTGACCGGTCTGGGCAACCGACACGCATTGACCCAACACATGGAACGTTGTCTGGCAAAGGGCGCCGAACAACGCCGCGGCCTTTGCGTACTGCTATTGGATCTTGATTTTTTCAAACAGATCAACGACAAGCACGGCCATCTGGCGGGTGACGCCGTACTGCGCGAAGTTGCAACCCGCCTGACGAATGCATTGCCGGACAATGCCACCATTGGTCGCTGGGGCGGCGAAGAATTCATCATCGTTTTCAATAATTGCAATTTGTCGGAAGTGCAGGCGCTGGCGGAACGGGTCCGGCAAGCCATCGCCAACACTCCGGTAATATTTGAAATGGCAACCATCACTATCAGCACCAGTATCGGCATCGCGAGCAATCGCGACTTGAATGCATATTCAACCGACCCACTCTTGGCCGCCGCAGACGAAGCGCTTTATCGCGCGAAAGACAATGGCCGCAATCGTGTCGAGACAGCGACAGTCTGATTTCCGGCAATCGGTTTGCAACCATGAATGTGTTTGTGCATCACGCAACCTCCGGATTGCCGACTTCCGTATGCCATTGGTCACTCTTGACGTGCAAGAGCGCGAGCAGCAACATCGAATGCTTGTCTCATCGTGATTTCGCGATGGGTTGGCCCATGTCTTTCGGACTTGTCGGTGGAGTAATGTGATGGATAGACGTAATTTCTTGGCTGTATCGGGCATTGGCCTGAGCGGCTTGATGATTCCCGGTTTCGGCAATGCAGTCGCTGCCGAAGTGCTTCTCACCAAAATGGACGCGGGCCGTAAAAAAGTACTGGCCGACATTGCCCTGAACGCCGCCACCGGCGATGGTGCCACCTATTGCGATGTCCGCATTGGCCGCTATCTGCGCCAGTTCGTGATTACCCGCGAAAGCAAAGTACAAAATGTCGTCAACACCGAATCGCTCGGTGCCGGCGTGCGCGTCATTGCCAACGGCACCTGGGGCTTCGCCGCCACCAGTGATTTGACCAATGCCGGTGTCGCCAAAGCGGCAAGACAGGCTGTTGCCATTGCGAAAGCAAACTCGACCGCACAAACCCAGCCGGTGCAATTGGCCAAAGTGAAAGGTGCCGGCGAAGTTTCCTGGGCCACGCCGATCAAGAAAAACGCAATGGAAGTGCCGATCAAGGAAAAAGCCGATTTGCTACTCGGCGTAAATGCCGCCGCCATGGCCGCCGGTGCCAACTTCGTGAACTCGATGTTGTTCCTGGTCAACGAGCAGAAATATTTCGCCTCGACCGATGGTTCCTATATCGATCAGGATGTTCACCGCATCTGGCCTACCTTCACCGTCACTGCGATCGACAAGACCACAGGCAAGTTCCGCAGCCGCGACAGCCTGTCGGCCCCGATGGGTATGGGTTTCGAATATCTCGATGGCGACCGCAAAATCATCCTGCCAAACGGCCTGATGGGCTATCGGGATTCCTACAACATGAAAGAAGACGCCACCGAAGCCGCCAAACAGGCAGTCGCAAAACTGAAAGCGCCGTCGGTGAAACCGGGCAAATACGACCTCGTACTCGATCCTTCGCATCTGTGGCTCACGATTCACGAAAACGTCGGCCATCCCCTCGAACTCGATCGCGTACTGGGCTATGAAGCCAACTACGCGGGCACCAGTTTCGCGACGCTGGACAAACTGAAAGACAAATTCAAATACGGCAGCGACAAAGTCACGCTGTTTGCCGACAAGGTGCAGCCAAGCACGCTCGGCGCGGTGGGTTACGACGACGAAGGCGTGAAAACCAAACGCTGGGATCTGGTCAAGGACGGCACGCTGGTGAACTACCAGGCCATCCGCGATCAGGCACACATCATCGGCGAATCCGAATCGCACGGTTGCTGCTATGCCGACTCCTGGTCCAGCGTGCAATTCCAGCGCATGGCCAATGTCTCGCTGGCACCGGGCAAGGAAAAACTGTCTGTTGCCGACATGATCAAGAATGTCGAAAAAGGCATTTACATCATCGGCGACGGTTCGTTCTCGATTGACCAGCAACGCTACAACGCGCAGTTCGGCGGGCAGCTTTTCTACGAAATCGAAAACGGCAAGATCAAGGGCATGGTGGAAGACGTTGCGTATCAGATTCGTACGCCGGAATTCTGGAATGCCTGTTCGGCGATTTGCGATGAAAGCGATTACCGTTTCGGCGGTTCCTTCTTCGACGGCAAGGGTCAGCCAGGTCAGGTATCGGCTGTGTCGCATGGTTCCAGCACGACGCGCTTCGATGGCATCAATGTCATCAGCACCGCGCGTTCGCTGGGCTGATAGCCAACCCTTAGCCAGACATTCAGGAGCACACAATGAGCATTTATACCGAACAACAAGCGAAGGCCATTCTCGATAAGGTCATCAAGCTTTCCAAAGCCGACGAGTGCACTGCGACACTCACCGGTGGCATCAATGGCAATATCCGTTTCGCACTGAACAATGTTTCCACCAGCGGCATCGTTACCAACGCCGATCTGGCCGTACAGGTGGCCTTCGGCAAGCGCGTTGGTACAGCGACCATCAACGAGTTTGACGACGAATCACTCGAACGCGTAGTGCGCCGTGCCGAAGAACTGGCGCGTCTGTCCCCGGAGAACGACGAGTTCATGCCGGCGATCGGCAAACAGACTTACAAGTCCACGCCTACCTTCAACCAGAGCATTGCCGACATTACGCCGGAATACCGCGCAAAAGTCGCCGCCGATTCGATCACGCCCTGCAAGAACGACAAACTGGTCGCCGCCGGCTTTCTGTCCGATAGTGTCGGATTTTTTGCCTCGGCCAACAGCAATGGCAATTTCGCCTATCAACAATCCACGGGGCTCGATTACACCTGCACCGTGCGTACCGATGACGGCACCGGCTCCGGCTGGGTTGCCCGCAATGTCGGTTCGGTCAAGGATTTCGACGCCAATGTCGAAATTCGTACCGCCATCGGCAAGGCAAAAGGTTCTGCCGGTGCCAAGGCGCTAGAGCCCGGCAAATACACCGTGATTCTGGAACCGGCAGCTTCGGCCGGTTTGATTTCCTTCATGATGTTCGGTTTCGATGCACGGCAGGCCGATGAAGGCCGCAGCTTTTTGACCAAAAAAGGCGGCGGCAATAAACTGGGCGAACAGGTTTTTGATCCGCGTGTCAGCGTGCATTCCGATCCCTGGGATGCCGATGCTCCGGTGATGCCGTGGGACGGGGAAGGTTTACCGCGCGAGAAGATGGCGATCATCGACAAAGGCAAAGTCTCGTATCTGGAATACTCGCGTTACTGGGCCAAGCAGAAAGGCAAAGAAGCCAAAGGCTCGCCGGGCAATCTGATCATGGCCGGCGGCACCAAGTCGACGATGGATCTGGTCAAGGGAACCGCGAAAGGCATTCTGGTCACCCGCACCTGGTACATCCGCATGGTCGATCCGCAAACCGTATTGTTGACCGGTCTCACCCGCGACGGCACTTTCTACATCGAGAATGGCGAAATCAAATACCCGATCAAGAATTTCCGTTTCAACGAATCACCGGTGATCATGTTGAACAATGTCGAAGAACTCGGCAAACCGGTACGTGTCGGCGACGACGAATCGCCGTTCGTGATGATGATTCCGCCGATGAAAATTCGCGACTTCACCTTTACGTCGCTGTCGGACGCGGTGTAACTCGGCAGCCACAGGATTTATTGTTTCCTCGTAGGAGGGCCTTCCAGGCCCGACCGGATTTGCGGCAATATTCGGTCGGGCCTAGAAGGCCCTCCTACACGAACAATTCGATACCCGCGGTGCCATGACATGAATGACTCAACGACATGAACCGCCAGCAATTTCTACGACTGATGTGCCAGGCCGCTGCAGGCATTGCCGTGTCGCCGCTCTTGCTGCGTGAAGCCGTCGCGGCCGCACCCGAATACGATTTCTGGTTTACCCGATTGATGTATGACTCCGGCGACTGGGATGTCGACCAACGGATGCCGGCCAATATCATCACCTCGCTGATCGACTACACCACGCTGCGGGTTGATACCAAGGAACACGTGATCGCGCTTTCTGACCCGAAGATGCGGACCGCGCCGTTCTGTTATCTGGCCGGTCACAAACTGGTCGAATTCAATGCCGATGAACGCAGGAATTTCGAGGCGTATGTGCGCAACGGCGGTTTCGTTTTCGTCGATGACTGCAATCACGATATCGACGGCTTGTT
>Ga0066404_1000296_pt1 | contig 8940 bp, 8 predicted proteins | sample LakWasMeta4_LOW4_2_FD_59491 | JGI IMG/M metagenome (GOLD analysis project Ga0066404, IMG submission 59491) | Freshwater sediment methanotrophic microbial communities from Lake Washington under simulated oxygen tension - Sediment Metagenome 4_LOW4 | ecosystem: Environmental > Aquatic > Freshwater >...
TTTGATGCGGTATTGCCGCTGTTAAATACCGGAGCGCGGGTGCCGCTGTGCGGCATGATTGCCAATTACAACGACACCGGTTTGCCTGCCGGTCCGGATCGTCTGGGTTTATTGACGCGCACTTTGTTGAGCAAGCGCATCAAGATGCAGGGGTTTATTATTTTTCAGGATTACGGTCCGCGATTTGGCGAGTTTTATAGTCAGATGAGCATTTGGCTTAAAGAAGGAAAAATAAAATATCGCGAAGATATTGTCGATGGACTTGAAAATGCCCCGCAGGCATTCATCGGGATGTTGGCAGGCAGGAATTTTGGCAAACTCGTCATTCGTGTTGCCAAGGACTCAATTTAAATTACTAAAAAGGATTCACGATGAAAATTCTCATGGTACTGACTTCGCACGACAAGCTTGGCGACACCGGCAAGAAAACCGGTTTCTGGCTGGAAGAGTTCGCAGCGCCTTATTATGTTTTCAAGAACGCCGGCGCAATGATCGTGGTGGCGTCGCCACTGGGCGGACAGCCGCCGCTTGACCCAAAAAGCGACGAACCTGAATCGCAAACCGAGGCAACCATCCGCTTCAAGGCCGATCCTCTTGCCAAAGCCGTTCTCGCCGATACGGTCAAGTTGTCTTCGGTATCCGCCGATGATTTCGATGCCGTGTTTTATCCCGGTGGCCACGGCCCATTGTGGGATCTTGCCGAAGATGCCGATTCCATTCGTCTGATTGAAAAAACGCTGGCTGCCGACAAATACGTGGCGGCGGTCTGCCACGCACCCGGCGTGCTGCGTCATGTCAAAACACCCGATGGCAGCTCCGCCGTAAATGGCAAGAAGGTGACCGGATTTACCAATACCGAAGAAGCCGCGGCAGGCTTGAGCAATGTCGTGCCCTTTCTGGTGGAAGACATGCTGGTGGAGAATGGAGGACACTACTCGAAAGCGGAAGATTGGAAGCCCTATGTCCTGGTCGACGGCTTGCTGATCACCGGGCAGAATCCGGCGTCTTCCGAACCCGTGGCCGAAGCTTTACTTAAAAAACTGACATGACTAAATTAAATGCTTTGGAGAAACGCGAACCGGACGAAGCGGCCAATATTGCCGAGATGACCGATATTCTGCGCCGCAAAATGCAGCGCGATTATGAAGAAGGCGATACCCGGCGTGATGCCCATCCTAAAACCGTGGCATTGCTGAGAGCCAGTTTCCAGATCGAACCCGATCTGCCCAAAGCACTGAAAGTCGGCATTTTTGCCAAACCCGGCAAGCATGATTGTTGGGTACGTTTTTCCAATTCGAGTGGAAAGATTCAATCCGATGCCGTGAAGGATGCGCGCGGCGTGGCGATCAAATTGCTGGCCACGCAAACAAAAGGCAAAACAGCCGATGTTCCGCTTGGCCAGGATTTTGTCCTGTTGAGTTCGCCGATGATGCCGATTGGGACAGTGGCGATGTTCCGCGATGCCGTTTACTACACGATAAAAAGTTCACCCTTGTTGATGGCTGCAAAGTTTTTCATGATCGGAAAAGCGGGGGCATTGCTTGAATTGTTGGGCCTTCGCATCAGCCCGAATTCGCTGCTGGATATTCGCTATTGGAGCACAACGCCTTACCTGTTCGGAAAAGAAACTGCCGTCAAGTATTCCCTGATACCGACATCAAACCACCACAGCAACAACTCGAATGCCGCCGGTGATGATTATTTGTCGGATGCCATGCAGAAGCATTTGAACCGTCATGCGGCGAGTTTTGATTTCTGCATACAGTTTCAGAAGGAAGGTATGCCGATAGAAGATGCCGGTGTTGAGTGGAGCGAGGATCAATCACCCTTCATCAAGCTCGCAACGCTACAGATTGCACAACAAAAATTTCGCAGCAAGGAACGTTCTGAACTTGCGGAGACACTTTCTTTTTCCCCCGGCAATGCCTTGCCGGCACATGCACCGCTCGGTGGTCTAAACCGGGCGCGTATTGCGATTTATAAATCGCTATCGAAGTTTCGCCATGAGCGGGATCAGCGAAGCAATATTGAATAGGCGCCCGATTCTAGTCAGTCTGCACGGGCGAATCGTCACCTTGCGTGAGGACATGATCATTTTTCCTGTCTGAAGCAATCCTGCCATCCACCAATTCGATAATGCGGTCACAGCGCTGAGCGAGACGCGGGTCATGGGTGACGATAAGAAATGTCGTGCCGCTGGTGTCGCAGACTTCACGCATCAAATCGAAGACGCTGTCGGCCGACTTGGTATCCAGATTACCGCTGGGTTCATCGGCCAGCACCAAGGCCGGCTGCATGATCAGCGAGCGGGCGATGGCGACGCGTTGCTGCTGACCGCCGGACAGATTATTTGCCATATTGTTGGCCAAGGCCTTCAAGCCGACTTTATCGATAAGCTCGGCTGCCTTTGAACGCATGGCATCGTCGGGGTGCCCCTGTTTTGCCAACAAGGGCAGCATCACGTTCTCGACGGCGGTGAACGCGGGCAACAAATGATGGAATTGAAAAACGAATCCAATCGCGTCGGAACGCAGTTTTGTAATCGCACGGTCGTCAAGGTTGTCGGTGGCAATGCCGGTGAGAAATAATTGACCGCTGCTGGGTTTGTCCAGCAGCCCGATCAGGTTTAGCAGAGTGCTCTTGCCCGAGCCAGATGGCCCGATGAGTGCGACGAACTCGCCACGACCCAGTACCAGGTCGATGCCATGCAAAACTTCAATTTCACTTGATTTTCCGAGCTTGTAGGATTTTTTTATGCCTACCAGCTTCAATGTTGCTTCAGTGTCGGCTGCGTCGGCGAGTTTACCGGGTGTGTTAATGGAATCAGCCACGAATGGCCACCGCAGGGTCGAGTCGTGCAGCCCGCTGGGCCGGGAAAACGGCGGCCAATGTGCCGACCAAAACAGCGCCAATCGCGGCGTACAAAAAAAGCAGGGGATCGAAATCGATCACGAAAAATAGCGTGCCATCCGGGTTTTTGGCAAAGCCGCGCCATGCGGCAAGAAATGCCCAACCGAGGCCGGAGCCAAGCAAGGAACCGAATAATCCAAACAAGGCACCTTGCGTCAAAAAAAGCCGAAGTATCTGTTGTCGTGTTGTGCCTGTCGCCCGCAAGATGCCAATCTCTTTGGATTTCTGTACGACCGAAACGACCAATACACTGGCAATGCCGAGTGCTGCCGTCAAACCGACAAACAGACGTATGACCAGGAAGGTAAAACTTTGTCCGGACAACGCGGTAAAAAATTCTTCATTGGCGGTGATCCAGCTTTCCGCCTTGAGCCCGGTTTGCGCCTGTATGGATTGCGCCATTAATTCCGCCGCAAACGGATCGGCAACATTGACTTCCAGCGTGGTGGCACCACCAGGCAGATTCAATAAACTTTGTGCCGTGCGCAATGCGACATAAATGGATCGGCTATTGGCGGCTTTGTTGCCGAAATCGTAAATGCCGAGAACCTTGAGTGTCGTCGCAGTGCCTGATGCGGTTTGCAAGTTGATTTTGTCATTGATCGACACGCCCAAATCTTTTGCCAGCTCGATTCCCATCACGATATCGTTGCTACCGACTTCCGCGCTGCCCGCGATGATTTTGTCTTCCAGTGCGATCAGATGCAGATAAGTTTCCGGTTCGATGCCCATGATCGTAACTGCCCGGTTTGCATCGGCACGGATCACGAACCCGGCACCGGAAACCACCGGTGTCACGACCACAACCCCGGTTTTTTTTTCTATCTGTGCTCGCACCTTTTGCCATTGATCTACCGAGCGCAGTCGCTGTGCACGTGGTTGTATCAAGGTGGCCGCTATTTCTCCCTCGTCTGGCATGAACAAGGGTCGTGATACTTCTTCGGGTGCCGTAATAATGATTTGCGCCTGGAAATCCAGCGTGCGGCTGAAAAGGCTGCTCTGCAAGCCGGTCAATAATGCCGACATGAAAACGATGACGGAAACACCCAATGCAACGCCTGCGATGATAAACAGCGTCTGCAGCAAGCCCTCGCGCATGAAGCGGACGGCAAGTATCCATTCAAACGGTGCCAGATCGTTCACGGTATTGGCACCATGCGCGCCCGGACACGTTGGCCGGCAACAATGGTGCCGACGCTGGATAAAATGACCGGTTCCTTAGTGACGAGGCCGCTGGTTATTTCGGTTTGATTGTCGCCGCGCAGGCCAATGCCCACTTTCTGGTGAACCGTTCGTTTGTTACGTACCACCAATACCCACGGCGCATCGCTGCTTGCGTCGCGCACCGCTTCGGAGGGAACCACCAGTGCCAGCGTCTTGTGCGCCGTTTCGATATCGACGGATACCGTCATGTCCTGACGCAAATAAGCGGGCGGATTGAGGATGCGAAGCTTGATCTCGACGGAGCCGCGAGTAGCGTCGATGCCAGGGTTAATGTAATTCACGACGGCTTCAAACGTCTGGTCGGGAAAGGCATCGGCCGAGCCGAGTGCCTTTTGTCCAATCGCCAATTTGGCCAGATTTTTTTCATCCAGCTGGATTTCAATCTGGATCTCGCCGCTCACGGCCAGCGTCATCAATGATGCGCCAGGCTGGACGATATCGCCGGGCTCGATATTGCGTTTGATCAAGACACCGTCGGACGGTGCGCGAATGGAATCCTGTTCGAGCCTGACTTGCAGTGATTTTAAATTCGTCCGTGCCTGTGCCAAGCCGGCGAGAATCAGGGCCGAGTCGCCACCACCGGCTTGGTTGGTCTGGACTTGCAGCAGGGCGGTTTGCCTTTGGCTCATTGCGACATCCAAATTGCGGCGTGCTTCGTCAAGCTGCATTTGCGAAACGAAGCTGCGTTTTTTCAGATCCGCGACTCGCTCATACTGGTTTTTCAATTGCCTGACATCGGCTTCGGCTTTTTTAAGATCTTCCATTGCTGCCGGCAATGCCACTTCGCGCTGCTGCTGCCATTTTGCCTGTGCCTGATCAATGCTGGTGCCGGCCTGTGCAATGCTTGCCAGTTCATCCTGATTATCGAGCTGGATCAAAAGCTGGCCACGACTGACTTTTTGACCTTCCGCGACCGGAATGCTTTTGACGCGTCCTATCACTTTGGAAGCGACCGACACCCGCTGGGGCGTAATTACGCGACCACTCGCCACGACGGTTTGTCGCAACCCGGTGCTTTGGGTTGCGTAGGCATCCACTGGCGTGCCCAGCACTATGTTTCTTGATAAAAACGCAATGACAAGCAGGGTTAAAAAAACCGCGATTCCTATCATTAATCCTGATTTCCGGGACATGCCGGAAGCTTTCTCCTGCTTGTCTGGGATCAAGTCGATCTGCGTGGAAGTATTTTCAGGTGTCGCCGATTTCTTGCCAGGGGAATCATTATTCGAGTTCATCCTCCTGTATCGCTTATTGGAGGCTTTTCGTCTGTGCGATAGCGTACATTCTCACGTTGTCAAAAATTGCCGAGTGGGGTTCAATCTGCAATATTCAGTACGTCGTTAGGCATTTTGCGACTTTGCTTTATCTCGATTTGGCACAGGGCCTGTCCTGAAAGACGGTTTTTCCGGCTTCGCTGCATTTGAAGACGGTACCGGTTTTTGCTACGGGCTTGGCACAGAGATTGTCGATGTTAGTACTGCCTTGGCTGGGACACTGAATGTCCGCGGTCATCACAAAATGCATAGTGCTGCCTTTCTGCTGCAGGCTGACCAATTCGACGCGAGCAAAGTTTGGCGATTGCGTTAGATTACGCAGGAACTGCGAAATATTGGCATTGGTGGGGGAGGTGCCGTTGATGTTTGCGCGAATGCCGTCGAGCTTGAGATTGCTGATTAGCATGCCGGGTATCAGTTTTGTGTTCAGTGCTTGACGTACGCTATCGATCTGGGGTTTTGCCGTTTCCGCATAGACATGGCCAACCAGAAGAATGCTGGATAACACGGCTGCCAGAAGGAAGCGAAGATTGTCTTTCATTGGTTTCATGATTTTTCCCGGACAAGATAGAGAATTGGCATTGTAGAAAATTCCAAATGGCTGGAATACCAGAATAACGAAGATCAATCACCTGGAGGTTATAGAGCGCGCCACCGCCTCGGCGACAGATTTTTAGAGGGATAAAAAATGGCGACAATCTGATCTTGGCGTTCGCTTTGTGACAGTCATCCGGCAAGGTGAGCCGAGCCGCCCCTATGGCAATGCGGGAATCGCAAGGCTGCGATCGGGGTCGCCGCTGGCACCGGTCAGCAGGTTGGGCGGCAGATGACCGACGTCGCCGATCGAGATTATCTTGAAGCGAGCATCCGCTTCGATGCGAATCTTGGTGATGCTGGCGTGGCCAACCGACATCGATAGCCAGGCATCCGGATCGACGCCGAGTGCCCGCACCACCAATGACCGGATGACATTGCCGTGGCAGACAAACAGCTCGTTACGTGCACTTCCTTGGGCCGGTTTGAAATATGCAGCGAACACGCGGTTGAGCGCAGCGGTACAGGCAGCCATATCGTCGGGCTTTTCTTCGGCCATGATTTTTTTGTCGCGCGTGGGGGGCGTGCATTCGGCCAGGTCATCGATGACCTTGAATTGACTTCCAGGCATGTTCTGGCCAATAACCGCTGCGGTGTCGCGTGCGCGTTGCATCGGGCTGACATAATACGCGTCAAATTTGATTGGCAGGCCGGCCAGACGTGCGCCTGCCATATGCGCCTGTGCGGCACCGATCGGGGAAATGCCGGGGCCGATTTTTTCGTCCACCGAGGGGTCGGACACGTACTGGCCGTGACGCACCAGAAAGATAGTGCGAGATGATGGCGCCGGGTTTGTGCCAGCGGCTGCAGCAAGCAATTCGGCGCCATGGGCGGAGGTGGCCAATGCAGCCAGTGCGAGAACGCAAGTGCTCAGTGATAGTCTGTTCATGCAGCTAGTATCGCGCAAATCCCGTCCGCACTGCCAATGCCACGCAAGCCCAGCATTTCTTCACGACAGCGTGCTTGGTTCAACTTATGATGTCTGCGTCATCTATCCACTGCCGCCAAAGGAAATCCCATGATCAAGACACACGGATACGCCGCACTCACCGCCAAGGATGCCCTGGCACCTTTCGAATTCGAACGCCGCGAACCTGGCCCGCGCGACGTACAGATTGATATCCAGTATTGCGGCGTTTGCCATTCCGATCTGCACACCGCAAGGGACGAGTGGCATATGACACAGTTTCCTTCGGTGCCAGGTCATGAAATCGTCGGTCGCGTCACCGCCGTCGGCTCTCAAGTGACCGGTTTCAGGGTCGGCGATCTCGCCGGCGTCGGTTGCATGGTGGATAGCTGCAAACACTGTGCTTCCTGCGACGAAGGATTGGAGCAGTATTGCGAGAATGGTTTTACCGGCACCTACAACGGGCCATTGTTTGGCGGTGAGAATACCTACGGCGGTTACTCCGACAAGATCGTGGTTCGGGAAGACTTCGTCCTGAGAATCGCGCCGGGACAAAATCTTGCGGCGGTCGCGCCGCTTCTGTGTGCCGGCATTACCACCTATTCCCCACTGAGGCACTGGAAAGTCGGTCCGGGTCAGAAGGTTGGTATCGTCGGTCTCGGTGGCCTTGGTCACATGGGCGTCAAGATTGCCCATGCCATGGGGGCACATGTCGTGCTATTCACAACGTCGCCCGGCAAAACGGCGGATGCCCTGCGTCTGGGCGCGGATGAAGTGGTGGTATCGCGCAATGCAGACGAAATGGCCAAGCATGCCAATAGCTTCGACTTCATCCTCAATACGGTGGCGGCGCCCCATAATCTCGATGCATTCACCGGCTTGCTCAAGCGCGACGGCACCATGACGCTGGTAGGCGCACCGGCCGAGCCGCATCCAACACCGAGCGTGTTCAATCTGGTATTCAAGCGGCGTTCGATCGCCGGCTCGTTGATTGGTGGCATCGCGGAAACTCAGGAAATGCTCGATTTTTGCGCAAAGCACGGTATTGTTTCCGATATCGAGCTGATCGCCATGTCGGGCATCAACGAGGCTTACGAACGGATGCTCAAGGGCGATGTTAAATACCGTTTCGTGATCGACATGGCATCACTCAAGTCCGCCACTGCCTGATGCGGCGAGTCGGGCCGTTTTTTCCCTGCGAAGCATCGGCCCGGTTACAGGATTTTCATTTAAGCCACCTCGTTACTACCGGAGGGACTCGGGAGTGATTTGGTGCCCTTGGAAGCATGAGGAGACTTGATGTCGCTTTCGATTGGAACGGTCGTGGTCGTGCTGCTCGTCGTTGTCGTATTGTCGGCATTGGGACGGAAAGCCTATCGACAGAATCGTCCGTTATTCGAGACCTTGCGACAGGGTAAACGGAGCCTCGGTTCGATGCTCTGGCAGGCGTTGCTGGTGTGGAGCCCGATGCTTTTGGTGATTGCGTTGTTGCTCGGCATTGCCGCTGCACTCTCGCTGGGTACTACCGAGCTTGCGTATCGATACACCACACTCGATGAATTCTGCGAAGTAAAGGGTGCTGGTTCGCCCATGGTTATCGCCTGCACCGGCATGGGAAACGAATTACCGGTAGAAAAAATACGGCCAGTTGATCCACGAGCAGATATCGAAAGGCAATTATTCCGTCGCTATCGTGATGCAAGGAAAGCGCTGTTGTTGACCTCAATGCAGGAGTTGGATCAGCAAACGAAAAATCCATCGGAATTCGGGGAACGGTTTTCGCCGGCGGCTATGCTTGGATTGTCGCCAATCGTCGATGACGACCCTTTGCTTTTGTTGCTTGTGACGCAAAAGCGCAGAGTCGTGCAGAGCCCGATTCCGAACCCGAGCGACATTGCGGAAGTTTTAAGCTATCGGCAATCGGTGGATACGAGAAACCGGATATTGCAGGACCTCGAGCTGAAAATCGAAGCTCGCAAAAAAGTCTTGTATGCCGTCGAATATGGCCGCCTGACACCGAAACAGGTGGCG
>Ga0066404_1000306_pt1 | contig 8747 bp, 9 predicted proteins | sample LakWasMeta4_LOW4_2_FD_59491 | JGI IMG/M metagenome (GOLD analysis project Ga0066404, IMG submission 59491) | Freshwater sediment methanotrophic microbial communities from Lake Washington under simulated oxygen tension - Sediment Metagenome 4_LOW4 | ecosystem: Environmental > Aquatic > Freshwater >...
GTACAAACGGAGTATATGAGGGCAATTACCCGTCAAATCAAGAATGACTGAGTACTAGCTTGGAATCTAAATCGTGATAGGTCTTGAGGCGTTGAGTTAACTCTTCGATTTTCTTCTCATATTTGTTCTGTGCAGTCTTTTCTCCAATTTTTATTCCTTCATTAAGTCCTTGCTTATAGGCGGTATCCTTTGATGATGACGCGTGATCAATTGCCGCCGCCGTCGCTCCGATACCTGCACCAATGGCAGCACCGGCGGCAGTTGTGGTACCCATTGCACCAATAGCGACCGCTAAAGAACTACCACCAGTCACTGGAGCTAAAACTACTGCGCCAACGCCACCAGCTACATAGGCTAAACATTTAAAGAAACCCATTTCCATCACCTTTTTATTGTTGTTTGATAGACATTAAAACTGAGGCTAAGCGTAGACAATCTCCGAGCAATGGTCAATCTCTAAGAAATAGTCTGTGATGTAATTCTCATTTCTCATAACTGCTTACTATCTCCACCCACCCACTTCCGAGCATTTTTTTACCCTGATCGCTGTGCAATACCCTGACATGGGCATGCTATTTATGCTCGACGTTAGTTGGGACTGTATGTGTAATCCAATTCAAGCAGCTTTCTGTGATTGGTGTTGTTAAGCCAATGCTGGAGAGCTTGAGAAAAGGGGTGAACTTTTCATCTATCACCTTGTACTGATCCATAAGCCATTTCTTAATTTCCCCTTGACGTCGAACATTCCTTGTTCGCTCCTCCCCAACAGGTAGGCCTTCTAGCTCAGCATCAAGGGCTTGTAGCTCAATAACATTTTTCCAAATTTGCTCGTCAAAAAATGTGGCAATATCATCATTCAGCAACCACTTCGCTTCCCGTGTACCGGAAAGGAACTTATACGTTTCCTCGTTTTTAACCTTGCCGCTAGTCATGATCGAGCCGAGCAATGCGCAGGCTGACTCGTAAACTGCGAATCTCTTTTCGAAGAGTTCAAGTTTAAGTTTATGTTGAGCTGTGCTCCATTGCCTATATGCGATGTATGACCCGAAGACCGCAACAATCGGTGTTAGCAAAGCGGCAAGTACTTGTGTCCAGTGTGGTTCCGTCATTTTTTGAGCCTAAGAAGTAATTATATGGTTTCTGTACATCATCCCTGATTGCCGCACTCTAGGCAATAAAAGCTAAGGCTTGCCGTTACTCCTGTTGACGCTTGTTGAAATTTGACCATTTAGAGCAGTTGTATCGGAATCCGTCTGACCCGTGCCATTTGGGTTCAGAATGCTAATAGATATTAATCTTTTCAACCCATATTCCTGGTCGAAATTCAACCGGTATGGGCGGTAAATTTTCAACGGGCGCCTACACATCAAGAAATGTGTGCAGCAAATTCACGTTAAATTGTCGCAAACTCTTAGCTTTGCGACAATTACTGGTAAAATTTTTCATTAAACATTATATAGTTATACCTTGGTGTAAGATCGTGGTTGGGGAGAATGGCGACAGACATTCTCCCCCTTAAAGTTGATTCCTACCTTTTGGAAGATTTTGATTTATCCCTTCCTATCTAAAACTTCCCATCTTATGGTCTTCATAAATTCCCCCACCCACGCGTCTTGACTAGGATGCTTTTTTATGGCCTTAAGAGTTTTATTAATATACGTTGCGTAAGTTGAAATCCACTTTCTTAAATCGTTGACTGTTAAATCTTCTTCCTGGAAGAGCTTGAAATAGGTATCCATAACTTCTTTCTTATAACCTATTTTTTCAATTGTAACTTTCACGTCTTTCTTTGCGATTGGGGATATACCTTTTTGCCCCTTACCTGGAATGGCCCTATCTGGCTTGAAAGCGCCTCCCTCAGCGTTATTATAAGTTTTTGATATTGCATCAAAATTTATATTTTTCGAGTTGTCATCTTTTAATAATGTTACTACCGTTTTAATATCTACTTTAGCTGCTTTATTTGCGAGAAATTTTCTAGCATCTTGTAAAAATCCAAAAAAGGCGACTTCATCAAAAGTTGGTACAGCACTTTTATTCCCTTTATGAATCATGGTAAACAATGTCGCCGTATTTCTTTCATAACCGACTAATAATGAAGCTCTTTCATGATCACATCTGATCTCATAATCTGTGATAACAAGCTCAAACTGTGTTGGTGGTTGCGAGTATCGATGTTTTGATTCTAATGCTGATTTGTCAACCGGGTTTACCTTCCAGTAGTGTTTACCCATCCAATAGGCTATATCTTTATCGTTAAACGTCGGCTTGGCTCCGTCTGACTCTATGGTCTTAGCGTGTAAAACGGACTCGATTTCTTTCTTAATTAGTAAAATTGCCTTTGCGACTATATAAATCTCTATTGGTCTAAGCCGGGTAAATTTAGCAAATTCCATCAGCGTATTACCGGTTGCGAGTCCTAACTTTTTTTGCCAAGGCTTACTAAGTGACTGATTAAGTATGTATTCTTTTTCTTCATTAGGGTTTTCTTCTGGCAATTTTGACATTGGTTTTTCCTTGCAACACGATTGAATATCTACCACTAATTACAGCTTAATCCTGTTTCTTGAGGGTTCTCCCCTGGGCTTCTTGCTCCCTCACCTTGTAGTTGGCTATCTCTTTCAAAGTTATGCTTCTCAAACTCCAAATATATACATTTTAAGCCATTGATTTTATGGTTTTTTAAAGCATGTGCGCTTGTTTTAGAGCCCTTGCTTGAAGTAGCTGGTGTACCTCTTATAAAGCCACTTTAAATAATGCTTTTTTGCAAAAAAGATTAGTTCTATTGGATGCTCCAAAATCTACACATAGATTCGGTTCTGAGTCTATCTGGTTAACAGGATGTTGCCGGTAATCATTATTAAAGAGGCTTAAACAATGTCGGAAAAGAATGATGTGAGTCACTCACCACTGCCGGTGATTGACGCGTTGCTTACAACAAAACAGTTAGCAGATTATCTACAGCTATCAGTTGCAACGATTGAAAAGCAAAGATCTCTTACACCTAACAGCCATCCGCCTTACATCAAAATGGGCAGAGCTATTAGGTACAAAGTGATCGATGTACGCGCGTGGCTTAATAACCACAACACAAGCAACCAAACTTAATTTAAAAGAAGGAAAATTATATATGAATCAAATTAATTTCAGAGCGAAACTGTTCAACGGTGATGTTGTGTCAATCAACTCTATCGATTCAACCTCTATAACAAAAAAACATGAGGTCGTATTAAAGATAGTTAACGGTTATCCAATCTGGTTGGAGTGTGGTAATGCAGAAACGGCTACCAAGGTGCGCGATGAGATCGTAAGACTTATTTTATCTGCTGATGAAGGGGTCATGGCGGTTGCTAACTGGGATTTCATGAGTCCCGCTAAAGCGCCTGAGTCTAAAGACAAGTAAAACTGATACCGTTCTTTTTATTAACAAAAGCCCTGCTTCACAGCAGGGCTTTTTTTTGAGATTATTTATTATGACTGACGATTGCGATGGTGTTGCGGACACTGATGATATAACGTTCGATTTTTTCCTTAGGGAATACGTTAAAAGTAAAAAAGGTAAGGCGGTTGTGCCGATCCCCCCTGAGTTGGACGATATAAATGCTGTAAATTGCGAGCCGCCTGAAAACAATTCTGGTGTTACTACTTTGGTAAGAAAAAGATCCAGCAAGGAACTTAAAATACCGAAAAAGCCTAATATGAGCTATAGAAACCCACATCTTCCGCCCCTGGCTGATGGCCCTCCCGTGCATATTGGTGTTGATTCTGAATGGGTATTTAATCCGGTTACCGGTCAGAACGAAATACTTAGTTATCAGTATTGCATCAAATTTGCTGACGAAACACTCTCTGGCATTATCTATACCGAAGGGCCTGAACGAAAGTACAGGTTAAGTTTAACTAAATTTTTAAGCTTGGTTATTAAAGCGGCACTCGCTGATGGTATTTTGGTCAAGTGGCCTGAGACGATTTATATATACGCTCATTTTTTGCGCGCCGACTTTGCCTCTTTCTCTGACTGTTGGGACATTAAAACCAAGGTCGGAGGTATTAAAGGCACTATTGGCAGCTTTAGAAGCGCTTATGGCATAGATTTTGAAGATGTGAGTGGTGGCCGTGTTGATGAGTTCGAATTAGGTATCACCGATAGAAAAGCTAAAAAACTTCGCCATTCTATTATCAAATTCGTCGACACCATGTTGGTGACACCTAATGGTGCGAAGCTTGCCGAAATAGGAAAGTTAATTGGTCTGCCCAAGCTTGAGATACCTGCCCCCTATAGTATCGGTGCTATGGACGTCTGGCTTAAAGAGGATAAAGTGGCGTTTGAAAGGTATGCCATGCGAGATGCTGAAATTGCAGTTATTTATGGATTAAGGTTTCGGTGTTTTGCTGTGCATGAGCTTAAATTAAATAATTCGCCGATGACTATCGGGGGTGCTGCCGTTAAATTATTTCGAAATAGTTTCAAGCCGAATAAGGGCTATTTTAATGAAATCTTTGGCTTTGAAATCACTAAAAGGACGTTCCATAATCGTAAACGTGGGAAAAAGCATACTCAAACAAAGACTGTTGTAATAAAGTCGCGGAAGGACTGGGAAGCTAATGCGGGTGAAGCTTTTATAGGTGCGCGTAATGAAGCATTTTACTCTGGTCCCACGGATATTGGGATATTAAATGATTATGACTTAGCAGGGGCCTACACGACGGCTCTGCTGTGTATTCATCCGCTAGATTATGCCAATGCTTTTTATACGAAAAATATTGACGACTTTTGTGGCAATCAATGTGGATTTGCGCGGGTTAAGTTCAAATTTCCTGAGGGGACGCGATTTCCCTCGCTGCCCGTTCCAACCGCTGATTACGGTATTTATTACCCGGAGCAGGGTACGTCAATGTGTACGCTTGCTGAAATTGTCGTTGCTAAAAATCTAAACTGTGAACTTACAATTGAATGGGGTGTGATTGTCCCGTGGCTAGACGAGTCTGTTTGCATATTTAACGATTTTGTAAGACAGGTTAACTTCAATCGGGCGCTGCACGTTAAAGGCAGCTTAGAAGAAAAACTGTGGAAGGAAATCGGTAACTCAATATACGGTAAGCTGGGTCAGGGGTTGCGTGACAAAACTGGATTTGACACAGTGACAGGTTTAAGTAAGAAGTTGTCACCTTCTGCGGTTACACATCCGTATTTTGCTGCTTTTATCACTGGTTTTATTCGTGCGGTTATATCTGAATTGATTGCCAGTATCCCTTCTAATCGCAAGGTTTATAGTGTGACTACTGACGGCTTCTTAACTGATGCTCATCAATCTGAAATATGCATGACTGGGCCATTAACTTCTCAGTTTGATCGTGCTTATCAATTAATCAATCCGGGTAAGGCAATGCTGGTTCGCAAGCATGTGATTAAACAGGGGTTGCCCTTCAAGACCCGAGGCTGTATTACTATTCAGGCTTATGAAGATGAGCCGATTATTCTTGCTAAAACGGGTATTAAACCATCTTGCCCTCCTGAAGAACACAACGCTTGGATGTTGGAGCTCTATAAAAATCGTCAAGTTGATCAAAAGATTGAATCTAGCCACTTGATTTCATTGCGTGAACAATGGACACAGGAGACTGATTTAATTGATGTTAAACGCGAAAGTTTTTTAAATATGGAATACGATTTTAAAAGGCGACCTGTTCATCCTCGAATGATGCAGGTAGATGATATTGAACTCGTAGCGTTTGATACTGTGCCGTGGACTAATCGTGAGGAGGGTGAATTAGCACGTACTTTGTTTGATGGTTGGCGGGTGTTTAATTGCCTAAAAACATTGGCAGATTACGAATCGTGGGTTGAATATTATGAAATACATAAACTCATTAAGGGTTCAGGGTTAAAATCCAATAATGAGGATTCTAGCGGCATTCTAAGGCGCATCTTTCTTCGTGCCTACAGCCGTGGTGCTTGGGGTGCTTCTGGTGCCATGACTTACCTTGAGCTTGCGAATTGGTTAACTGTACACGGTTACGAAACGAAAATTGATCACATAAAATACGGTAAGCGTGCCAAATTAATTGAAAATGTGGTTCCCGCTACATCCCAAGTTATTAAGCTGCTAAAAGTCTTGCTGTCAGAATTTCCAGATCTGGAACTGGCGAAGTTCTTTGAACCTAGCGGCTTGATTACAGTTAATGCTGAACTTGGTATAGGGGGTTAATAAATTAAGCTTTTTCACTGAAATTACTGATACTGTTTGTTTTTGTTGAATTTGTAATAAAAAACAGCCTATGCTCATTAGGAGCATAGGCTGTTTTTATTTTTCAACTAATGGTGTTTGAAATCATATTGGAAACATTATCTGAAACTTTCCTTAAGGTAGCATCTGCAAGATGGGCATAGCGACTGGTGGTCTTAGCCTGGCTGTGGCCCAACAAATGCTGCACTTCATACAGGCTTGCTCCGTGGTTAATAGCAATACTGGCGTGGGTGTGCCTCAGGTCATGGATTCTAAAATTGGTAATTCCTGCTGTTTTTAATACTCGTGCAAAGGCCTTTTGCGGATTATTAATTTGCTTGCCTTCAACTTTGCCGGGAAAAATATAGGGGTTACCTGGAATACGGGGCTGTCTTTTTAATAGATCAACGGCTATGGTATTCAGGATTACGTTTCGTGATTTGCCGCTTTTGCATAGCGGAATAAACCAAGTTCTTTTTTCCAGATCGACATGCTCCCATTTAGCATCCAAAGCTTCCTGTCTTCTGACGCCAGTGTATAACAACAGTTCAAATGCAGCGGTGGCGACCTTATTCAACTCTGTTTTTAGTGCATCTATGAAGTTGATGATTTCTTGATCTGATAAATAGCGCTGCCGCTCATTATTTTCCTGGTGTTTACTGATGCCTGTTGCCGGATTTTTGTCTATAAAACCCCAGTGGCAGGCCAACTTAAACATTCGGGCTATTAAAGACAAATGCCGATTGGCGGTAGCCGGGCAAGATTTACTTTTAAGCTGGTCATGATAGCGCTGTAGTTCTTGGGTGGTTATCTGATCTAGCCTTCTATTTTGAAACAGTGGCAGTAGATGAATTCTGAGTTTGGATTCATCAGAGTGCGCACTTCTCTTATTTGAATAAGCGTGAGGCAGGTAGTGCTTGCTAACGAATTCCTCAAAGGTCGGAATTTGACGCAATTGCTGTTTTTCTTCCTGTGGATCAATGCCTTTATTGATTTGTGCTTTCAATTCATTGGCGGCTCCCCGAGCTTCTATCAGTGACATCGGGCCGTATTCCCCAATTTTGATACCGCGCTTACGTTTGTTAATGGTATAGCGTAGATAGAAAAATTTCCGCCCCTGCTTATTGACCAGCAGCTTTAAACCAACCACTTGGGTGTCACTGTACTCTTTCTCGCGAGCCACCGCCTCAGCCGGATTGGGTGGAAGCAGGTCTATCCACTTTTTGGTGAACAGGGTGCGGGTTTCTAAAGTGTTATCTGTATCTGCCATAACGGTTACCTTGTTAAATTGCGATTAAAAGACCCCATCCGCTTACCGGAATGGCACCGGATGTCGATGCCATGCGGATTGCAGTTGGGATTGCTATTAATTTGTTAGTGTCGAGTCGGTGAGTTTTGAAAACGGCCACCGTAGCGATGTAGCCGGCTGATCATCCTGCGGGTACACGTAATGCGAATTGCGTTTCATTGCCGGAGAATGTGCTGCCGGTTTGGTGACGGGTTTTAGACATCCCTGTCCCGGTGCCCATCCTTAAAGCCCCCGTCTTGCATCAAGTCTTCACTTGCAAGCGCTGTAACGTAGGTTGACTGAATGCCTGCGGCTGTTGCTGACCGTTTCCGGTGAATTTCCGGATAGTCAGGCGGAAGAAACGGCTGAATCCGGCTACGGCTGTCTGTTTAACCAACGCCGAACATCTTGTTGCGCTGCCGATTCGGCCTCTTGCCGCGATAAACCGCCATCGAATTCACGAATACCTGCCCGCTCATTGAAAAACTCTTTGCAGTTGTCATCCAAACTGGCGAACCATTCAGCAATTTCGGGATCAAGCGGCACCGGGCAATCTAGATCATGGCGATCGTTGGCGCTGCCCATGTTCAGTATTCCTCCGGTAGTAGGAAAGTTGTGCTACTACGGTCGGCTTCGGTGATGATCCAGACTCTAGCGCCACTAGCCAGCGGGTAACTTGAAAGAAGGCGGCTGCCGTCTTTTAAGGCCTGCCGATTAGCCGCCGCGTCTTCTTCAGGCACATCGCCGAAGTCGCCGATCAGGTGACGAGACAAGAGATCCAGAGACAGAATGTTATTGTCTTCCAGAGCCTGCAATGCTCCCGGCGTCGCAACGACTCGGCCGGGGTTGAACAAGATGCCGGAAGTAGATGGCGTGCGGCTTTCAATGGTGTTTTCAATGGTCATAGCGTGTTCTCCAAATAAAAACGCCCCGGTCAGGGTTCCTGGCCGGGGCGTGGATTGTGGTTGTCATAGGTGGATGGTTGAGTCGCTGCTAGGCTCAGCGTATTCGCGGCAGAGACTCAGTAGCTGTTCATCAATGCCGGTCAACTTGGGCACAAACACCAAGATGGCAAAACCGCTATCGTTGGCGATGAACACCATCTCGTAGCAAAGCGGGTATTCAGCCGCATATTCGAAGGAAGGTGCAAAGCCCGCGTCAGGGTAATGATTGTCACCGAACCAGTCGCTGAAGATGGGGCAAGTTTCTTCTTCCAACGCCTTCATGTCATC
>Ga0066404_1000307_pt1 | contig 8718 bp, 6 predicted proteins | sample LakWasMeta4_LOW4_2_FD_59491 | JGI IMG/M metagenome (GOLD analysis project Ga0066404, IMG submission 59491) | Freshwater sediment methanotrophic microbial communities from Lake Washington under simulated oxygen tension - Sediment Metagenome 4_LOW4 | ecosystem: Environmental > Aquatic > Freshwater >...
GCGCCGCCGACCCGTTGGCGACCACGGTCCCGCCTTCCGATCTGAAGACGAGAACCCCCACCGGGGACGAGTCCAGCACCGTCTGCGCAAAGGCCAGCGTGTCAACCGACCGGGCCTCGGCGTTTTTGCGGTCGGTGATGTCGGTATGGGTGCCGAGCATGCGCAGGGGCCGGCCCTGGGCATCGCGCTCGACCAACCGGCCCATCGAGAGTATCCACCGCCAGTCGCCCGCGGCGGTCCGCTGGCGAAACTCCACGCGATACTCATCCAGCCGGCCGGCCACGTAGTCGGTGTAGACCTGGTAGACCTTCTCCCGGTCGTCCGGATGCAGCCGGTCCTGCCAGGCCGCGTTGGTCTCCCGGAAATTTTTCGGATCGTAGCCGAGCATGGCGGCGTAGGTGTCGTTCACCACCGCCTCGCCGGTCTGGACGTTCAGGTCGTATAGGCCCTGATTGGCTGCACGCAGGGCGAGCTCCAGCCGCTGCTGGCTGGTCGCCAGCGCCTGCTCCACCGCAAGGTGGCGGCGATCCAGCCGCCTGACCAGGACATGGAGCAGGCCCGCCGTCGTCAGGACGAAGAACATCCCCTTGAGCATGTCTATTTCCAGGGTCGCAACCGGCTCCCCCATGCGCCACGCCACCCACCAGTCGGTGCCCACGATCCACAGGGTTCCGAACAGCACATAAAACAAGGTCACCCGTAACGGTGAGTCCGGGTGGGCAAACGCCATGAGGCGGGGAAGTTTCATTGGCCGGGCCGGCAGTATCCCAGATGCCCGGGCAGCCTGCTGCGCATATCTTGTGCATTGGCCGGCATGGCTTGCGGGTTTCACCCAAGTTGCGGGCTGGCAGTTGCTAGCGGCGTTTTCCCGGGACGTCTCCAGACCGGGTCCGTTGAATCGATGCACAAAGACGGACAACTCATGCACAGCCATGACGCCCGACTTTGGGTAATCTGGGGACCCAAACGGAGAACGCCGCAACTGGCCGGAATTTTTCCTCAAATCTTTCAACTAAGAGGTCCTGCTCACCGCCGATCTCTCGGCCCCCTGACCATCGCTGGCCTGCCGCCCCCAACCCTAATCCCATCATGAATATCGCCGAACAAGAAATCCTGACCATCCCCCCGCTCGATCCGGGCCAAAGCGCGCTGCTCGACATGCACTCGGTGCTCAACGTGCTCAATGTCCTCTACGGGGAGCTGACCCTGCTCGGGTTGACGCTGGCGGATGACGACTTCCTGCTCCGCCCGGCGCTGGACCTCTGCGAACGGTTCCAGAAAGACCTGACCGACCCGGCGGCCAGCCTGCGGCAGGCCGCCGCCATGAACCAGACCCTCTTCACGATCGAGCGGACCATCTCCCTGGAACTGGACCGTCATCCGGAAAAAAAGAATGACCCGGCCGTGCAGGACTCCCTCGCGAACATCCGGTCCGTCTACAAGGTGATGGAAGTCCGGGCCCGGGAAATCCTGGCCCGCGCCAAGGCGCCGGGCGAGTGGGTGGAGATGCCGATCGAGGAACTCCGGACCGATTTCCAGCGCGTGTTCGCCGCCATCGAGAAAAACAGCCGCGGCCGCTTCCGCATCATCTACAATCTCGGCCAGCAGGAGCTGTCCGACTATTACATCGACCTCGCGATCGAGAGCACGAATGGACGGACCGTCTCCCTGCCGCTGGTGTTCAAGGACGTGATGCGGGACCTGATGGCCAACGCCCGCAAATACACCCAGCCCGGCGGCACCATCAGCGCCGGGCTTTACGAAACGGCCGCGACGCTGAAATTCACGATCCAGGACACCGGCCGCGGCATACCCGCTGATGAGTTGCAGACGGTCATGCACTACGGCCGGCGCGGGAGCAACGTGGGCGAGGTGCGCACCATGGGCGGCGGCTTCGGCCTGACCAAGGCGTTCCTGGTGACCAAGCAGTTTGGCGGACGGTTCTGGATCCGGTCCGAGCTGGGTGCCGGCACGCGCATCCGGATCGAGATCCCGCGGCCGGGGCAGAACGGGTGAACCGGTTTGAGATTCAGGCGGGAGGGGTTTTATACCCCGACTGATTGAGGTGGTGCTGGTTTCCAGACCGGCGACAGCGTCGGTGTGAAAACCGACGCCCACCTTGTCGGGGCCTAAAGCCCCTCCCACTAGATGCGCCGGCCTGGCTCAGCGCGTTCCACCCTCATTTCCTTGTCACCACCGCCCGCTTTCTCGCGGGGAACAGCGTCCGGCAGATTTCGCAGACCGTTCCGTCGCAACCGCGCGCCGTGCAGTGCTCCCGGCCGTAAAAGATGATCCGCAGGTGCAGCTGGTTCCAGCTTTCCGCCGGGAACAGCGCCTTCAGGTCACGCTCGGTCTGCTCCACGTTTTTGCCCGCGGTCAGCTTCCAGCGCTGCGCCAGCCGGTGGATGTGCGTGTCCACCGGGAAGGCCGGCACGCCGAACGCCTGGCTCATGACCACCGAGGCCGTCTTGTGGCCGACGCCGGGCAACGCCTCGAGCTCGGCAAAGGTCCGTGGCACCGCGCCACCGTGCCGGTCCATGATGAGCCCGGAAAGCGTGCTGATGGCCTTCGCCTTCTGCGGCGACAGGCCGCACGGGCGGATGATGCCCTGGATCTTCGCCACCGGCACCCGCCGCATGTCCGCCGGATTGTCCGCCACCGCCCAGAGGTGCGGGGTGACGAGGTTCACGCGCTTGTCGGTGCACTGCGCCGAAAGCAGCACGGCCACGAGCAGGGTGTAAGGATCCTTGTGGTCCAGCGGGATGGGGGTCTCCGGATAAAGCTCCGCCAGCCGGCGCGCCACGAAGGAGGCCCGGGCCGGTTTGGAGCTGTAATCCGGCATATCCGCCACGCGGACGAACAGATGGGCTTTCGCCGGCAAAACAACGCTTAATTGCCCCGCCTCGGCGCCAAATCTCGGTTGCGCCGCCCCCGCCCCCGCCTACCGTCCGGCCATGGCATCCCCGCGCGACCTGCTCGCCCCGCTCGACACCTTTGAACGCCGCCACAACGGCTCCCCCGACGCTGACGTCGCCGACATGCTACAGACCGTCGGCCACGCCTCGCTCGACACCTTAGCCGACGCCGCCGTCCCCGCCAACATCCGACTGAAGCGCCCCCTGCGCCTGCCTGCCGCCGCCAGCGAGACCACCGCGCTGGCCGAGCTCCGTGCCATCGCGTCGAAGAACAAGCTCTTCCGCAGCCATATCGGCATGGGCTACTACGACACCGCCACGCCGGGCGTCATCCAGCGCAACATCCTCGAGAACCCGGGCTGGTATACCGCCTACACGCCCTACCAGGCCGAGATTTCCCAGGGTCGTCTCGAGGCGCTGCTCAACTTCCAGACGCTCGTCACCGACCTGACCGGCCTGCAGATCGCCAACGCCTCCATGCTCGACGAGGGCACGGCCGCCGCCGAGGCGATGATGCTCGCCCACCGCGTGAAGCTCGGCGACAGCCACGACGCCTCCGTCTTCTTCGTCTCGGACAAGTGCCACCCGCAGACCATCGACATCGTCCGCACCCGCGCCAAGCCGCTCAACGTCTCCGTCGTGACGGGTGACCACCGGTCCTATGATTTCGCGGGCAAGGTCTTCGGTGTGCTCGTCCAATACCCGGACACCACCGGCAGCATCCACGATTTCGCCGCCTTCTTCGAGAAGGCCCACGCCGCCGGCGCGCTCTGCGTCGTCGCCACCGACCTGCTCGCCCTCACGCTCCTGCGCGCACCGGGCGAGTTTGGCGCCGATGTCGCCGTCGGCTCGGCCCAGCGTTTCGGCGTGCCGATGGGCTTCGGCGGACCGCACGCCGGTTTTCTCGCCACCAGGGACGAGTTCAAGCGCCAGATGCCCGGCCGCCTCGTCGGCGTCTCGAAGGACACCCACGGCAACCCGGCCATGCGCCTCGCCCTCGGCACCCGCGAGCAACACATCCGCCGCGACAAGGCCACGTCCAACATCTGCACCGCCCAGGTGCTCCTCGCCGTCATGGCCTCGATGTATGCCGTTTATCACGGCCCCGAGGGCCTGAAACAGATTGCCCGGCGCACGCGCTTGCTGACCCAGCTTCTCGCCGACGGCCTCAAGGCCGCCGGCGCCAAGGTCAACGCCGAGCCCGTGTTCGATACCCTGACCGTCTCCGGCATCGACGCCGCCAAGGTCCACGCCGCTGCCCTCGCCGCGAAAATCAACCTGCGCCCCGTCGACGCCTCCACCGTCGGGATCTCGCTCGACGAGACGACGACCGCGGAAGAAGTGGCAACACTGCTGGGTCTGTTCGGTTCAGTTGACGTCGACTCTCAACTCTCAGCCCTCATCTCTCAACTGCCCGACTACAGCGCGCCCTTGGCGCGCCAGTCGGGCTACCTCACCGCCAAGGCCTTCAACAGCTTCCACACCGAGCACGAGATGCTCCGCTACATCAAGCGACTCGAGATGAAGGATCTCTCCCTCGTCCACTCGATGATCTCGCTCGGCTCGTGCACGATGAAGCTCAACGCCACGAGCGAGATGTTTCCCGTGACCTGGCCCGAGTTCGGCAAGCTGCACCCGTTCGCCCCCGCCGACCAGACGAAGGGCTACGCGAAGATGTTCGCGCAGCTCGAGAAGTGGCTCAGCGAGATCACCGGCTTCGCCGCCGTGTCGCTCCAGCCCAACGCCGGGTCACAGGGCGAATACGCCGGCCTGCTCTGCATCCGCGCCTACCACGAGTCGCGCCACGAGGGGCACCGCAACATCTGCCTCATCCCGACCAGCGCCCACGGCACCAACCCCGCCAGCGCCGCCATGTGCAACTTCAAGGTCGTCGCCGTCGCCTGTGACGCCAACGGCAACATCGACGTCGCCGACCTCAAGGCCAAGGCGACCGAGCACAGCGCCAACCTCGCCGCGCTCATGGTCACCTACCCGTCCACGCACGGCGTGTTCGAGACCTCCATCAAGACCATCTGCAAGGTCATCCATGAGCACGGCGGCCAGGTTTACATGGACGGCGCCAACATGAACGCGCAGGTCGGCCTCACCTCGCCCGGCCACATCGGCGCGGACGTCTGCCACCTCAACCTCCACAAGACCTTCTGCATCCCGCACGGCGGCGGCGGCCCGGGCATGGGCCCGATCGGCGTCGCGAAGCAGCTCGTGCCGTTCCTGCCGAGCCACGCGGTCGTCCCGCTCCACCACGACAGCGGCGGCCACCACATGGGCGCCGTCAGCGCGGCGCCCTGGGGCAGCGCCAGCATCCTCGTCATCTCGTGGATGTATATCCGCATGATGGGGCCCGACGGCCTGAAGCGGGCCACGCAGTTCGCCATCCTTAACGCCAACTACATCGCCGCGCGCCTCGCGAACCACTTCCCGGTGCTCTACCGTGGCGGCAGCGGCCTGGTCGCCCATGAGTGCATCCTGGAGTTCCGCCCGTGGAAGAAGCACGGCCTCGAGGTCGAGGACGTGGCCAAGCGCCTGATGGATTACGGCTATCACGCCCCGACGATGTCCTTCCCCGTCCCCGGCACGCTCATGATCGAGCCGACGGAGAGCGAGACGAAGACCGAGCTCGACCGTTTCTGCGACGCGCTCATCGCCATCCACGGCGAGATGGCGGCCGTCGCCAGCGGCGAGAGCGACAAGCTCAACAACCCGCTCAAACACGCCCCGCACACCGCCGCGGCCGTGACCGCCACCGACTGGGCGCACCCCTACTCGCGCGAGACCGCGGCGTTCCCCGACAAGTGGACGCGTGCCTCGAAGTTCTGGCCGTCCGTCGGCCGCGTGGACAACGTCTACGGCGACCGCAACCTGGTGTGTTCGTGCGTCGGCATGGAGGCCTATGCCGCGCCGAGCGCGGCAAGTTGAGAGTTGAAAGCTGAGAGTTGAGAGATCGAACCCCGACAGGGGCCGTCTGGGGAGCCGTAGCCTTGGCGAAGGTTGCTGCCCTCAACGGCCTGCGTGGGCGCTTGAGGGCAAGCGCCCCTACCAGTCGCCGACCTACTCTCCGCCCTCGGTCTCCGGCGGCTTGATGGCCGTGAGCAGGCGGTCGAGTTCGGCCTGGGTCGGGTTGTGGATCGAAAGCACGGTGAGGACCGCCGGGCCGGCCGGCAGGTTGACCTGAGCCGGTTTGCCGACAGTCAGGCCCAGCAGGACCGCGGCCAGCGGGGAGTTGTGCGGCAGGCACTCGATGCCGCTCTCTGGGTCGGTCGCGGTCTCGCCGTAGGTTGCGACGAGAAACGTGAAGCGATGCTTCCGCTTGGTGCCCGCGTCCTCCTTCTCGATCCGGGCCACGTGCCCGAGCTGGAGAAAATCGGTCGGCTTGGTCAGCCAGGCGGCCGGATCGACCTCGATGAAGGTGTTGCGCCGTGAAAAGCGGTCGAGCTCGTCCAGCTTGCGATCGACGGCCCGGATCGCGTCCTTGGCCGCCTTGAAGCCGAAGTTCTCGCGCAGGTCGCCCTGGCTGTGCGCCTCCATCTTGTCCTCCACCAGGGCGGCTCGCTTCACCTTGAGCGCCGCATATTCCTCGGCCAGCACCCGCCCATAACCCCGCCGCACGTAAATGACCATGGGCGGAGGCGGAGCGATCCGGAAGATATTCTTGCGATGCGGAGGAGCCATGTCCCGCCGAGTGAGCAAACCGCGGAGCGCAACGCAAGCCGCGCTTCCATTCCCCGCGGGCTTTTGTTTTGCGCCTTCGCGGCTTTGCGTGAAACCATCCGGCGTGAAGCTCATTCGTCACCTCACCCCCACCGGCCCCGCCTGGGCCGCCCTGCAACCCGACGGTTCCGCCCGCGCCATCACCGGCGACATCCTTGGCGATTTCAAGGTCACCGACCAGGGGGTGAAACCCGGCAAGCTGCTTGCGCCGCTGCAGCCCACCAATCTCCTCTGCATCGGGCTCAACTACAAGAAGCACGCCGCCGAGAGCAACAACCCGCCCCCGCCCAATCCCGTCCTCTTCATCAAGAACACCGCGAGTGTGCAAAATCCCGGCGACCCGATCGAGATCCCGGTGAAACTCCCGAGCAAGAAGGTCGATTACGAGTGCGAGCTCGCCATCGTCATCGGCCGGAAGTGCAAGAACGTCAGCAAGGCCGACGCGCTCAATTACGTGCTCGGCTACACCTGCGCCAACGATGTCAGCGCCCGCGACTGGCAGCGCGACGGCGGCGGCGGCCAGTGGTGCCAGGGCAAGAGCTTCGACACCTTCTGTCCGCTCGGCCCGGTGCTGGTGACCAATGACGAGATCCCCAATCCGAACGCCCTCCGCATCAAGACCGTGCTCAACGGCGAGGTTATGCAGGATTGGAACACGGATGACATGATCTTCGACGTGCCGACGCTCATCGCGTTCCTCAGCGCCAGCAAGACGCTCCTGCCCGGCACGGTGATCCTCACCGGCACGCCGCACGGCGTGGGCTTCGCGCGCAACCCGCCCGTCTGGCTCAAGGCCGGCGACAACGTCAGCATCGAGATCGAAAAAATCGGCACGCTCACCAACCCGGTGGTGAACGAACCAAACTGAACAGGTAGGGCGCGGACTCCGTTCCGTGCCGTCCATTCCCGGCGGTGAAGGGACTCACCGCCCTACCCCCAGATCTATGAAGAAAACCAACATCGCCAAGCTGAAGTGGGAGGATTGGAAATCGCCCAAGGGCAAGTTCGCCCAATCCTATAAGGACATCTCCGGCGCCGTTGGTGACGTCCGCGGCGGCTGGCCCAAGAAAGGGCATCCGTTCAACCTCGAGATGGAGAAGGTGCCGCCCGGCAAGGCCTCGTGCCCCTTCCACAGCCACACGGCGCAATGGGAGCTGTTCGTCATCATCAGCGGCACCGGCACCGTGCGCGCGAACAAGTCGCGCTCCAAGGTGAAGGCCGGCGACGTGATCATGCACCCGCCCGGCGAAGCCCACCAGATCATCAACACCGGCCGGCGCGACCTGGTGTTCTATATCATTGCCGACAACCCGCCCGTTGACGGCTGTCATTATCCCGACTCGAAGAAGTGGTCCACCATCCGCCCCCGCCGGCGCCTCTTCCGGATCAGCGAGGTGGATTACTTCGACGGGGAGGAGTGAGATAGGGCGCGGCCGGGGTCGCCCGCAACAGGTTCAGGCATCGTGGGTAGGGGCCGTCGCCCTCAACGGCCCGGGCACTTGGGGCAAGCGCCCCTACCAAAACCAAAGCCGGAACTCAGGCTGTCCGCCGCCGACAGATCATGACCCCCAGCAAGGCCAGCGCGCCACAGACCGCCGCATACGTCGAGGGCTCCGGCACGGCCTGGATCTGGAACGTCGTGAAGGCTGTGTAGACCGAAACCCCGCTGGCGCCCGACCCGTAGGTGCCGCTCAGGTCGATGAGGGAACTCACGATGTTGTTGAATTCCATGCCCGCTGTGTAGGCCCCGGCCGAAAGGGTGTTCGCCGCGATCTGCAGCTGCACGCTGGTGCCGCTGAAATAAAACGAGGCGGGCGGGCTTTCATTGGTCACCTCGCTCCCGCCCCCGTCGACCCACAGGCCGATCCGGCCCGTGCCGGCCGCATAATTGGTGGTAAACGTGGTGCTGGTCAGCGTCAGTTCCTTCGTCGGGTCGACGAGCATCTTGCCGCCGGACCACGTCACGGGGTTGCTCTCCTGCGTGCCGATGACGAAGGGCGTGTTGGCAAAGCCGTCGTTGGTGGAGCCGATCAAGTTGGGGATGCTCAGGGTCACGTCCGCGAAGCCGCTGGCC
>Ga0066404_1000316_pt1 | contig 8615 bp, 13 predicted proteins | sample LakWasMeta4_LOW4_2_FD_59491 | JGI IMG/M metagenome (GOLD analysis project Ga0066404, IMG submission 59491) | Freshwater sediment methanotrophic microbial communities from Lake Washington under simulated oxygen tension - Sediment Metagenome 4_LOW4 | ecosystem: Environmental > Aquatic > Freshwater...
GGCGGCGCGTACCGTTGGCCGGGCATGCTTTGGAACTGTTACGCGAACATGCCAAGGTCCATCGGCTTGATACGCCACTATTATTCCCAGGCATTAAAAACCCACTGAACCCGATTGATTTACAGCAGCCCTGGGAGACAGCCCGAAAACATGCAGAAATAACCGACTTTACATGGCACGACCTCCGGCATTGCACCGCCTCATATTTAGCGATGAATGGCGCTTCACTGGCCGAGATTGCCGAGGTATTAGGTCATAAGACATTGGCTATGGTAAAGCGATATGCCCACCTTTCTGACGGTCATGTTTCAAATGTGGTGGCTTCAATGAATGAAAAGATATTCGGGAGCGTGTGATGGGCGAACCCCGGATTGATCTACCTTATTATTCATTGAAACAAGCGGCCAAAATAATCGGCTGCACCAAAAGCGATTTAATGATACTTTCAGCAAACAGAATGGCTCGAATTCATGTTTTAACAGGTGGTAGAGCTCACTGGTTTGACTTAGATTTTGACGAAAACGATAGACTGGTGAAATTCATGAAAGCTTTGCCGGAAATATGCCTTGTCCCTTTCGAGTTCTGGGCAAGGAGAGAAGCTGGAGAGGACTGTTCGCTGAATTCTTTGACTTCAGTTGATTCAAAAAATTTGCCTGATGGAATTGGTGATGTGCTTTATTCTGCTCCCTGGCACGATTATACCGGCAAGGTAATTGAATTGACTCGGTTTGTTGTTTTGCCGGATGAGTTATATAGGTTAAAGCAAGTTCTCCGGGACGGGTTGATGCAGGCCGAAGCAGAAACTGGAGTGGATGAAGGTACGAATAGCCAAGCCGATGCTGAACCGGCAAGCGCAGAGATTATTCAAGATAGCACAGTGCCGAATGAAATCGAATTAACACAATGGTTGCGGCAAACTTGGAACACCGAACAGATGCCGGGCGGGACGAAATTTTTTGGTAAGCTGAAAAAATATGTAGGAATGAAAGGAAGCCCGATTATTGAACATTACGGGGCCGGAACGGAAGCAGGTTTCAAATGGCGGACCAGTAAGGGTAGTGAAGGGGAGATGAAAAAAAGCACACTATTAAATAAAGTAAGCAAATTCAAGAAAACTCCATAACAAAACTACGTCAATAGCAATAAACAGGAAAAATTCACTATAGCATTCACTGTTATGTTCACATTTTCACAACTACCTAAACTGTGAAAAATTAGGGCTTTTAATACTCACACCGCAACGTTGCGGTGTATTCGGAGTTATTAAAATGTCAGCTTTAATTCTTTTAACAGTAATTCAATTCAAAGAAAAGCATCCCGCTTTCACAAATGGCGGCCTTCGTGCGCTCATATTTAATGAAAACTCTAACGGACTAGCCAAGTCAGGCGCAATTGTTCGGATTGGTCGTAAAGTCCTAATAGATGAGGCCAAATTCTTTGCTTGGGTTGAGTCACAAAATAAGGCGGCTTAATCGTGAGTCGTCTAGCCACTACCGGGCGGGAACCCGGCAGCGCACCACAAAACTCAAATTCCATTTTATCAGCAAAAGACGAATTCCAAACCGATTTAAATAGCCAGCGCGCCAGATTATTGGCATGGCTGCAAACAGCAACAATAACAACTCTGCAAGCGCGGCAAGAGTTGGACATTATGCACCCGGCGGCGCGTATTCAGGAACTGCGCGAATCCGGTCACAATATCATGACCCACTGGGCAGTCAGCGACATTGGCAAGGCAAAGCATCGCATTGCTCGCTACGTTTTGTTGTTAGGAGAATGTGATGTTCAATCTTAATCACAATAATACATCAATGCGGTTAAAAAATGACTCAGGAAATTCACTAGATAACTTTATCTGCGCGGTTGAACATTTTGTGCAAAATTGGTGTGGTAATGAGTCTTGACGCAACGCGTTGGGCATGGCTTCAGAGCGGAATAAAACCGACCGCAAAGCTTGTTTTGCTTTCAATGGCTGACCGATCCGGTGAAACCCATGAGTGCTACCCAAGCATCAAAAGGCTGTGTGAAGACACTAACCTTGATCGAAAAACAGTGATTCGGTCGTTAAAAAACTTATGCGATAGCGGACTGATAGCTGATACAGGCAATAGAAAGGGGGTGACCAACCAGGTGATTGTGTATCGGTTAATCGGTGTGGAATCAAGAAGCCAGACTGAAGAATTTGAAGATATAAACGATACCAAAAACGGAACGGTTCCCAAAGTGGAACAGTTCCCTTTTTCCGATGAAACAGTACCGTTTTTCCCTGATAACAGTACCGTTTTTCCCATTAAAGAGTCCCAAAAACGGGACACGGAATCTATCAATAACCTACCAAAGAACCAATCAAAGAATCTTCCAAGTATATATACAAAAAAATCAGTTCCGAAAACTAAGAAAAAACAGCCGGTAAAAACAACCATTCCTGATGACTTCGCTGTATCGGCTGGAGTTCTGTCTTGGTATCGAGAGAAGCGTTACGCGGAGGACATCAACAAGCATCTGGAAGGCTTCAAGGATAAATGCAAGGCCAAGGGCTACAAGTATATCGATTTCGATTCAGCATTTAAGTGCGCAATCCGAAACGATTGGGCTGCTCTAAGAAAATCACAAACGCAAGGTAATCACAATGCAAACACTATCTCCCGTGATGAATGGAATAGCACAGACTTCTAATCGGATTGAATCAGATCCCCTGGCAAAAACGATAGTCGACATGATAAATGCAATGCAGTCAGATTACGGCCAGGTGTTTACGAAGCAATTTAGCGACCCTGAAATTTTAAAAAACTACAAGCGTCGTTTGTACCAAAAACTTAAAGGTTTTCCATATAAATCAATTATCGATGGCTACGAACTGTGTGTTGACCAAAATTTAAAATTTTGTCCGACTATACCGGAGGTGGTTGCAAACGTTTCAGAAGCTGTTAAACGGAATAAAAGACTGGAGGCCAACAAGGCCGAGGCTGAAAGTGTCGCCGCCTTGCCACCACCAGCAATAACCTGTGACCCACTTAAACTTTTGGCTGACGCAAAGGCAGCTTCAAAAACTGGTAGCAAAGAAGACAAGGCAGCGTGGATGGCGCGCAAAGCTGAAGCACTGAAAAATAACGAAGCGGTACTCGTTCTGCATGGGCACAACATCAAACGTAGATATGCTCAACCCGAGCATTCGTGCGTCGTCAACGGGTGCTATAAAGCAGGAACACTAAGCAATGGAACCAAGGGCAGCGACAACTGGTACTGCATCAGCCATTTCAAAACAGCAAACTAACAAACAATCAATCAATCAACAATCACATCAACTAGAGGTAAGTACAAGTGAACGCACAAATAACATCGTTTTTAACATCTGAAGAAATTGGTCATTTGACACAAACAGCTCACGAACTCGTATTGAGTCGAGCATGTGAGCAGTTGCTCAAGGCCGGCTTAGATCCAAACCAGTTTTGGAATGAATATACCGATCTTGAGACGGGCATTGCAGGAAAAAGACTTCATTTACCCAAGCCTGAATGCCTGTTGGTTATTGGCAACGAATGGTTTTCCGACAAGGCTAAGTCGAGAGTTATGGACGTATGGAATGCTTGGGATCAGGAAGAATACAGATCAATTGCCGATATGCAGAAAAGAATGTGGTTGAGTGAGACGATAGCAGAAATGCGCCGATTATCACATAACAAACCGGTTGATATACATAGTCAAGATGAGCTGCATGAGGCGCTTGCGACATATGGCGCCGAGGTTATTTGGGCCTTGGACGCTGGAAGAATCTATTTTGAACATGATGAGGACAGGGCAATGCTCCTTGAACTTTTAGCGGTTGTTATCGATTACGTGATGGATGGCGGGCTTAAAAACATACACGCAAGCACTACTACCAACTAAACCAAAAACCATGGACGAGGCCGGAGAAAACGGCTTCGATCTGCCATTTGATGCCGTAAGGTGGTGACAAAAAACTAGACCGTATCTCAGCTTGGTTACGGTCATGGTCAATACAGTCAACTGCACTCCCTATTCCGCAGTATTCAGCGTCGAATACTGCTCCAAATCTCATGAAAAATCCAACACGCCAGAGGCCATAAAGAACATGTGGCGCCAAAAATGCCGGCGCTGTCCAATTGGTGCAGCTTGTCTCGGTTCAGGCGACTATCTCGAACGCTCGCTGCTGTATAAGTCAAAAACATGCGCTCGGTGCGAGCGTCAATCAATCCGCTTGGTGGGTGGCTGGCGCTGTGTGTCTTGCTATAACCGCGAGGGCGAAAATATGCGCGGCCTCAATAAACACGGAAATCCCTTGCGGCTCATTAGGCATTACCACAAGGCTACAGTCACATTCCTGACCCGCGACGGAAAGACAAAACGGCGAGAATTTCAAAAAGTCTTAGACGAAGGCGAAGCCTCGCGCGCAGTCGAGCTCACTGAGCCGGATTTTATCAATGTAAAAAGCGTTGTTTTAGTCTCAATAAAATCACCAAAAAAGCGAAAATTGCCGGCTTAAATTTAAGGCCCGAACTTCCGAGCCGCCAATCTCGTCCCGTATTGATTGCACATCATAACAAGAGCAATAACAATATTTAGTCGTGATGTAACAATAACTCTGAGATGGCAGCTTGGTTTTATCACTCCCATGTTTTTCTGGGTTGCCGTCCTTTTTGTTTATAACAAGCGGAAAACAACGAATGGCATTTAAACCCGGAGTCAGCGGAAACTTAAAGGGACGCCCTAAAGGCAAGTCAATGAGGAAATTGGCCCAGATTCATACAGCCGACGCGTTGGCGGTGCTGGATGAAATTATGCGGAGCCCAACAGTATCGGCAAAAGATCGTTTGCTAGCGGCAAATTCGCTTCTTGATCGTGGTTGGGGCAAGCCTGTTGCCGAGGTTGAATATACGCCGGCGCAACTAAAAGCGATGACAGATGCAGAGCTGCAAAAGCTCATCGATGGAAAATAACTTAATTTAACTTTTTGGAGTAGAAAAAATGTTTGTATTTGATTCTGGGGATGGCAAAACGCACCTAATTGGCAGCGGGTCTGACATGTTGAAAGCACTCGGCCAGGATAACAGGCCGATGGTTGTTATAACTGACGAAAAAGGCGCGCTTGTTGGCGCCGGTGTTGGAATTGAGGGCGCCCAACGATCTCAGCCCTTAATTAAGGCGCTCAGAGATGCTCAGCCGATGGCCAAGTCCTTTAGCGAAACAAAAAAAACGGTTAAGACCTCACAGCCAAGGATTTTTCTCAAGAAGTCGACAGGCTTTTCTGATCAGCTAAACCAGCTAACTCAGATAAATAAGAGCATCTCTGATTTGCAAAAATCCATGAATGTTGGTGTCTCGGTTTCGGATGATGGTGCAAGTGATGAAGTTTGGAGTGCGATTGATGATTTAAATGCCAGGATGTTGGCAATGGAAACCAACATAAAAAATATTAGTGATTTCATGGCAAGTCTATAGCGCCTGAAAATACTCAGAGGTTTATCAGTGGCCAATAACCCGAAAATTAAAGTCGAAGCGGATCTGTCGTCGTTCGATGCCGAACTCAATAAGCTCAAATCTCAGATTGCGCAGCTCGGCGATGCGCTCAAGACCGAAACCGGCAAGGCGCATTTCAACTTCAACGGTTCACAAAAAGAACTGAATGCGCTGCTGACGCAGACGGATCGGCTGACGGCAGCGCTGGAGAAAGGCGATAAGGTCAGCAAGCAGTACGCGAAAAACCTCAAGGCGGCTCAAGAAGCGATGGCTGGCGCGGCCAAGGTGGCGTCCAAGTTGGAAAATCTCGGCGACACCAAAACCAATCAGGCGTCGAGCTATTTCCGCAATTACTCCGGGGAGCTGACCGAGGATTACCATACTACCTCCAGTCAGCATTTCATTCAGCGGGAGCGGGAAAAGTTTCATGCCCAGCGGGCTCAGGAGCGGCATGCGCAGCAAACAAAATGGGCTAATAGTGCGGCCAAGTTCGCCGGTTTTGTGGGTGGCGCGGTTATGGGCGGTGGCGGCGGCTATAGTATGCTGGGCGCCAAGCTTGGGTCGATGTTACCCGGTCCTCTTGGGAGGGTCGGCGGTGAAATCGGGGGTATTATTGGTGGCGCCGCTGATCGATCTATCGGACCTGTACGGCAGGAGGCGATTCAGTATTCTGAATTGCGCCGGTCGATCGGTTCAACAACCAATGATTTTGCGTCCCTGCGCGACTCAGTGCGTTCGGTTATTGATGGGCTTGGCGTTACCGACAACGAGGCGGCGAATCTCGCCAAGCAGTTTGCCAAGACGGCCAGTCTGTCTGATGATTCGGTTAAGGATATCGCTCGCGGAGTCGGCACGTCGGCCGGGTTTGCGCATGGTTATGGCATTTCACCGGAGCAGGCTACGTCGTTCTTTGCGACCATGCGCCTGACCGGAAATTCAAATAACGACAAAGACTCTCGGCGTCTGGCTTTGATGATTGGCGAATCGGTGCAAAAAGGCGGCACCTCGGCGCGAATGGATGAAGTGCTGGGGGCTATCTCCAGCTTTGCCACCAAATCGGCGCAGCAGACGCTGACGGCGCCCAATGTCGGCGAGTTCTCGTCCTATATGGCGTCGTTGACCGGCAGCAAGTATGCCGGGCTCAAAGGCGACCCGAATTCCGCGGCCAGCTTGTTGAACCGGGCTGATGATGCGGTGCGCTCGGGCGGCACCATGGGCGAGGCGTCGCAGTTTCACTGGTTGCAGGCGCGTCAGTCGGCGTTTAAGGGCATGTCGGCGCTGGACAATGGTGTCATGCAGGGCGCTGGCTTGACCGGCGATCTGGCGGCTCAGTTTGCGCCGGGGTCGGCAGTTTATGATGCGGCCTCGCCGGCTGACCGGGCCAAGATGGACCGGACCCGGAAAAGCATTCAGGCGTCCGGCATGGGGACCAACTTTAAAGTCGGTATGGCGCATATCAAAGCCATCAGCCATGGCGACAGCTATCTTGAGAACGCGAACTTCCGGGGCATGTTCGGCGGCAATAATCAGCAGGCCGCGGCGCTGATGATGCAGATGCAACAGGACGGCGGGGTCGGTGGCTTTGAGAAACAGTTGGGCCAATACGGGGTCAATCTGGATAACGTCAATGTCTCGCAGATTGCGGCCTATTCCAGCCTGATCGGCGGCGGCGACCAAGCACAGGCCAAGCAATACGAAAAGCTGTTGGGCAGCGGCAAGCTGTCGGCGTCGGAGCTGGATGCCGCGGACAAGGTCATGGCGACGGATGGCTATGGCGAAAACTTCAAAAAAATGTTGTTCAAGCTGACCGAAAAGTACGATGTTGATGACGGCCAAAAATCGCAGGCCACGCAGATCGATATTGCCAACAAAATCCAGGGTGGGGTAACTTCGCTGGTCGGCATTGAGACCGATGTGCGCGAGTATTTGTTGCGCCTGCTGAATCACTTCGGCGCGGCTGGTTCGGTGCTGGACAGTGCGGTGTCTGGCTACAAGGACGGCGCTCCGATGAGCGGTAAAGACGGCGCCGGTGGCTCGTTTAGCGGTCTGTGGAGCGGCAATCATTATCTCGGTGAAGTTGACGACGCCTTGAAAGAAATGGCGACGGTGGGCTCTACCGACAAAAAGAAGCTTATTTATGACCTGATGAAAAGTTCGATCGACAAGAATCCGGAGCGGTACCCGCTGGAGTCGATGCAATGGCTCAATAAGGCGCTGGGCGATAGCTCGGGCGCGGTCAAGAAAGGTTCCATGCTACCGGCCGACACTTCCGTGCCGACCATTAATGCGGACGGCTCCAGGGCGGACCGTAACGTGGTCGGTCTGGTCAAAAGCCAATCGCCTTATGACGACCTGATCAACAAGGTGGCTGGCGACGTCGGTGTTGACCCGGCCGTGTTAAAGCAGATCGCCGCGCAGGAATCCAGCTTGAACCCGAATGCTGTGAATGATAACGGCAGTTCCAAGGATTACGGCTTGATGCAGCATAACTCCCGGTACATGGGCGAGCGCGGCCTGGATGGCAGCAACGTGCTGGACCCGGAATCGAACCTTCGAGCTGGCGCCAAGTTCTTTAAGGGGCTGCTGGACCGCTCGGGCGGCAATTACCGGGAAGCGTTCCGGCGCTATAACGGGTCCGGTGCTAAGGCCGAGCGCTATGCGGACAACTCCATGGCGACTTATAACGCGATTCATGCCTCGGACCAGATGCCGGAGTCATCGCGCCCATCGGCCGGCCCGAGAGGCGAGGGTAAAAGCCTGATGGAATTTACCCATAACATTCACTTGCGGGACAGCTCGGGCAACTTGGTGGCTGACCCGCTTATTTTTACGCATGTCGGGGCACCTGTTGCGGCGGGGACATGATTTGTCTATTGACACCATCCAGCCTACGCGCCAAAATATCAGCGTCTTCACTAATTGAAGGTCGGGATTGGCGTTCCGGAAACACGCGGCATAGACCGCAATCATGCGGTTTTTTTATGCCCAAAATTCAGTCTTTCGTTAAGTCGGACTGTCTGGAGCATTCGCAAGAATGGCCGGTGCGTGTACCGGTACGCCAACTTCATTCAGTCCGGCGCCAGCTTAAAGTCATGGTGCCGGCTTATAAATTTATAATCCAGAGATAATGACCATGA
>Ga0066404_1000317_pt1 | contig 8596 bp, 7 predicted proteins | sample LakWasMeta4_LOW4_2_FD_59491 | JGI IMG/M metagenome (GOLD analysis project Ga0066404, IMG submission 59491) | Freshwater sediment methanotrophic microbial communities from Lake Washington under simulated oxygen tension - Sediment Metagenome 4_LOW4 | ecosystem: Environmental > Aquatic > Freshwater >...
TACAGGTTATAGCCGCGCTCATCATGCAAGACTAAATCCAGACCTTCGGTTTCGCCATCACTATCGATGCGCATCGGCGATATTTTATTCACCAGTGCCCAGGCAATGAAGGTTACCGCACCGGTCCATGCGCAGGTGACCAGAACGGCCAAGGCTTGTTTGCCGACCTGTGCGCCCATGGAAACCCCTTCGGCCAAACCTACGCCACCCAAAGCGGCATCGGCGAAGACACCGGTCAGCAAGGCACCGACGATGCCGCCAACACCATGCACCCCGAAGACATCGAGACTATCGTCGTAACCGAGTTTGCGTTTCAAACGCGACGAAGCGAGGAAGCACAACACACCCGCACTGATACCAATCACCAAGGCACCGGTCGGACCGCAACTGCCGGAAGCCGGCGTAATCGCAACCAGGCCGGCAACCGCGCCTGAGACAACGCCAAGCAAAGAGGGTTTGCCGTGTGAAATCCATTCGGCAAACATCCAGCCAAGGGCTGCTGCAGCAGCTGCAATTTGCGTGACCAGCATCGCCATCCCGGCGCTGCCATTCGCTGCCACCGCACTGCCGGCGTTGAAACCAAACCAGCCGACCCACAGCAAACTCGCGCCGACCAGAGTCGATGTGAGGTTGTGCGGCATCATCGCGGTAGTCGGATAACCCTTGCGCTTGCCGATCATGATGCAGGCCACCAGACCGGCGATACCGGCATTGATATGTACGACGGTGCCGCCGGCAAAATCAAGCACGCCCCAATCCCAGAACACGCCGCCGACGCCAGCCCACGTCATATGGGCGATCGGCAGATACGAAAAGGTGAACCAGAGTGCGGTGAAAAACAGTAAAGGTCCGAAGCGGACGCGTTCAGCAAAAGCCCCGACAATCAAGGCCGGTGTGATGGCCGCAAAGGTTAACTGGAACATGATGAAGACGGTTTCCGGCACTGTCATGGTCAGGCTGTCCCGGCTCACGCCAAGCAACATTGCCTTATCCAGCCCACCGATGAAGCTGTTGAAGTTGATCACGCCCGCTTCCATGCCGGCGGTACTGAACGCCAGGCTGTAGCCGTAAATCAGCCAGAGCACGGTAATCAAACTGACGATGGCGAAACATTGCATCAGTACGCTGAGCACGTTCTTCGAACGGACCAGACCGCCGTAAAATAGAGCCAATCCCGGGATGCTCATCATCAATACCAGCAAACTGGCGGTGAGCATCCAGGCGGTATCGCCGGAATCGAGTGTCGGTGCCGCAGTTTGTGCCCAGGCCGGTGTAGCGACGAGTGCGATGAGAGAAACGGATAACGCGATGAATTTCTTGAACATGGTCAACCCCCTTGTTATCGGTGTTTATAAACACCATGAATAGGATTGAATGCTCGTGATTTTCGTGTTTAATTATGGGCCCGTTGAAAAAGGGGGTCTGTAGGATTTTTCCTACCTCTCACGGCTGTTTCCCCTGATTTTGGCGGCGCATTTTCACCCTCACACTGATATCGCCACTTTGGAGTAAATACTCATGATTGATCTAAAAGCGATAGATGAACTGGCCCGCCGCCTGAATGACCTGGTACCACCGGGCCTGCATGATGCCCGCGCCGACCTCGAACAGAATTTCAAGGCGACCCTGCAATCGGGTTTGAATAAATTGAATCTGGTGACGCGTGAAGAATTCGACGTGCAGCGTGCCGTGCTGCTTCGTACTCGCGAAAAAATCGATACGCTCGAACGTGCGATCGAAGTGCTGGAAGCGCGATTGAATTCGCCTGCTTCCAACAGCAAAAACTAAACCGGACTCTCTCCAATGACACTGGCGCTGGCCTACAGCCGCGCCCGGACGGGCGTCTATGCGCCGGAAGTCCGGGTCGAAATCTATCTTGCCGGCGGTTTGCCGCATTTCAATATCGTCGGCCTGCCCGAAGCGGCCGTGCGGGAAAGTCGCGACCGCGTGCGTGCCGCCATTCAATGTTCGAACTTCGAATTCCCCAACAGAAAAATTACCGCGAATTTGGCGCCTGCGGATTTGCCGAAAGACGGAGGCCGTTTTGATTTGGCGATTGCGCTGGGAATTCTTGCTGCCAATGGCGAAGTCAGTGTCGAAGCCTTGTCGAAATACGAATGTCTTGGCGAACTCGCGCTCACGGGCGAACTGCGTGAAGTCGATGGCGTCTTGCCTGCCGCACTGGCGGCAGCCAAGGCCGGACGTGCGTTGATAGTTCCAGCGGCAAATGGTGATGAAGTGGCACTTGCCAGCGATGTCGAAGCCTATGTCGCACGCAGCCTTCTCGACGTCGTCGCGCATATCAATGGCGTGCAATCGCTGCCATTGGCAATTCCAAAAATCTCTCTCAGCGAACCGGTTTTCTATCCCGATCTTGCCGACGTCCGCGGACAGCTACAGGCACGTCGCGCATTGGAAATTTCCGCCGCCGGTGCACACCATCTGCTTTTTATCGGCCCGCCCGGTTGCGGCAAGACATTATTGGCATCACGCTTGCCTGGCTTGTTGCCCGATGCCACCGAAGCAGAAGCCCTCGAAAGCGCCGCGATTGCTTCCGTCAGCGGTCGCGGTGTCGACGTGGCGCGATGGCGATTGCGAAATTTTCGTTCACCGCACCACACGGCATCGGCCGTGGCACTGGTCGGTGGCGGTGCCGAGCCACGTCCCGGTGAAATATCGCTCGCTCACAACGGTGTCTTGTTTTTGGATGAGCTGGCCGAGTGGGATAGACGCGCATTGGAAGTATTACGCGAACCGCTCGAGTCAGGCGTTGTCACTATTTCGCGTGCCGCAAGACAAAGCGAATTTCCGGCACGCTTTCAACTGGTCGCTGCGATGAACCCCTGCCCCTGCGGCTGGTCAGGAGACCCTTCCGGTCGATGCCGCTGCTCGCTGGAAGCGATCCAGCGCTACCGTTCGCGATTATCCGGTCCGCTGATGGATCGTATCGATCTGCAAATATCGGTCCCGCGTTTGGCGCCGCATGAAATGCGCAGCGATGCTCCGCGTGGTGAATCGACTGAACTGGTGCGTGCCCGCGTGATAGCCGCTCGCAATATCCAGATGCAACGCTGCGGAAAAACCAATGCACGCTTGTCGCAATCGGAAACCGAAAACTTTTGCCGGCTCGCGACCAAAGACCAGAATCTTCTGGAGCGTGCGATGGAAGCCTTGCAATTGTCCGCCCGTGCCACCCATCGGATTTTACGGGTCTCGCGCACCATCGCCGACCTGGCCGGCAGCGGCAACATCGAAAGCCCGCATTTAAGCGAGGCCATCGGCTATCGCCAGCTCGATCGCGGGCAAAGTCGCGCAGTCGCGTAGTTCAGACGTCTTTCCGAATCTTTTGTAAGTATTCGCCAGGGATGCCGCGCTGTGTGATGACGCTTGCCGGTGTCGAGCCCGGTTCCGAATAAACAAGGATCGGACATCCGTCTATCCCTGTTTTTTTCAGAACGCCGTTCGCTATGATTAGCCGCCAGGCAATTTCCGGCATGAAGAGAGGCCGATCATGACGACAACCCAAGGCAGCTGCCTATGTGGTGCCATTACATTTGCCGTCTCGTTACCCAGTCGCTGGGTGGCGCACTGCCATTGTGGCATGTGCCAAAAATCTGCCGGAGCGGCCTTCGTCACCTGGGTCGGCGTGAGTGATGATGATTGCCACATTCATGATCCTCAAAGCCAGCTGCAATGGTACCGGTCCTCGCCGGAAGCACAGCGCGGCTTCTGTAAAACCTGTGGTTCGACACTGCTTTTCAAATCCAGCCGCTGGCCGGGCGAAATTCATATCACGCTAGCCAACTTCCAGAAGCCCGTGGACAAAACGCCGCAAGTGCATGCCTTCTGGGAATCGCATGTGGACTGGATCACCATCGACGATGACTTGCCGCGAAAGACCTCGGTGCAGATTTTCGGAGAGAAATAATTTTCCATCAGCGCCACACTATCCGGGCGCTGATGATGCTGTCGATGCCAGCAGATTTTGCCGCATGCCCAAGTGCTTTCAGAAAGACTTTTGCATCAAGAGGGTAGCGACGGACTTTTTCGTCGTCCGGTGCCTGCGAAAGCCTCGGCGCAGGAAAAACATATTGCCAGGCCAGTGATTTGCCTGCCTCGGGATATTCCCTTGCCAATGCCTCCGGCAAGTACGCGCCCTGCCATCGGCTTCGCATATCGGCGCGAAACTCTTCCCGGATTTTTTCCATCTGAGTTCTCATGGCTGCGTGCAGATCACGCGGCAACTTGATGCGGTTTTTTACCTTGCCCCTGCTGTCGCACGAGCTAATTTCGTGGCGAACCGGATCGATATCTTTCATGCGCAACGGAAGACACTCTTTCAACTTCAGCTGCGTTTGACACAGAAGACTGCCCAGCAACCAATCTGTTCCTTCAAGCCAAGCCAATACGCGTCGGGATTGCTCATCCGAGAAAACCGTCTGCCAATTGTTTTTATTTCCGGTTTCGTTCTGTTTTTTCGGGCAGGGGAATTTTTTATTCAGCACTTCGCCAAACAGAAAATGCAAAGCCGACAAAGTCTGGTTATGCGTACTGGGCGATACTCTTCCCTTGTCGGTAAGATGATGGAGAAACGCTTCCGCTTCGGGATATCCCAGTTCCGATGGATGCCGCAGGCCATGGAAAAACAGAAACCGTTTTGCCCAGCCCAGATAAGCCTGCTCGGTTCTGGCGCTGTAGTGCATTTCCCGGCAGCGGCTTCGCACGGCTTCCAACAAGTGCATTTTGGCCGTCGCGGAACTACTTCCGGCTATGTCGTTTTCAGGCGAATAACAATGTAGCGATCTTGTTTCCGCTCGCATGTCGGCATCAATCGAATAAGTGAAACTCACTATTTCATGTCGATGGCCCCCGGTCTGTCGGAAACGGCCTCGTGATTTTGTAGGAAAAATCCGACAGTCCATGCGTTTTCCCTGGCCCAGAACTGCTTTGAAGCTTGCGCCGGAACGCAATGAACACTGGCTCCCTGCCGGTATTTCATGTGACCATGCTTTTCATGCAGCGCCTTGGAAGGCCGAAGCAGTGCTTCTCGACATCCACCGTTTTTGAGGATTGATTCATGACCCAACATCTCGACACCATCGCGAATCTTTATACCGCCTTTGGCAAAGGTGATATTCCTGCGGTTCTGGCCGCGTTGGCGCCCGACATCCACTGGACCGAAGCCGAGGGCTTTCCCTATGGCGGGACGTATATTGGCCGGGACGCGATCTTGCAAAACGTGTTCATAAAACTGGGCTCGGAATGGGATGGCTACTCGGCCGTTTCCCACGAACTGATCGGCAGTGGCGACACTGTCATTGCACTCGGCGAGTACAGCGGCAGCTACAAGGCGACCGGCAAAAGTTTCAAGGCTCCCTTTGTTCACGTGTGGCGATTCACGGACGGCAGCATTGGTTCTTTCACGCAACACACCGACACTGCCGTGGTTCTGCGCGCGATGAGCTAAGCGAGGCAGGCAGTTTCCCGCCGCGCTGCGGCATTCATTTGCGAATGCCGGAACCAAACATCTCGCTGGCCTTGCTCTTTTCGGGAAGTATGTAGACAAGGCCGGTGGATTTGGTGAAGGTCGGGCTAATGATGGTTTCGTAGAATCTCGCCGGCACGTTGATGCAGCCGAACGAAATCCTGTTGTCATCCGAGGTCGCACTTTCCAGCCGTTGCGCACGCCGTTCTGCAGGCGTCCCTTTGGCGACCGGATGCAATGCAATGGAGGCATCGTAATCGATCAACAGCACTTCCTTGCCGTGAATGTCGCGATCCAGAGACACCAGGAAACGACCGGCTGGCGTGGTCCGATCCTGCGGCGGGATCGCCGACATTTTTTTGCTGCCGATGCCGGCGGGCGTATGATCGCCGCGCGTCATTCCGAGCAAGGCCGCATCGGCACCCTGTAGTTGCCCATGCGCATCAAACACGAATACTTTGGCATTTACCTTGTCGATAATGACAAAAGGCATGCGTCGATTGTCGCGCGATTCGATCACCCAATTGGCAACCTGTCTTACTTCGGCCGACGCTGCCTGTTCTTTGAAATCAATGACGCTTGCCGAGTTCGCCGGCGCTGCAACTTCCTCCGCGAAAACCGAATGGCAGGAAAGCACCATCGCCAGCCCCGCTAGTGGGACCAAGCTCTTGGCACACTTGCCTGCATGATCAGGAAAGATGGAAAACCGGAATGGGCTCTGCATGCGATTAGTTGCGGTAGGGCTTGGGTGCACGAATCGGCGCCACATACGGCGCTTCTTCCTCTTCTTCCGGAACGATCACCAGCAACTGGGGCGGGGTGGAAACTTCGGCAACCTCGATCAGCGTGTCAATCGGTGTCGTGTCGGATGGCATTGAAGGCAAGGTCGTACCGGGCAGCAATGGCAATAGCGGAAGATCCGGTGCCGCCGTGATCGTTCCGGTGGTATGCGCCAGAACCGGTCCACAGCAATTATTGGCAAAGGCGTACTGGCTGGCATTGGGTCCGGTCAGCGTATAGCCGGTATAGGTGATGGGCTGGTTGGCGCCCACGTCTCCGGTTGCATAGTTGGCGGAAGCACCCGGGCCCGCTAGCAGACTCACGCCTGCCGGTGCGCCAATCAAACCGGTCAGAATCGCCGTCGTGGTGCCGTCGTAGGCGCGATCGCCGCCGGCAGCGAACACCAACATGAATTGCGTTAGCGTGGCGCCTTCGGTCAAGGTGAATTCAGGCAGATAATTGCTTGGCGTCGTGTAGGAAACAGGGTTGTAATAAATCCTGGCCGCGGTTGCCGTAACGGTAATTTGCGGCGCCAGCGGGTCGATGATCACGGTGCCGCCTTCAATGCCGGGGCCGGTGCCATCGGTATCGGCGCTGATCGTCAAGCCATTCTGCAGACCCAGGCTTCGGGTGGGATCATTGGTGCCGCGCGTCACGGTAATGGCACCGTTGATGTTGACGTCGTTCGCGGCGCACATCATCAAGTTGCCGTCGGTGACCGTGATCGCTGCATCTTGGTTGATGTCATTTCCGGCCGCCAGCAAGAGGCTGCCACGCGTCACGGTGATATCGGCATTGACGTCGATATCCTGTCCGCAGCACACCGAAATATTGCCCTCGGTCGCGGTCATCACGGCATTGATATAAACACTGCCATCGGCGATCAGGCTCAGCGTGGTGGGGCTGCCGCTGGCCGTCCATTCCAAAGCATCATTGACATAGATATCGCCATTCTGGGTACCCGCGCCGGCGGTATTGATGGTGATGTTGTTGGTTACCAACTGACCGGACAGGGTCGCTCCGGAAATATTGGCCCCCGGCGTACTGCCGATGATGAAATCCATGGGGTCAATCAACCAGTGTCCGGTATTTCCGTTGGTTGCCGCCGTGGTGATGCGCGCGCCATCTTGAATATTGACGCTGGCGGCCGAAGTTTCGATAAATCCGCCATTGCCACCATTCGGCGCACTGGCATCGAGCACACCCGACACATTGATCGTGCCGGTTTGCATATCACCAAGCAGTAAAATCGTGCCGTTGCGATTTTCAATCGTCCGCGCCTGGATCACGCCGGTATTGTTGACGGCGGTATTCAACAAATCACCCGCCGCCTGTGCAGTCATCAATACCTGCCCGCCATCGGCGCGAATCATCCCGCCGTTTTGCACGAGTGCATTGATGGCACCTTGCGATACCGAAACATTCAGCAGGCCATCACCCGCCACATCAAGCGTCACCGCTTCGGCACCTGCGAGTACAACATTGCCAAGCCGTGCCGAAATAACGCCTTCGTTATTCACTGTGCGACCCATGAGGGCGACATAGCCGCCGTCGCGCGCACTGATGTTGCCGCGGTTCACCACCGAGCCGTTACCCGCACCTGTGAAAACATAGTTTCCCGACATGAAATCGGCATCGCTTATAGTCATGGTCGAAGCAACCAATCCGCCGACGCTGACCGACGAATTGGCACCGAACAAAATGCCGTTCGGGTTCAATAAAAACACCGTGCCGTTGGACGTCAGACTGCCGAGTATCACCGATGGGTCGGCACCCAACACGCGATTCAATGCGACCGAGCCGGTGCCGGGCTGGATAAACTGCACCGAGTTATCCGCACCGATACTGAAACTTTGCCAATCAATCACCACGTTCGCGCTGGTCTGCGAGATGGTTGTGTTATTACCCGTTTGGACGATGCCTGCACTTCCGTTGGTCACGACGCCACCCGTGGGCAACAGCGACTGCGCGTGCGCTGCCGTTGCCATCGCAAACAGCATGGCGGCCGCCAAAGCCTGCATGGCGATGCCGGTGTTTTTTGCGCGTGCCTGTTTACGGCCCGGACCTGCGGTGGTGTCGGCAATATCAAACACGATGCCGCTGCCTGATGTTGAAAGATGAATGAAGTTCATAAGGTGATCCTCGAAATTTTTTCAATGAGAAACGTTGGCCAAGTGGCCCGAATCAGAAATATTTGACTGCCTGGATCCAGAAGCGCCCGGACTTGTCCGGTGCTGAAATGGCGTCTTCGTTGCCCAGCTTGACGGCGTAATACATGCGGAGCGAAAAGTCGCCCGGCTCTGCCCACATCATGCCGATACCGGCGCTGCT
>Ga0066404_1000325_pt1 | contig 8430 bp, 9 predicted proteins | sample LakWasMeta4_LOW4_2_FD_59491 | JGI IMG/M metagenome (GOLD analysis project Ga0066404, IMG submission 59491) | Freshwater sediment methanotrophic microbial communities from Lake Washington under simulated oxygen tension - Sediment Metagenome 4_LOW4 | ecosystem: Environmental > Aquatic > Freshwater >...
TTCCTGCACTGGCTGCAATGAAATCACCAGAGCGCCTGGCCCTGCATGCGCGCCGACCGCCGGCCCCGTTTCGACACACCAACCATCCTGAAGCGGTATCAACTTTCTAAGCTCGGCAAGCAATGCCAGCCCATCTTGTTCGGCATCGCAGTGCCCGACGATCAGCCGCCAGCGCTTATTGTGATCGATCGACTTCGACACAAATTGCGCAAAACGTCTGGGAATATCTTTTTTACCAAAAAAGGCGCTATGCGGCTTTAGTATGCCTTCTGGCGTCACTTTCACCATCGGCGTCAAACCCAGCCATTCAGCGACATGTTTCGCCCAGCGAGGCACGCGTCCGCCACGTACGGCATGACTAATTTCGCGTGCTATCGCCCATGTTTCGGTCTGTGGCTTGAGTTTTTCGAGCAGACGCATGATGGCATCGGCGCTTTCTCCGCGCAGCGCGGCTTCTGCTGCTGCAATCGCCAGCAGGCCTTCTCCACCGGCGGCATTGGCCGTGTCAAAAATATAACTGCGATCGGTATGGCCGCGCTGGGCTGCGGTTTCGGCGGATTGAATGGTCCCAGAGACTGCGCGCGACAATCCGACGTAAACAAACGAAGGGTGATGCGAAAGCAGAAATTCGAATTGCCGGCGGAAATCGCCGGGAGATGGCTGACTGGTTTTCGGCAATACGATTTCGGTACGCAACTTCCGATAAAACTCGGCAGTACTCAATCCAATTTTGTCGAGGTAATCGTCATCACCGAAATTCAGCCGCATCGGCACGACATGGATATTGAGTTTTTCGGCGATGCCGATCGGCAGATCGGCAGCGCTATCGGTAATCACGACAACGCCGCCCGCTCCCTGGCTGCTGCGCTTTTGTGCGTGCATGTCATCGGCCTTGGTCGATTCCACGCGGCCAAAACGCGCCGCCAACTCAAACAGGGCCTTGGGGTTCGCCACATGCGCATGCAATCGCAGGCGCGAATGCGAGCCCGCCACGACCACGCAGGACGCGCCAAGATCAGTGACCGCCGCGCGCAGGCTTGCGCGATCAAGGCCTTCGCCAATCAATAAGCATTCACTGCAAAAACGATGATCGGGATCTTCGTCGCTCAAATCGCCATGGACTTGCGCTGCTTCGAGGTCCGCCCGGTTATCGAGCACACTATCGGCCAAATCCCATTGCCCGGATTTTAAAAACTCGTCGATGCCTTCCAGCATATCGACGAAACCCTGGGCACCTGCATCAACGACGCCGGCCTTCAGCAAGACAGGCAATTGTTGCGGCGTATAGGCCAGGGCCTTGCGGGCATTTTGCAGGGCTTTGTCAAACCAGAGTTTCGCATCGGTAATATCGGTACGTGCTTCCAGCGCTTCCGAGAAAGCCGTAATGACACTCAGGATGGTGCCTTCACGCGGTTCTGCCAGCGCGCCTCTTGCCGAATTGGCACCGGCCTGGACCGCGCGCGACATGACCGCAAAATCGATGCCCCGAACCACACCCACCGCTTCGGCAACGCCGGTAAAAAACTGCGCCAAAATCGCACCGGAATTTCCACGGGCGCCATCGATGGCATCGTCACCCACTCTTTTCAACAGGTCGCCGGCTCCCGGTGTACGACGGCTCAAAGCACCGGTCAGCACATTGCCGAGGGTAAAGGCCAAATTACTGCCGGTATCGCCGTCGGGTACGGGAAAGACGTTGATTTTATTGAGCGCTTCGCGCTGTGAAATAACCCGTCTTGCACCGGCAATCAAGGCTCGCCGAAGAGCCGGGCCTCGAATATGGATGGGGGGTAGTGAATTAAGGACTGCACTCATGCGGGGCTAAGTCTGCCGGAACTTACATGAACAAGCCATGCTGCAGTGCAAAATAACATCTTGCTCACATTTGCAAAAAAAATCGAGATAGAATGCGAAACGCTTTGCAACCTTTTGCAGTGCACGTGCATCTTAATGGCACATGGGCTTTGGGGACGACACCGATGAAATCATCCAACTATCTGTTTTTGCTGCTGCTGATAGCCGGCCCTGCTTTCTCGGCGGCAAGTACCAATGGCGACGAACCGAGCGCTTGCCCAAAGAGCCGCGCGACCGCACAAGCCAGCAGCACACAGGAAGCCGATAGCGTCAGTACCGTTCCTGCTGCAGCGACCCGCCCTACACCGGTACGCACTACGCGCAGCGTCGCTCCGCGCACCGTTTCTCCTCGCTGGCATTCCATGCTGCCCGGAATGTTTCGCTGATCTAAAGCGTCATCTGGATGCAGTTGCCCTCTGTACTTGCAATCAGAAAACCGGCGGTATGTGAATCGATATCTCGGCGCCCTCGAGTTCTTTCGATTTTCCGATAGTCAATTCCCCGCGATATGAATGCACGATGTCGTGCACGATGGCAAGGCCGATGCCGTGCCCTTGAACCCGCTCATCGCCGCGCACGCCTCGCTGCAACATCCGTTCGACATTGGCCGGTGCAATGCCAGGGCCATCATCAGCGACGCTGATGGAAACGCCGGGACGTCGATTGGTCGGTGCGGATTCCGCTTTTACGGTCAACAGTACTTTGCTATTGGCCCATTTGAAGGCGTTTTCCAGCAGGTTGCCCAGCAACTCCTGCAAGTCGCCCAGTTCGCCATAAAACCGCGCTTCCTCGTCTATTTCAAATTCGCAGATGACACCTTTGTTTTTGTAGACCTTTTCGAGGCTCTGCACGATTTCCAGTGCTCTGGGTTCGATTTCGATGGGTGCGGAAAAAAGGGCGTGCCCGCTACGTGCCGCCCGCGACAACTGGTAGGAAACAATCTCGTCCATGCGCTGGGTCTGTGCGCGTACTTCCTCGCGCAGAATTTCGTGACTCGCATCGGCATCAAGACGCGTACGCAGCACCGCCAATGGCGTTTTCAAGCTGTGCGCCAGATCAGACAAGGTATTTCTGCTTTGATCCAAGCCACTGCGCTCGCTTTCGATAAAGGCATTCAAGCTGTCGGCGATCGGTTCCAGCTCGCGCGGGTGCTGACCGGTAAGGCGCTGGCTTAAACCACGTTGCACTAGCTTCAGTTCTTTTTCCAGATGCCGAAGCGGCATCAAACTCCAGCGCAGTACCAATGTCTGCAACAACAGCAAGAGAACGGCCGCCAAACCAAGATAATTCCAAAGCGCGCGTCGAAATACGGCGATTTGCTGATCCAGCGTCGATGTATCTTCGTAAATCGCATAGGTCAGCTGGATTTCGCCCGAGGCAGTCTCCCAAATGGTGGTCTGACTCAAACGGTACAACTTCAGCACTTCACCATCTGCCTGCTTGTATTCCTGCGGGCCTTCCACCATTGCCTCACCCGGCTTGATGGCCGCTGGCGCGGGGATCATGCGTCCCAGGGTTGAAGCCGACTCCCAGCGGAAACCATTGCCTACCGCAACGGCGTACAAACCGCTTCCGGGCCGATCAAAACGAGGATCGGGCGGCGACGCATCGGGCGACTTGAAAGAGCCGTCCGCATCAAAATCACTGTTGCGCAAATAGGCTCGGGCATAGTTGTCGAGGCGTTGCTGCAGATTGCTCAGTGCGGTTTCCTGGAATGCGCGATCCAGTGCGTAACCGGTCAAACCCAAAAAAGCGACCAGTCCGAGACTGGCCGCCAATAGTTGTCGTGAGTTGAGTGAGAGCGTGCGCCACGCCATGCGTATTTATTCGCTGCGTGGAATGGCGAAACGATAGCCGCGGCCGCGAACGGTTTCGATCGGTTTCAGTTCGCCATCGGGATCGAGTTTTTTTCGCAGGCGACCAATAAACACTTCAAGCACATTCGAGTCGCGATCAAAATCCTGCTGGTAGATGTGCTCGGTCAGATCCGCCTTGGAAACCAGCTCGCCGGCATGCAGCATCAGATATTCCAGCACTTTGTATTCGTAACTGGTCAGATCTACGGCCAAGCCGTTCACGGTAATCGTTTGCGAGGACAAATCAAGACGGACCGGGCCGCAGTCGAGCGTCGGCTTGCTCCAGCCCGCTGCACGGCGCAACAAGGCGTTGATCCGTGCCAATAATTCTTCCACATGGAAAGGCTTGACCAGATAATCGTCAGCCCCGGCCTTTAAGCCTTCCACTTTATCCTGCCAGCTTGAACGTGCGGTCAGGATGAGAATTGGAAATTTCTGGCCGACCTCGCGCAGCTTTTTGACCAAATCCATGCCGGACATTTTCGGCAGTCCCAGATCAATTACCGCGATATCGAACGGCACTTCTTTGCCGTGATAGAACCCTTCTTCGCCATCGGCTGCCGTATCCACGGCAAATCCGTCGCGCTTCAAACGGGCGGCAAGGGTTTCGCGAAGTGGTGCTTCATCTTCAACCAGCAATATGCGCATCTGCGTCTCCTGTGACGGGATCCGGCCGTCTCAGGGCCGGATCAAAACTGATTAGGATCACCGCCATCCTTACTATCCGCGCTATTTTGGTTGCGGTTGACCGGAGGGGCTTTTTTATCACTCTTTCGATCGGTGTCGACCTGCATAACGCGAACACGACCGTCATTGGTCAATACCTTGACGCGATTGACCTGGCGGCCGTCGCGCTGCATCGGTTCTGCACTCAACACTTCACCGCCCGTCTGACGCTCAACCCGACGGACCGAATCGGTCAGACTGGATTTTGTTTCGGCTCGAGGCGCATCGCTATTGCCGCCACCCTTACGCTGGTCAGCCGATACCGGCACCGCCACGAGGGCAGTAATCAGTAATAAGACACTGGCGATGAAGCGGTTCATGGCGATAGTTTAGTGTCTCGGGCCGATTAGGCCAAACGGGATGGAGTGCAGTTTGGTGCTGCCGGGGTGAATCCTATCTGAATTTGGTTCAGGATGCGTCGCGGCGGGCGGAAATCGGATCAAAATATCTCTCCCACACAGCACCTTAGCGAACCACCGGCTTTTTCCAATTCCGATAAATCTACGGCCCGTATGCTGAATCCGGCCTGCTGGAGCATCTTACGGTTCATCGCACTTAGGCTGTCGGCGGCTCTTTGGCTCATCCACACATCTTCTTCGCTTAATGCAATCGCATTGGCCGCAAAGGCATTTTTTTCAACGACCGAAAGCACTATGGCGTTCGGGGCATAGAATCTCGCAATGGCGTCGCTGACTCGTTTATCGGCAAATCCGTCGGGTGCAATGATCGCGCCGCGACTTGCCAAAATCGTCAGAACGACATTGGTGTGGTATTCGCCCGGCGCAAGATCAAACATCAGGCAGGCCTTCAAGCCAAACGCATCGACCATGGCCTGCGCACCGGTTTCATCACAACGCTCACTCAAACCGCAGTAGGCAATATTGCGCGCGCGATCAATAATCAGGGAGCCGGTTAATTCGCAAATACCGGGCTGCTCTCTAAGATCGACCAGCTGGTAATTCAGTACATCAACAAAAAAACCGATGATATCTTTTCTGTCGGCCTCAGCCTGACGCACCGGGTGCCGCATATGACCAAGAATGACCTTGTTACTCACCGTCGCAAAAACATTGTTCGGGAATACGGCATCGGGAGTTTCCCGACGCCCGGGAAATGCAATCGCAGGCATGTCCATGGAAATGGATCGAACCAGATCCCTATGTTGCAACAATGCCAGATCGGCGCGCACAGGTTGCTGCATGTCCATGTAGACATTATCCTGCGCCGACTCTGCCGCCAGTGAGAATGCTTCGGGAGTCACCAGATACACGGCTTTTGCACATGCCGGGCTGTCGGGAACACAAGTCCTGGCGAAGGTGAAAAATGCATCGATATCACGGGTAAGCATGGTGATTTCCGAGTGTTTGAAAATCCGATTCTAACAAATCGTCAACACGTCCAATCGATTTATTCCACCCGCTGGCTGGCCATTGCCTTGACCGACGCTGAAATTAATTGTTCGAGTATTTTCCGATCAACATCGGCGAGTCGCTTCAGATAAAGACATGACTTGGCGGCCTTGAATTTCCCCAGCTTTTGCATGAGATCATCGAATTCATCAAAGCCGGGCATGATGTAAATCGTCAGATCATTTTTTCTTGGTGAGAAGCCAATTACCGGCCAATCGGCTTCGCGACCACTGGCATATCGATAATGATATTTACCAAACCCGACGATGCTGTTACCCCACATGACAGGTTGGCATCCCGTTGCTTTGTGCATCAAATCCATCAGGGTGAAGCAATCAGCCCTGCGCAGTTCATCCGTGACGGCGGACATTAAAAATTCTTTGGCCGATTGCTCCGTGGGCCTGGTTTTCAGCTCTGTCATTTATTTACCTCATGCCATTTTTTTTGGAACGGGAAAACCGGCAGTCAGGTAGCTTGCGAAAGTTTTTCCTGCGGCCTGAAACGATAGCGTAATGCCCTTCCGGCAAGCGCCGCAACGGCCGCATACATCGCGCATGCCGACATGTCGCCTGCCAGTGAAAAAGATTTGGAATGAATCGACGCAAATTGATGGGCAAGCAAGATGGCGATCGCTCCGGCTGCAGCACCAACCAATAAAGGGTGACGCCGAGTGAACCAGCCAAGAAATAGTGCTGGCGCAAGCAGTGCAAAAGCAGTAGCTGGCGCAGAAAGGGCCGCGGCGGCTGCCGCGGGATCCTTAAAGCCGACAGACAAAAAATTCAATGCCGGAGAAACAGACACCTTCGCCGCGGCAAGCAAAACGCCACCCAGAAAAACGATGACGATGGAATGCAGCCAGATGTTTTTCATCAACAGTTCCGAATGAAAGAATGTACGGATGCTAGCGCAGTTTTTTTACGAAAAGTTGCAGCCATTCATTGCTGTCACCAAGGCTGACATCTTTTTCATATTGCATACCCAGTGAAACGAGCAATTTAATCGAACTATTGTTGGCGGGCAGAGTGATAGCCACAAGCCGATCCAGGCCGAGTTCTTCGCGTGCATAGTCGACGCAAGCCCGTGCGGCCTCGCCAGCATAACCACACCCCCAGAAATCGGGATGAAAGGCAAAACCGATATCCACATCGCTGAGCGTCTCGCGCTTTAACAAACCGCACAGGCCGACGGGAATATTGCCCTTCTTGATTTCTGTCAAATACAAACCAAATCCGTGCTGCCTGAACATCGCCAAAGGACCGTTATTGATATACGACCTTGCGTCTTCGAGGTTGCGAACGCCACGGTCGCCAATAAACTCAAGCCAGGACGGCTGGTTTAGCAAATCGAGAATGAATTCCGCATCGGCGTCCGTCAGCAACCGCAAATTCAGTCGTTCGGTTTCAAGCACCGGCATCGGCCAACCCTAGAGATGAAAATTGGACTTCATGAAAGCCGGGAACAGGCGCGTGGCAATATCCCCCGTGAAGAAGAGGAACCCGTAAATGCCCGCAATGAATAATGCAAACGGCACCTGATATAAAGGCAAGCCGACCGTGCCACGCTGAAAAACAATGCGGCGGAACGCTTTCAACTGCCATTTTCCGATTCTGGCGATCGAGTGGAAAATAGTTCCCTTGCCGGCGCGCTGCTCGGTTTGATTCATCAATAAATCATCGCGTCCCTGTACGAGCCCCCGCATCAGAAAATGCTTCAACCCATTTGGCGGAGGATGCGAAGCCTGGGCTCCGGTATTGGAAATAATCGGTATCCGCTCGGCTGCCAATTTCTTTGCGAGCAGACGACAGGCACCACGCGAAGCACCGGGAATGACTTCATAGGGATGTGCAAGAAAAACCTCGCGACGGAATGCCACGCTGTTGGCAAAGAAACCCTTGGCCGGCGAAATTCTTGCTTCGGTGGCGCGTAAGGGAAAAAACCAGGTCAACGCGAATGTGCGGCTCAGCATATCGTCCGGTGTGACATAGGCATGCCCGGCAACCACCTTTACTTCCGGATCACTAAAGGGCGACAGCATGCTGTCGATCCATCCGGATTCCGGAATGAGGTCGCTATCGATAAACAACAGGACTTCACCCTGCGCCTGGCGCGAACCGATATTTTTTAGGCCGTAGTAGCCTTCACTACCCGCCGCGATGATTCGCCATTGGCAATGTCGTGTCGTGCGCGGAATTTCCGTTGCCACGATGTCTTCGATAAAGCCGCCGTCGAATGCCCCGGCATCATAAAGAATCAGGATTTCCGCCGCGGGTACAGGGCTTGAATCAGATACGCCGCCTTGTTTGTCAAAATAGTCCGGAATCTGTTTTGCCATCTCGCGCAGCATTTCGCGACAACGACCCATTTCAGACAACTTCACGTTTTCCCATTCGATGATGATGGAAATTTGCGGCTTGCTTGCTTGCATATGGCGGCCCCTGTTTGCACGGGAATTCTAACAAACCCGGAAGCCAAGGCGGCGGCCTGCAGCGCCAAAATTGACAACTCTCTACATCGTCAAAGACGACGCAAACAGGACCCAAATGCCGGTCCAATGCCCGTCAGATGAGCTCGAGTGCGGTTTTAGG